>Ga0172378_10004902_pt1 | contig 12509 bp, 5 predicted proteins | sample GrowelOW332metaG_FD_119755 | JGI IMG/M metagenome (GOLD analysis project Ga0172378, IMG submission 119755) | Groundwater microbial communities from an aquifer near a municipal landfill in Southern Ontario, Canada - Pumphouse #3_1 metaG | ecosystem: Environmental > Aquatic > Deep subsurface >...
AAATAAGACTTCTTTATTGGCATCTATAAAATTACCACTTTCCAGCTTTCGTATAACCCCTTTAATAGGCGTTTCAGAGAGTTTTTCACCTTTATTATTCAACTCATAAAGAATGTAGTTATTCCCCCCAGTGAAAATTCTCATCTTATCTCCTTTACCTATCGTTGCCACTTCAGACAACCGAATTCTCGGTTGAGGATGAAACTTCCATAACAACTGACCATCACTACCCCAAGCATACAACGTTCCGTCACCACTTGCAGCCAACACATCCTCATTTCCATCTTGATCAATATCAGCAGCATTGATTTCAAACATCACGGCTGGGTTTTGTGTTTCATTCCGCCATAACTTCTGACCATTCACCGTATAACAAGAGATTGCCCCATCCAATTCAGAAATGTAAAGAAGATTTTCACCTTTCACCTTTGCTACAACAGCATTTCTTACACTATTACCCTCAATAGAAAAGTCTCTAGGTGGTTCGGTCGCACAAGCAGTCAACGCTAATACAAACAACGTAAAAAAGAAAATCCGCAAAAGTCTCAGATTAGTATTCATCTATTTTAAATTATTATTAGTTAATATAAATCATGCCATCTCATACATCTACTTATTTAAAAACATAACAAAGGAATAAAAACTTATTAAACACTCCTATCACTACCTTATATATAAGTACGGATAGAGACCCTAAAGTAAAATATATTTACGCATACATACATTTTTATTACAGATACTGATAAAAACAAAGCTTCGAATGACTTATTTTGTTTTATATAACTATTTACGAAATAAATAATGAATACAAATTCTTTTGCATTAGCAGGCATAGCGTTGGCAATGACAAGTTGTCAATATAAACCTACTCAAATTACAAAAAACGAAAAAGTAAATATCCTTTGGCTTTTTGGAGAAGACATCAGTCCTTGGATGCCCGCTTTTGGTGATTCAACAATTGCTACACCCAATATTGATTTTTTAGCCAGAAATGGCGTTACTTTCACCCAATGCTATTCAATGTGTCCAGTCAGTTCAACCACTCGATCTGGATTAGTTACTGGGGCTATGCCTACAACCATAGGAGCACATAATCATCGTTCAGGTCGAACTAAAATGGATCCGTATAAGTTACCTTCCTATGTTCGTATTTTACCACAGCTATTTCGAAAAGAAGGTTATTTCACCTATAATTATGGTAAAGATGATTTCAATTGGCAATATAATTGGAATGATTACTGGGCTGGTGATCATGAAGAATCTTGGTATCATCAATCAGGAAAACCTATTTCATGGCGCGATCGAAAAGATAAAAACCAACCTTTTTTTGGTGAAATTGAACTTCTAGGAGGAAAGAATAATGCCAAAACAATGCATCCTGTCGATCCTACGACGATTAAAGTTCCGCCGTATTATCCCAACACACCGTTTATGCAAAAGGTATTAGCTCAACACTATAATCAAATCATAAAGACCGATGCGGAAATTGAAGAAATTTTAAATGAATTAAAAAAGGATAAAGAAGTCTATGAAAACACGATTATCGTTTTCTTTTCAGACAATGGCTATCGTACAATGCGTGACAAACAATTTCTTTATGATGGAGGTATTCATATGCCCTTAATTTTTTCTTGTCCAGGTAATCCTGATTTACTAAAACAAAAAGGCATACGAAAAGATTTAGTTAGCTTACTTGATCTTACAGCTACAACATTAGGCTTGGCAAATATCAAAATTCCAGCTTATTATGAAAGTAAAGATTTATTCGATCCTGAATATCATCGTGATTTTATTGTAGCAACACGAGATCGCTGTGATTTTACTATTGATCGCATTCGAGCTATTCGTACGAAGGAATTCAAATACATTCGCAACTTCATGACAGATCGTCCTTTAATGCAACCTCAATATCGGGATGGAAAGAAAGGATATAATTATATACTAAAGATTAAAGCTGAAGGGAAAATAAAATTTGCAGACGATTGGTTATCTAAAACAAAAAGACCTGCAGAAGAACTCTATGATCTAAAAAAGGATCCTTGGGAAATCCATAATTTGGCTGACGATCTTACTTATAATAAACAGTTAGTGACAATGCGTAATACATTAAATAAATGGATAAAAGACACCGATGATAAAGGACAGTATCCCGAATCTGAAGGTTCGCTTAAGGCCACATATGTACATTGGGGAGAAAGATGTAGTAACCCCGAATACGATAAATTCAAAAAAAATACACCTAATAAATAATAATTATGCAACTTAAAATGACGCTAGCTTCGATGGCTTGTGTGGCTTTACCCACACAGCTTATCGCAAAACAAGCTACACACCAAAACACACCAAAACGTCCAAATGTAATTTTCATCTATGCCGATGATATGGGAAAAGGAATGATTTCGGCTTATGGTCAAAAAATTATCCAAACCCCCAATATGGATCGCTTAGTCAATCAAGGTGTACATTTCGAAAACGCCTATGGCTGCCACTACTCTGCTCCTGCACGAGCATCCTTATTGACAGGCTATTCTGATTGTCACAAAGGACATTGGCAAAAACGGCAAGGTATGAAATATACCGTTTCAGATACGGCAGCAATTGCTCCATTAGAAAAAGAGCTACAAAAAGAATCTGTTGTGTTACATAAAGGAGATCTTTACCTTGCTGATGTCTTCAATAAAGCCGGTTATGTAACAGGAGAAATAGGCAAACTTGACTATGGTTTTGTAACTACTCGTAAAGAGATGAAAGCTCACGGATGGGATCATTATTATGGATATCTCGATCATGGTCGCTGTCATGGTTTCTATCCACCCTTTCTTTTTACAGACGGAAGGATTGATCTTATAAAAGGAAACACACGTGCTCATTGTGGTGATTACGACAAAGCAATCATGGCAGATTCAGCGAAATGGTACAAAGAGCGTTGGGATATGACAGGCAAAAAGGTATACGCACAAGATATCTTTGATGAAAAAATGATTCAATTTATAAAAGAAAACAAAGATCATCCTTTCTTTCTCTATCATCCAAGCCAATTACCACATGGTCCTGTAGGAATAAATTATGTAGATGATCAAGTGAAAAACAACCCTAATCTAACGGATCTTGAAAAAGAATATGCCACCATGGTTCTCCGTCTTGATAAGACCATTGGCCTCCTATTGGATGAATTAGATAAACAGGGCATTAGCCAAAACACAATGGTTGTATTCTCCGCTGACAATGGTCACCAAATTTATTATCAACACGAAGGTCGCACTGATTTCGTTCACGATATACATACAGGCAAAACGTTTGACCATGGGGATGTACGTTATACAGCTGAAAATGCAGGAGATATATTTGATGGAACACTCAACTGGTCTGGATTCAAACGAAGCAATCTTGAAGGTGGCGTACATGTCCCTCTTACATTTTATTGGAAAGGACATCTAGCACCTAGAGCTTGTGAAAGTGTCGTTAGTAATTATGATTTCTTATCGACTATGGCTGATATGCTCAATGTTTCGATCCAAAGCCAAAAAGATGGTATTTCTTATTTACCCCTTTTACTGGATGCAAAAGGAACTGAACCTGATAATCGCTTTGTAATGGTCGACTCTAGACAAGGTCCAGCTTTAATTATGAATAATGGATGGAAACTACGTTTCTGTGGTCCTACACAAACCTATGAATTATATAATCTAACAAATGATCCTGGCGAAAATAAGAATTTAGCAAAACAATATCCCAATAAAGTTGCTCAAATGCGCTTCATCCTTGATCGAAAAACTGAACATACAGAATGTAGATTTCCTTTCCCTGTAGGTCAACCCAAAAAAGATCTTCATAAAAAAAAGAACAGTTGACGTTTCAAAAAATGATACTTGTATCCAACTAAAAAACATTTAGACGAAGGAACTTATCTATTACAAGTGAATTTCTAAGATAAAAAAGGGACTATTCTTTGTGGTGCCTTTTATGGAGAAGCAAAACGAATCCATTGTTTTTTACTTCAATAAGATGAATTTATATTGTAATATTCTCACACGAATTGCAGGCAGTCATTCTTAATCTGCAATTCGTGTATTCTTATTATTAATAAAAAGAATTACTATATTTTTTTATCAATAATATCACACGTTCGCATTATTATAAACCAATTTAAAAAACACTCTATGAGACCATTCTTATTTCAACTCTTAACCACTGGAGTTGTCGCTACAAATTTAGTTTCTTGTGCTGAAAAAGGAAACACAAAAGTTGAAAACACGAAACCCAACGTCATCATTCTATTAACAGATGATCAAGGGTATGGTGACTTAGCTTGTACTGGAAATCCTTATCTTAAAACGCCCAATCTTGATAAGTTTTATAATGACGCTGTCCGTCTAACGGATTTTCACGTTGCTCCTGTATCTACTCCTACAAGAGGTCAGCTCATGACAGGCCTTGATGCCGTTAGAAATGGAGCCTCAAGTGTAGCAGGCTTTCATGATTCTTCTTTCTCTTCCTATAAAGATTTAGAAGGAAATACACACGACATACATTATATGTCAGAGTTTTTCAAAGCCAATGGTTATACTACAGGGCATTTTGGCAAATGGCACTTAGGTGATAATTATCCCCATCGCGCTATGGATAAAGGATTTGATCAATCCCTAACTTTCCTAGGTGCTTCTATCTGGCAATCACCAAACGATTTGGATAATGATTGTTTTGATGACATCCTGTATAGAAATGGAAAAAAGGAACGAGCAAAAGGTTATTATACGGATGTTTTCTTCGATGAAACCATCCAATTTATAAAGAAATCTGTTAAAGAGAAAAAGCCTTTCTTTACTTATCTGCCTACGGGAGCCATGCACACACCTCTCTTCGTTGCTGAAAAATATTCCAAACCCTATCGCAAACTACCACCTTTAACCGCTCAGTTTTATGGCATGATAGCCAATTATGATGAGAATATTGGCAAACTAGATGCGGCTTTAGACCATTTAGGTATTAAAGACAACACAATTGTCATTTATATGACTGATAATGGAGGAACGCTGGGTGTAAAATTTTATAATGCAGGGATGAAAGGCCATAAAGGCGATTATTACGAAGGTGGTCACCGTGTTCCTTGTTTCATTCGCTGGAAAAAAGGAATTCCTAAAGCAGGACGTGACATTACGGGAGTTACTGAAATTCAAGATATATTGCCTACACTTGTCGATCTTTGCGAATTAGAGATCCCTTGGAAATATAAATCAGATGGATTAAGCTTAAAAAAATCAATCTTAGGACAAACTCAAGATTTAGATAAACGTATAGAAGTGATCCAATACAGACGTAAGGGGCTGTGTAAGGAATATACGATTATGCAAAATAAATGGCGTTTACTCAATGGTACTAAACTCTATAACCTCGAAAATGATTTAGCACAAAAGAATAACGTAATAGAAGAATATCCAGAAATTGCGGCACGATTGAACGCTTATTATTCATCTTGGAAAAAACAGGTTAAACCCTCAGAAGATCAACTGACCTCTATCATCGTTGGAAATCCGAAAGAAAAAGAAACAAAACTTTCTTGTTTCGATTGGTTAAACGTTGAAGGGAAAGGAAATATTTCTCAAACAAATGATATCAGACAAGGAATGCCTATGCACGGCTATTGGCGAATAGAAACAGAAAAAGCAGGTGAATATGAATTTACTTTTCGCCGTTGGCCTAAATACTTAAATCTTCCTATAGGCAGTGGACTACCTATTTATCAAACCGAATTCGCAAAACAAATTGGAGTCACTAAAAAACAGTATAAGAAACTGGATTATTATATGTGGAAAACCGTTTGTTTAGACGGGCTTTATCCTGAAGGCAAGAAATTGCCAATCACACAAGCAGAATTAATAATCGATGGTAAAAAAGAAACCTATAAGATCTCAAAAAAAGACTCCTATGTTCAACTAAAAAAACAGTTGGATAAAGGCATTCATAATGTACAACTAAATTTTTTAGATCAGAAAGGAAAAATTCTTTGTGGTGCCTATTGCGGTGAAGCGAAAATAATTAATTAACGAAACCGTCCTATTATAAACCTCCAATATTTTAAATATGAAATCTAAAAAAAATATATTATCAATTCTATGTCTCCTGGCCTTTTTTGCTTACAGCGTTGGACTTCAAGCAAAAAATGATTGGGTTAACGCCTATAACGTCAAATGGAAGACACAAAGTAAAAACTCTTCTGAATCTATGCCTCTCGTTGGCGGTAATATGGGTTGTAACGTGTGGGTAGAAAAGAATGACCTGATGTTTTATTTTTCTTCTCCCGATTGTATAGATGAAAATGGATCTTTACTTAAGTTTGGTCGCATTCGTTTAAACACAGAACCAAACCTTTTTGACGGCGCTGATTTTGAACAAGAATTACACTTAAAAGAAGGATACATAACAATTCAAACGAATTCTCCAACTAGAGGAAAGACACAAATCAAATTATGGGTAGAAATTAAAAATCCAATTATTCACATTGACGTAAATTCAGAAAAAGAACTTACAGTTAAAGCAACGTATGAAAATTGGAGAGAAAAACCGATCTTATTGCCTGACGTAAGAGAAGGTAATCGAGTGCAACCGCAACACGAACGAAGCATCGGCTATTCTAACCTACCTGGACTAAACAGAAAAGTTTTTATCTGGAACGATGATTTCAACTCTTCTGACCAAACAATTACATTCTATCATCGCATGAAGAATGAAAAAAGCTTTTGGCCTGAACAAATCAAACAACAAGACTTGACTGAAATTAAAGATCAACTACTCGATCGTATTTCTAATTTAACTTTTGGAGGTGTTCTATTGGGTAACGATCTTTCTTTCGTAAAAAAAACACATGGGGTCTATTGTGACAATGCCTTTGTGGGTTTTCAATATAAGACTACGAAAAGTACAAGTCATGCGCTTAAAATAGTCACACATATAGCACAAACCAAAACGTTAGCAGATTGGAAAAAACAATTGAACGAAAAAGTTACTGCCTCCAACAAGGTCAAAAATGTAGGACCAAAGAATACCGCTTGGTGGGATGCATTCTGGTCTCGCAGTCATGTCATTATTAATGCAGACAAAGGTGAAGGTGACCAAGGCTGGGAAGTGGGAAGAAATTATACTCTCTTTCGCTATATGCTAGTCAGTGGATTCTATGCTAAAAACCCGACTATGTTTAATGGAGGGGTACTTACATTTGATCCTCAATTCGAAGGATGCAAAAAATATGGAACGACCCAAAAAGGAAAAGGCTATACGCCCGATTATCGTCGTTGGGGAGGTGCTTTAACCGCTCAAAATCAACGTTTAGTCTATTGGCCTATGCTTAAAAATGGTGATTTTGATGGGTTTATTCCTCAAATAAATTGGTATCGTGAAAATTTACAAAATACCAAAGCTGTATGCAAACTCTATTATGGCATAGACGGATGCCTAAATGTGGAACAACCCAACATCTCAGGTCTACCAGGCATGTCAGAATATGGATGGAACAATGACTATACAAAAGGAACAAATAAATGGCGTCCTGAGGATTTTGAAAAAGGAACCTTACCGAATGGTATCCGTCGGATTTACATGTCTCAACTCGAGCATTCGTGGATGATGCTACAATATGCTTCCTTTAGTGACAATGCTATCACTCCTTATTTAGAATTTATTGAACAAGCGGTTATCTTCTATGATCAATACTATCGTATGTGGCATAAAAAAATAACACAAATGAGTGAATTAGATGGCGGAAAGCTCTCCATTTATCCCTCTAATGCCTTAGAAGGTCATCCTGATGCAATAAATCCTACCAGTGTAATAGCAGGATTAACAACCGTTCTTAATCGTTTACTAGAATTGCCAGAGGATTTAGAAAGTACAGAAAAGAAAGCTCACTGGAAAGCTATTCTTAATACTATACCAGCCTATCCCATGGGTTATACAAAAACAGGCAAAAAGTATTTCAAACCTGCACTTAACAAAGAACTTGGACACAAAGTACATTGCCCTGAGATGTATCCCCTTTATCCCTTTGAACAATATGGATTAGGGATGAAAGATCTAGCTATCGTAAAAAATACATTGGCTATTATTTGTGAAAAATATCCTTATTACGACAAAGTATCTACTGGATGGAATCAAAACAACATCCATTATGCCCGGGTTGGCGAAACAGCTATTGCTAAACGTTTACTCATTAGCAAAATAGGGAATGGTCCTTTTCGCTTTCCTGCATTTTTCCCTGCAGGGGACTATGCGCCTGACCATAATATTGGCGGTGCAGGTATGATTGGTTTACAAGAAATGCTTTTGCAAACACACAACAATCAATTACGCATCTTACCTGCATGGCCTACAGAATGGAGTGTTAATTATAAGCTACATGCACCTAACAATCAAACGATAGAATGTGATTATAAAAACGGCGTAATTTCGAAACTAAAGATTACACCTTCCAATAAGGCTAAAGTCATTAGCTATTATCAAGTAGTCGGCAAATAACACAATAAACTAACAAAATAAACCCTTAGGTGAAGCTTCGTGAAAGTGATCAATGAAACCTAAGGGTTTATTTTATTCCTTACTGTTTTTCTTTCTAAAACACCTCAAACCAATATTCCACGTTGTCTTCCTTTTACAAATCGAGATAGAAACTTTATAATTATTCCTTTATACAAAAACCATAAAAATAGTAATAATATACTATTTATTACTAAAAACAGAAACAAAACGCTACAATAGGACAATCTAATGATTCACATGTATGCAATTAATTTACTCAAAATTTATAATAATTGCAAGACAAAATATAATAATAAGAAATAATCAATATGAAATAAATAGACCTATAAAATAGTAAATCAAAAATTCAATCACAAAATAGTATTTAAGTAGATTAAATTCAATATAATATTTGTGAAAATATGAGAGATAAACTTGTTATAGACTATAAAAGACATCTTTTGTACGCACAAATACATCCAAAAGACCTTGATACCCTAGTTTTGCACCACACAAAATATAATTGATTCTACACTATTTAATATAAACTTTAAAATGATCTGTAAATGAAAAATGATTATGGAAAAATGGATGGTAAATCCATGCGTATGCTAACTGCATCATTCGCCATGATAGCTTTAAACGCATTTACCATGCCTTTAATGGCTAATGACGTATCAGCTAAACCTTTTAATCCTGCCTTAAAAATAAATCAGGCGGATAAAATTACAATTAAAGGTACAATTGTAGATGAGACAGGGTTAAGCGTTATTGGTGCTAATATTCTAGAAGTAGGAACTGCAAATGGAGCGATGTCTGATCTAGATGGTAACTTCACCTTAAATGTACCTGTGAATGCAACACTTAAGATTAGTTATATCGGATATAGTGATCAAACAATCAAAGTAAATGGCAAATCTCAGTTTACCATTACCATGCATGAAGATAGTGAAGCGCTAGAAGAAGTGGTAGTCATTGGTTATGGTACAACAACCAAACGTAAACTCGTTGGTTCGGTCTCAAGTATTGGATCAGAAAAACTAGAAAAAACTCCTTTTAATAATGTAACCGATGCTTTGCAAGGACAAGTATCAGGTTTAATTGTACAGAGTGCAGGTGGAGCTCCTGGTGACGTACCTACTGTTTCTATTCGTGGTGGCGGAACACCTCTGTATGTTATAGATGGGGTAATCTCCGACGAATATGCCTTTAGCGTATTAAACAGTAATGATATTTCTTCTATCAGTTTCTTGAAAGATGCTTCTGCTACGGCCGTTTATGGTAGTAAAGCGGGAGATGGTATCGTCTTGGTAAAAACGAAACGTGGAAAAAAAGGCGCACCTCAATTACGCTATTCTAATTCGTTTCAAATTAGTCAACCTACGGTTATGACAGAACGCTCTTCTTCTGCTGAATATGCAGCAGGATGTAATGCCACCTTCATAAAAGATACAGGCGAACCATTATATGATGCAGAACAAATGGACAAAATCATTAATCATACCGATTTGGATAACTATCCAGACAATGACTTTATAGATTTAGTTTTGCGTGACTATGCGCCTACGATGAAACATGATGTTTCAATTAGTGGCGGTAGTGATCGGGTAGATTATTATGTATCTTTGGGCTATATGGATCAGGGCGGACTTTATAAACAAGCTGAAGTCAATAATCTAAAACGTTATAATGCTCGTAGTAACCTCACGGCTCATTTTGATAAAATAGGGATAGAAGTAGGCTTAAACATGAATGCCAGCCTACAAGATATTCGCACACCTGCTGAAGATGGATGGTCTAAATTTTTTAATGTAACCAAGCCTATTCAAACTGCCTATAATCAAGATGGAACATATGCTGCAGGATCCTTAAACCCTCTTCCTGCTATTGACAAAGACGGAGGATATAAAAAAACGCGCAAGAAATACGTAGATACTCAACTTTCTGTTACATGGAAGCCTAAACAAATAGAAGGTCTTTCTGTTGGGTTCTTAGGCTCTTACAACGATAACGATTATTTTGAAAAAACTTGGTCTGATTATGCTCCTCAATACTACACTGATGGCTCTCTCTATCCTAAACCTATGACTCCCGAATTAACAGCTAAGTCAGGTTATGCGCATACACTAGATGTACAAGTGAATGCAAACTATAATCGTACCTTCGGTGATCATACCATTGATGCTACCGTTGTATTTAACCGTCGTAATGGAGGTAATCAATGGGTCTCTGGCTATCGTCGTAATTATTTATCCTCTGCTGTTCAACAAATCAATGCGGGTCCTTCCGTTGGTCAGCTGGCCATGGGAACAGAAGCTGAAAGTGCAAGTGAAGGCTATGTATTCCGTGCCAAATATGATTATCTATCTCGTTATATTATCGAGTTTAGTGGCCGTTACGATGGGAATGACAACTTCGCTGATGGTCATAAATGGGGATTTTTCCCTGCTGTATCTGGAGTTTGGATTATGTCAGATGAACCCTTTATGAAATCGTTTCAAGAAAAAAACATTTTGAACAACTTCAAAATTCGTGCTTCATATGGTGAAACGGGGATTAGTGGAAGCAGTCGCTTTCCTTACTTAGGTACATATACAACTGTAAGCGATGCTAATAGTTACACACTAGGCGGCCAGTTAGTCTCTGGATTCGTTGAAGGTGATTTAGTTGATCCTAACTTATTATCATGGTATACACGTAAATCAGCCAATATTGGGTTTGATTTTGCTTCTTTAAATAACCGACTAGAAGGATCTATCGATTATTTTTATTACAAGACTACCGGTTTCTTGATGAGCCCTAAAAACAGATATTCAGATACGTTAGGGAAACCTCTTCCTGAAATCAAATCAAACACTGAACATCGTCGTGCAGGTTATGAATTCCAATTACATTGGAAGGAAAAAGTAGGTAAACTCTTCTATTCAATTGGGGGTAATATTTCTTATTTTAATCAACTATATGCTGTGTTAGATTCAGAAGATGAATCAACCTTAAAGAATCCGTATACACGTAAGACGCAAGAAAAAGATTTCTTTGGGATGGAAGATACAGATAGTGACGATGCCGTTTATATATCAGATGGCCTTTTCCAAAGCACAGAAGAATTTATGAATAGTGCACGTCCCTTAAGTTCAACTGAGACACAAGCTGGTGACATAAAATATGTAGATGCGAACGGGGATGGTAAAATTGATGATCAAGATCGTCGTAGAATTGGTAAACCAACCTTGCCTCATTTAAACTACGGTATTGATTTTAGCTTAACCTATGATGCTTGGTATATGAATGGACTTGTCCAAGGTACAGGTACTCGATTTATGTATATGGGTGCTGGTTATGGAAAGGCGGATCATGAGACATTAATCAACAAAGAAATGTATGATTATTGGACTCCTGATAATACAGATGCCTTCTTCCCACGCATCAGTGCTACAGGTAAAAATGGAGCAAACAATCAACTTCTGTCTGATTATTATATTTTGAATGCAAAATATGTTCGTTTAAAAAACATCTCCATTGGGTATGATTTTAAGAAACATGTGCTTAAAAACACGAAATTTCTTTCAGATTGCAAATTGACACTAAGTGCAACCAACCTCTTTACGCTATCTGATGTTACGGACTTTTTCGATCCTGAATCCAAACAAGCTGTCGTAGAGCTTGGCAATACGGGAAAAGGACGTACAGGACAAAACTATCCTGTTCAACGTTCCTTTAGTGTAGGTTTAAATTTAGCATTCTAACATTAAAGCTGTAAAAAAATGAAAAAATTTATATTTAAAACATTTGTGGCATCTGTCTGTCTAATGACAGTATCTGCTTGTTCTGATAGCCTTTTAGATACAGAACCTTTAGATGAATTTTCTGAAAATATTGTATGGAGTGATCCAAGTCTAGCTGAAAGTTTTGTTAATAATTCGAGTCATGATATCATTCGATATTTTTTATCAACAAAAACAGAAGATAGCAAATATTTAGCATCAGGTACAGATGATCTT
>Ga0172378_10004903_pt1 | contig 12507 bp, 11 predicted proteins | sample GrowelOW332metaG_FD_119755 | JGI IMG/M metagenome (GOLD analysis project Ga0172378, IMG submission 119755) | Groundwater microbial communities from an aquifer near a municipal landfill in Southern Ontario, Canada - Pumphouse #3_1 metaG | ecosystem: Environmental > Aquatic > Deep subsurface >...
ATCTTCATGGCATTTAGGCGCATTTGCGGTTCCGATTTTTTCTTTTCCGAAAGCATCCTTAGCAGCAGTGCTTGCCATTATGCCTATAGCAATTGCCACAATTCCCGAATCGACAGCACATATATATCAACTTGATATTTATGTTAATGATGTTGCAAAGAAAAAGAAATTAGACAAGAAATACAACATTGTTGATAAACTCCATTTGAACCTGATCGGTGACGGTATTTGCGATATGGTTTCCGGATTTATTGGAGGCCCTGCCGGCACAAACTACGGCGAAAACATCAGCACAATGGCTATCACAAAAGTGTTCTCTGTTGCGGTTTTAATTGCAGCTGCGATTATCGCAATGGTTATGTCTTTCTTCACGCCGTTGATTCAGGGGATATATGCTATTCCACTTCCTGTTATCGGTGGACTTGAAGTATACCTTTTCGGTGCAATTGCAGCCCAAGGTATGGCAATTATGATTGAGAAACATGTTGACATGTTCAGCTCCAAAAACATTGCTGTTATTGCTTCAATCATGGTAATTGGTATTGGTGGACAATATGCTTTTGGCGGAAACATTCATTTCTTCGGAATCGAAGTTCCGTGCATCGCAGGTGCTGCTATATTTGGAATATTACTTAACTTGATGCTCAGTATTGGCGAGAAAAAGGGCACGTCAATAATTGAATCTGAGGAATCTGTTAAAGCTGAATAAGTTTTCGATTAAGGTTTATATGTAATTAGTTCAACTTATATTGACAAGCAGATTTTACACTTGCATTTCAAATCTATTGATTTTTACTGAATTGGATACATATTATAATTTATCAAATTCAAGGTTTTTGGTATTCTTATTAAATTCTCAAAAGTTTTTTTGTGCAAAATCCGGAAAAATCGGATGAAAAATATAGGAGGGTTTCAAATGTTTAAGTTAAAAGAGAACGGAACAACTGTTTCAACTGAGATTATAGCTGGGTTAACAACATTCTTTGCAATGGCATATGTTATTGCTGTTAATCCACTAATTCTCAGCCAAACAGGCATGGAGTGGGGTGCGGTATTCCTTGCTACTATCATTTCAGCAGTTATTGGCACACTGATAATGGGTCTTGTAGCGAATGTCCCTTATGCACAGGCTCCTGGAATGGGACTAAATGCATTTTTCACTTACACAGTATGCTTTACATTTGGTTTCTCATGGCAACAGGCACTTTCAATGGTGTTTATTTGCGGATTGTTTAACATTTTGATTACGGTTACAAGTATTCGTAAGCAAATAATTAAATCCATTCCAAGAAGTCTTCAAAATGCAATTGGCGGCGGTATTGGCATATTTATTGCATATATTGGTATTAAAGACGCCGGATTCCTTCAATTCACTTCTGACCCTGGCACCTATGCTCAATTGGATAGCGGCACTGTAATTGCCAGTTCTGGTGCAATTCCTGCAATTGTCAAACTCAACACACCATCGATATGGCTTGCTTTGATCGGTTTGGTATTAGTCGTTGTCTTGCTAGTGCTAAAAGTAAGAGGCGCAATCTTTATCAGTATCATAGCAGCAACAATTATTGGCATTCCTATGGGTGTCACAGTTTTAGCAGAATCAGCAACAAGCTTTTCACAAGCATGCGCTTCATTGCCTTCAACCTTCGGTGTTATTTTCACAAAAGAAGGTCTTGGCTCTTTGTTTAGTGATTCTGCAAAAATTCCGTTGGTTCTTATCACCATCTTCTCCTTCAGCCTTTCTGATACATTTGATACAATCGGAACCTTTATTGGAACAGGTCGCCGCAGTGGTATCTTCAGCGAAGAAGATGAAAAGATGATGGCTACAAGTACGGGATTTAAGTCCAAAATGGATAAAGCCCTCTTTGCTGATGCAACTGCAACATCAATTGGTGCTATTTTTGGAACATCGAATACCACAACATATGTTGAGAGCGCAGCTGGTATTGGGGCAGGCGGTCGCACAGGTTTGACCAGTGTAGTTGTTGCAGCTTGTTTTGCAATCAGTGCATTCTTCTCATCCTTTGTAAGTTCAATTCCTTTAGTAGCAACTGCTCCGGTATTAATAGTCGTCGGTATCATGATGATGTCCTCATTCAAAGAAATTGATTGGACGGATCTTTCCGAAGCTATTCCGGCATTCTTTGCGGGTGTGTTCATGGCATTCTGCTATAGCATTTCTTATGGTATAGCCGCAGGATTTATCTTTTATTGTATCGTTAAAATTTGCAAGAAACAGGCAAAAGAAGTTCATCCAATCCTGTGGGTTGCGACTGGATTATTTATTTTGAATTTTGTTTTAACGGCTATTGTTAAATAATTTGAATTATATATGATTAACTGAAAAAATTGGTTGTTGACATATACTGTAAACAGTGTATACTATAAGTAACAAGATTTGGCAAAGCTGGTGAAAGCCAGCGGCGCAAAGTGTAGAATCTAACGTCTTTTGACTATGATCGTCTTACTGCATTGTTTTTTAACAGTGCAGTTTTTTGTTTTCTATACCAATTTTTAAATATTCAAAAATATATATTTTTTGCAAAACACTTTGATAACAATTGTTTCTGTGCAATTTCAAGTACTAATGCTATTAACAACTGATAAAAACAAAAACAGATTGGAGAACAAAATGAAAAAACTTATCTGCCTTTTCTTAACTTTTATTATGGTAATAAGCACCACTGTTTTTGGCTTAACTGCAAGTGCCAAGGCCTCATCAATTGCTGTCATTTCAAGCGGCAATACCTATTTTAATGGGTCATCTGAAATAAAAGGCGACATGATTGCAACAGGCGGAACTGTTGGGGGAAGAGATACCGAAAACCCTGTTAAAGGCGTTGTTTACAAGTCGTCAACCGCTTCGGTAACAAACCCTAATATTTCTGTTGAGGATTATACTGAGACTGTAATTGATCAGGTTATGCCAAATTACAGTGATGCTCCTGATGCATCATATTTCGCAGGCTGCGAATTTTCCGATGGAACAAAAAGTGTTGTCGTTGGCTGGTCTGGCAGTGAGGTTGCAAACAATTACACAATTTCCTCTGATGCATATCTCAATTATCTAACTGTAAAAAGCACCCTAACTTTAAATATTCTTACCAATGAAAATCAAGTGAGAATTATTCGTGTAACCAATCTTAATATCTACGGTGATATAAAACTCACTGGAAAAGGTAAAGTTATAATTTATGTGGATAATTTTACAAGTGAAAGCAATGGCAATATCAATGCTAATGGCTCATCAGATGATTTGGCTTTTGTGTTTTCAAAAGCTGCTTATAATGTTTCGTTTAACACCCTGAAAAAAGTACGTGCCAATGTAATTGTTCCAAACGGCAACTTTACTACAAACAATGTTGAGCTTTACGGTAACATATATGTCGGTGTCAACTTTGCAATGTCCAACAGCGGTAGTGTGAACGGATACGTTTTCGCCCCGAATTCCTCAACCGCACTCACCGGCAGCACATCAATTGTCGGACAGTTGGTAACTAAGGACTTAAATCTTAGTGGTGACTGTTTCGTTAAATATGGATCAGTTTCCGAACTCCCGACTGACATCACAGATATAATATTAGCTGTCGACACTCCCGTGGTTACTGAAGAAACGGTTACCATTAAGGTCACTGTTGCAAGAAGAATGTCAATTCGTTTGGAAGACGGTACGGTTTTGAAGAACGGTGATTCATTCACAATGACTAAAGGTGGCACAATCAATTTTCAAATTTGCACAAACAACTGGGATACTGATTCTTATGACACTAATGGCAATGGTATCGCAGGAACCAAGGTATATTCTTTCACTGACACAAGCACTGATGAGAATGCATTGAGAACTGATACCAATAAATATTTTATGGCAATCAGATATCATTTCAATAAAGGTGATTATAATAAGCAAACAGGAATTGCTCAAGTGCTTACAACTCCACTTGAAAGCTTGTCTGTCAACTTACCACTTGGTGCTGTGATTTCATCTGACGCTTACCTTAACTATTCAAAAGTCGATTCGGCTAATGTGTTTGTTGAAACCGCTGAAGACAAAACAATTTGCTACACTGATTTTTATTGGGAACATTAACACAATTGAACTTAACACGAAAAAACAGCAGGCAAAAATTGTCTGCTGTTTTTATTTTAAATTTTTCAAAATTTTCTTTGCTTTATTTGTGTCACGGCTAATTTGCTCTTTTAATTCTATCAAAGAAGCAAATTTTTTCTCTTCACGCAAAAATTGGATAAGTTCGATTTTGATATTTTCACCGTAAAGGTTATCCTTAATTCCCATTATGTTTGTTTCGGAAATTGCTTTATCGAGCAGAAAGGTTGGTCTTATTCCGATATTTGTAACAGATGGAAAGGCTTTGCCATTAACATAAGAATACGATGCATAGACACCATTCTTTGGCATAACCACATTATCTGAGAAACGCTGGTTGATTGTTGGGTAATCTATGGTGCGACCTCGCTGATCTCCTGTTACAACCTCTGCTTGAAAAGATACCGGTCGTCCCAAATATCTTGCGGCTTTTGAAACATCACCACTTTCAATTAGGCTCCTTATAGTGGTTGAAGATATAACTTCTCCATCCATTTTGGCAGGCGGACAAACTACGCATTTCACACTATGCTGTTCACAATAGCTTTTTAAAAAATTCACATCTCCGCTGCCATCCTTACCAAAACGATAGTTGAATCCACAAACAATCACAGCAGCTTTATAATCATTTATCAGCATATCAACGAAGCAAGACGGTTTCATGTCTCGTACCTTTTGAAAATCAAGATACACCTGATTTTTAAATCCCATATATAAAAGCATGTCGTGCTTTCCCTCAGCTGTCATCAAAAGTTGCACATCAGACAAGCCCATGCTCCGCTTTGGCGGTTCTGAAAACGAAACTACCATTGGACTAAATGCATTAAACGACAGTGCCATTTCAAGCACCTTAATATGTCCAATATGCACACCATCAAAAGTGCCAAGAGCTATTGAATTTTTAAGTGTTAATTTTTGAAACATAACTGTTCATTCCCGATCGATTACAATACATTTTATTTTCAAACAGGACTTGGAATAATCAATTTCGCCAAGCCCCAAAAATTGATTTTCTGAAAACACTTTCAATATATTGGTTGTATTTTGCTCAAGTGTTAGCCTTTCAAGACCTAGTTCACCACCACAAATGAATCTCTTGCCCTGAGACGCAGTTACCGACACATCACTCAACTGCCAAACTGCCTTTTGCGCAGGTAACAAATATTTTTGTGGGTCTGTCTCTAATTCTTCAAGTGTCACACAATCTTCAATATTAAATCCTGCCGTCATTGTGCGCCTTAAACTAGTAAGTACTGCACCACATCCCAAAAACGAACCGATATCATCTGAAAGTGTGCGAATGTACGTTCCTTTAGAGCAAAGTACATCTATTTTATATTCGTTTTCTCTTAATCTACCACAATAGCTCAACTGTTTTATTGTGATGGGACGAGCTTCTCTTTGAATTTCTATCCCCTGGCGTGCCAAATCATACAAGCGAACGCCGTCTTTTTTTATTGCAGAGTACATAGGCGGAATTTGCAATATATTGCCCTTGAAGTTTTCAAGAGCAGCAACAAACTGATTCTCACTTGCAATGTCCATGCATTCCGATGTAACGGTCCCCATAATATCAAGTGTGTCAGTGGTAAGCCCCAATTTCACAGTTGCTGTATATCTTTTGTCGGCATCTGATACCAACCCACAAAGTCGTGTTGATTTTCCAATTAAAATGGGCAAAACACCAGTTGCCATTGGATCAAGTGTGCCTGTGTGTCCCGCGCGCTTAATACCGTAAATTCGCTTGATTGCGGCTGTGGCTCCATATGAAGTTATGCCAGCAGGTTTATCTAAAAGTATAAGTCCGTTCATTTATTCTTAACAGCCTCCATTTTTAAGGCTCAATTAAACTATATTAGGTTTGAATCTTTCAAGGCAATCTCAACATATTTCAATATTTCCTGCTTTGCATGATCAATATCTCCAACAATTTCACAACCAGACGCACGAAAATGACCGCCGCCGCCAAGATTATTACAGATTGCACAAGCGTCAATCGGGTCGTGCGTACGAACTGAAGCTTTAACCTTACCCATTTGATTTTCACGAAGGGTAATCCCAACAACCACTCCCTCGATAGTACGGGCGATGGAAGTTATTCCCTCTAAGTCGCTTTTATCGCATTTGGTTTTTTCAATCATCTCTGCCGAAATAGAAATTATTGCACATTTTCCGCCATATCGAAAATCAATTGAATCCAGAGCCAAGTGCTCAATATTCAATCTTTCACGGCTTATAGTTTCAAACATTGCATGATTAATTTTTGTAGCATCAACTCCAACTTCAAAAAGCTTTGCTGTTATGCTATGCGTTTTTGCTGTGGTGTTTGAAAACTTGAAGCAGCCCGTATCTGTTGCAATTCCTGTGTAAAGTGCATTTGCCATTTCTTTGTTGATTTTTACACCCAGTGCAACAGCAATTGTATAAATGATTTCGCTTGCCGCGGCAGAATTTGCATCAAGATATAATGATTTTGAATATTTTATATTGGAAATATGGTGGTCAATGCAAAGTTCCACCTTGTCTGCATATTGTTCGCAAGCCGCTCCCAAAAGTTTGGGATCAGCAAGGTCAACGGCAATAATTGTTTTTTCCTTAAAATCCTCTTGTGAAGTTTTGACTAAATATTCAAATTTCTCAGGTACCCCATCTGGACAAAACACCTTTGCTTTTTTGCCCAAATTTTCAAGTACTCTCATAAGTCCGAATCCAGACCCAAGTGTATCACCATCTGGTGATGCATGAGTTAAAATCAAGTAATCATTGTGATTTTTAAGAAAATCACAAACTTCACCCAGTGAAAGCATCTTGCAAGAATCAGACATATTTTTTCACCATCTTCTATTTATCAGAGTCTGAGAAGGAATCAATTATTTTAGAAATTTTTGCGCTTTGTGCGATGGAATCATCTTCAACAAAACGCAGTTCAGGCGTTTTTCGTATTGTAAGTCTTGCACCAAGTTCTCTTCTCAGATAGCCTGCTGCACTTTTCAAGCCTTTAACACTTTCAACCGTTTTTTCTGTTCCCTCGATAGCACTGACATATATCTTTGCATAGGAAAGGTCACCTGAAACATCAACCTTTACAATGCTTAACAGTTGGCTTATTCGAGGGTCTTTGAGATCACGTATAAGCGATGCCAATTCTTTTTGAATATCAGATGTAACACGCCCGTTTTTAAAGCCAGACATATAAACAAGTTTCCTTCCTAGCAGTGAATTTGAATGCATTTGCACCAAACATCACAATTTAATTAAAACTAGTCTTTATATTCTTCCATCATGAAGGCTTCGAAAATGTCGCCCTCTTTAATATCACCGTATTTATCAAGGCCTATACCGCACTCAAACCCTTGAGTGACCTCTTTAACATCATCCTTAAAGCGGCGAAGCGATGAAATTTTATCTTCTGCAAGAACAATACCGTCACGAACAACACGAATGTCACAGTTGCGAGTTACTTTGCCGCTCTGAACATAACACCCGCAAATCAAGCCAACGCCTGTAATCTTTAAGATTGTGCGAACCTCAATTTGACCTAACGCAAGCTCACGGAACTTAGGAGCAAGCATACCCTTCATAGCGGAGCCGATTTCTTCAATACAATTATAAATAACACGATACATACGAACATCAACACCGTCGCGATCTGCAGCTGCTTTTGCAACAGCATCCGGACGAACGTTAAATCCAACTACTATTGCGCCAGAAGTTGCGGCAAGCATTATATCAGACTCGTTAATGGCACCAACGCCACCGTGAATTATACAAACACGCACCTCATCATTAGACAGCTTTTTCAAACTCTCACAAATAGCTTCAACTGAACCTTGAACATCTGCCTTTATAATAACATTAAGATCTTTTATTTCTCCGAGCTCTAACTGGTCAAACAAGTTATCAAGTGTAACCTTTTCAGTTGCATTAAATATTTTTTCTTTTGCTGACTGCTTTCTTTGCTCAACAAGCTGACGTGCTAAGCGCTCGTCAGAAACTGCATCAAACCCATCACCAGCTGCCGGAACTTCATCAATACCTGTAATCTCAACAGGGACTGAAGGTCCTGCTTCCTCAACAATTTTACCATCTTCATCTGTCATAACACGGACATGGCCAACAGTAGTTCCTGCAACAATTATATCACCTGTATGCAAAGTGCCTGACTGAACAAGTAATGTAGCAATAGGGCCTTTCCCTTTATCAAGGCGTGCTTCAATAACAACACCTTTTGCTCTGCGATAAGGATTAGCTTTAAGCTCCAGCATTTCCGAAACAAGTAAAATGCTTGCCAATAACTGATCGATGCCTTCATGTGTCTTTGCCGAAACAGGAACACAAATGATATCCCCGCCCCATTCTTCCGGAACAAGAGAATATTCAGTGAGTTGTTGCTTGATTTTATCTGGATTTGCAGCAGGCATATCCATCTTATTTATAGCAACAATAATCTGAACTTTTGCTGCCTTTGCGTGGTTAATTGCCTCAATTGTCTGTGGCATGATACCATCATCAGCAGCAACAACCAAAACAGCGATATCTGTGGCCATCGCTCCCCGCTGACGCATAGATGTGAACGCTGCATGTCCTGGAGTATCAAGAAATGTAATTTCATTCCCCTCATGATTAACTCTGTAAGCACCGATATGCTGTGTTATTCCGCCGGCCTCGGTATCTATAACCTTTGCATGGCGAATGGCATCAAGAAGAGATGTCTTACCGTGATCCACGTGTCCCATAACCACAACAACCGGACTGCGTGATTTCATGTTTTCCTCAGTATCCTCAGTCACGTCCATAATACGATCTTCGATTGTAACAACAACAGCATGTTCGATCTTACAACCCATTTCAATTACAACAAGTTCAGCTGTATCATAATCTATTGTTTCAGTGATAGATACCATCATACCGAGTTTAAGCAAAACCTTTATAACCTCAGCAGCAGTCTTTTTCATTGCAACAGCAAGTTCACCGACTGTAATGTTTTCGCCAACTGTAACAGTAATAGGTGTCTTCTTGATTTTTTCAAGCTGAATGCGACGAAGCTTATCCGCTTCGGTTTCACGCTTTGCACCTTGTGGGCGACGATAGCTCTGAGATTTTTGTTTAATTTTCTGCTTTTGCTGAATATTATCTTTCATTGCACTTACAGGAGCAATTTTCTCGTACTTTTCGTTATATTTATCAAGATTAACCTGAGATGTTCTTGTGTCAACTTTACGAATTTCCGCAGGACCGCGATTAGGAGTCTGCCCTTGTGGCTTGTTTCTTGGCTGAAATGCCGACGCAGCAGGTTTAGCCGGAACAGAATTAACCTGTGCCTGTGCTTGATTTGCATTGCTTGATGGTTTTGTATTATCTACAGAGCTATTGTTGCTGTTTACATGTTTATTATTTACAGGCTTTTGTTGAGCAGCTTTAAGCTGTTCGAAAATTGCAGCTTGATCTGCATTTTTTTTCTCTTTTTCAACTTTGCGATCCTCAGCTGATTTTTCCCTTGCCTTTTCCCCTATTGCAAAATAATTATCAAAACTTTCGACTTGATTACTTTGTGTTATACTGTCGAAAACTATATTGAGTTCATTTTCTTCAAGAGACGTCTGGCTCTTTTTAGCATCATCATAATGCTTTTCTAATATTGTCAAAATGTCCTTACTAGGAACATCAAAGTCCTTGGAAACATCTTGGACTCGGTATTTAATCATCATATATTATTTCCTCCGTTTCTGGTGGTGGATGGGTTACGATTGCTCTTCAGGTAAATTTTTCAAAATCGCTTTAGCGAAACCGTCATCATTTACTGATACAACGCCGGCCTTTGTGCCGATAGCGTTTGTAACCTCAAATATTGTTTTATTTATTCTAACGACGGGTATTTTACCGCCACTAAAAAATCTGATTTCTTTTTCCGTTTTTGCTGACACGTCGCTCGCAACTACAACGAGCTTTGCAATATCGTGTATTACTGAGTTCTTAGAACACTCAAATCCAGGACTTACCAGCCCTGCACGACGAGCCATTCCCAACCGGGACAATATCGGATCATTCATTATTTTTCAGCTCCGCCTCGATTTTTAAATATATTTCTTCAGGAATTTTTTGTGAAAATGCTTTTTCAAATCGTCGTGCTTTGACTGCTTTTTTTAAGCACTCGGAGCTTTTGCAAATATACGCTCCACGTCCTTGCGCCTTACCTGTTAAGTCTAGCAAAACTTCACCGTCCCCAGTTTTAACCAGTCGAACCAGCTCACGCTTAGGCTTCATTTCGCCGCAGCCTGTACACATCCTTAACGGTTGCTTTTTAGCTTGCACTTTCTTTCCCCTCACTTTACCTTTGAAAATTAATATTATTCAGGAGCTTTGTTGTCATCACCAAAGAATCCGCTTTCGGGACGAATATCTATTTTCCAGCCTGTAAGACGTGCTGCAAGGCGAACATTTTGTCCCTTATTTCCTATGGCAAGAGAAAGCTGAGAATCCGGAACGGTAACATGACACACCTTTGGATTTTCACTTTCAATTTCAACCGACAAAACCTTAGCCGGTGACAATGATTCAGCAATAAATACTGAAGGATCATCAGAGTATTTAATAATATCTATTTTTTCTCCGCCAAGCTCTTCAACAATTTTGTTGACGCGAGCCCCACGCTGACCGATACATGCGCCGACTGCATCTACATCCTCATTTTCAGAAAAAACCGCCATTTTAGTGCGAGAACCAGCTTGACGAGATACAGATTTAACTTGAATTATTCCATCAAAAATTTCCGGGACTTCCATCTCAAACAGTCTCTTTACAAGACCTGGATGAGTACGTGAAATCATAACTCTTGGGCCACCTTTTTCGCCCTCTTTTACGTCAACGATAAACACCTTGATGTGATCTCCCTCTTTGAAAACCTCATCTGGAACTTGTTCTGCCTTTGGGAGCACAGCTTCTAAGCGACCAATTGTAAGTGTTGCATTTCCTGTTTTTGCATCAATCTTTTGAACAATAGCAGTTACGAGTTCTTTATTGCGGCTCTGGAACTCTTCAAGTGCCTTACAGCGCTCTTTATCTATTATTCCCTGACGGATGATTTGCTTTGCATTTTGGGCAATAATTCTTCCGAATTGCTTAGAATCAAGAGGAATATCGACAAACTCACCCACAAGTGCCTTTTTGTTGAACTTAAATGCATCTTCAGACAAAATTTGCGAATACTGATCCTCGATCTCATCTACTATTATTTTGCGGACATAAATCTTAAAAGTTTCATTTTCTACGTCGATATCGCAAAACACAACGTCACGCCCACCATATTCCTTCTTAACGGCTGAAATGATTGCAGCGCTAATTTTATCAACCAAATAATCACAAGGAATACCTTTTTCGCTCTCTATCATTTTTATTGCTTCAAACAATTCTGCGTTTACTGCTTGCTTAGCCATCTTGCATTTGACCTCCATATACTAAATATATTTTATATTAAAAACAATCATCAAGACAAACAGACACGAGATCTGCTTTTAAAAATGTTCTCTCGCCATTCACTGAATCGATTGTCAAATTCCCGTCGTACGCTTTAAGTGTTCCCACAAAATCCCTGATTCCATCAACCGGACGTATTAGCTTAACCTTAATCTTGCTACCCATCATCTGTTCAAAATGTTCAGGATTTACAAGTTCCCTTTCAATTCCCGGTGAACAAACTTCCAAAAAATAGGATTGCGTAATTATATCATGCTCATCCAAAATTGGGTCAATAAGATGTGAAACGTCTGTACAATTATCAATACTTATACCCTCAGGACTATCAATATAAATGCGAAGATACCAAGATGCACCTTCTTTTACATAGCGAACATCCCACAAAAAAAGACCTAATTTTTCAATGGGTTCTCGAACGATATCAGCTACACGTTTTGATGTTGAAGATTGTGCCATATTTTCTTTGCTCTCCTCACTAAAAAAATAATTACCCTGATAATTTCTGTTGTCAATCACCAAAGATTTTAGCTCATAACAAAAACTAAAGAGCGGGTTGCCCCACTCTCCTTTACTACACTATACTTTTATTGGATTATAACACAGTATTTATTAAAAATCAAGTATTTTGTACACACCCAACATTTAAAACTGTACAAGTGTCAATGATGGGTTAACCAGATAAGGACAAATTTCTGAAATCACTGTTTAATACTAATCTCAAATTAAATAATAGACAAAATCCAATCGCGACCAGTGATGCTTTTAACAGTATCGTTGGTTAATAAGCATATGGTATCGCAAAGGCGCTCAACTACTTTATCAAGCGTTTTAAAAATCTCGTTCTTGAAGCCTTGCTTGCGGATCTCTTTCCAAATTTGTTCAATAGGATTCATCTCTGGGGTGTATGGCGGCAAAGGGAAAATTTC
>Ga0172378_10004904_pt1 | contig 12502 bp, 8 predicted proteins | sample GrowelOW332metaG_FD_119755 | JGI IMG/M metagenome (GOLD analysis project Ga0172378, IMG submission 119755) | Groundwater microbial communities from an aquifer near a municipal landfill in Southern Ontario, Canada - Pumphouse #3_1 metaG | ecosystem: Environmental > Aquatic > Deep subsurface >...
AGCTCAACCAACTCTGGACATTTGACAATCCTTTATCGGCTAAAGAAACAGAGATTATAATCACCTCTTTACAAAAAGTATCACAAGGTGATTTATGGATTTCCAATAAACCCATAAATAATGAGCAGATAAAAATACTTACTAATAAAGGTTGGGAAGTAAATTAACAGAATGTAATATTTAATGGATCGTTATTAAAAAAACAATTTACTGTGAAGAAGAATAACAAACATACAAACAACAACATACTAATTCGTGCAACTTTTCTCATCATATTTATGAGTCACTTTTATGTGCCTCAAATATTGGCTCAATTCACTATCAATGAGAATTTCAAAGGAAGCTCCATAGAAAGTAATATTTTTTTAGGAGGAGATCCTTCAGCTACGCTGACTTCAGGAGTAAATGATCCAATAAACAATGGATGGTTACGTTTAACAAGCGATAAAACCAATCAACGAGGATATGCTTATATAAATACCTCTTTTCCTTCCACATTAGGAGTTTATGTTGATTTTGAATATAAAACTTGGCGCAGTAGTAATGATGCAACATATCATGGTGCTGATGGAATCTCTTTGTTTTTATTTAACGCAGCTATATCTCCTTTTCGAATTGGAGCTTTTGGGGGTTCTTTGGGATACGCCAATCAGGAGAGTACACCAGGACTTGCAGGAGGTTATATAGGTATTGGTCTGGATGAATATGGAAATTATGCAAGAGAAAGTGAAGGAAAACCAGGTGGAACAGCAGACTTAGCACCCAACTCTATTGTTTTACGCGGCACTGCAGATCATACCAATCCTTATCGATATTTAGCACACAAACAACTTCAGACAGATGCATCAAGCAATACCAATTCAATCGATTATAATACACAGACAACTACACGACCTACAGACGCTCTATTTTACAGACGTGTAAAGATCTACATTGAGCCAATTGGCACACCAACCACTCCCAAATATCGAATAAGAGTACTTTGGAGAACCACACCAAATGGCACAGATACAGAGCATATAAATTACGAAACAACTGATCCAATCCCCACATTTTTAAAATTAGGGTTTGGTGCATCAACAGGTGGTGGTTTTAATTTTCATGAGATTAGGAATCTGTACATTACTACTCCCGGAAATGTTAGGGTACAAAAACGAGTTGACAAGGAAAATGCGATCCCTAATGAAGAACTCACCTATACTGTAGATGTAAGTAATGACACTCCCGCATTATTAAATAACTTATTGTTGACAGATGTTATTAAATTAGCGAATGGAAATATCGCGACAAGTGATGATTTTCAGATCACGAGCATAACCTTTAACAATAACGGTTATACGGGAAACACTGCCTCGGGTTATACAAGTGGAATTGCCAAGACCACCAATTTAACTAATTCGTTATCCACCACTCTTTCAATGGCTGCAAACAGTGAATCAAGCTTTACTATTAAAGGTACAATTAAAAAAGTTCCTGAAGGAGGAGTAATAACAAACAGTGTATTTATTGATCCCACAGGAAGCGGAATAACAGATAAAGATTTATCAAATAATAACGCAACAGTTTCATCTAATGTTCTAAATCCGAAAATTGACTTAAAAATTGAGAAGGGGGTAGACAATAACGGTATTGCCAAACAAATTGGAAACAAATTTACAATAGTTGTAAGCAATGCGAGTACCTTGATAAAGCCTACAGGACAAGAAGTCACAGTTACGGATATTATCCCGACTGGACTAACAGTAACAGGTTATACCGCTAATGGCTGGGCACGAACTATTTCCGGAAACACCCATACATTTAAACGTTCAGATGCATTGAATTCAGGATATGCTTACCCACCTATAATTATCAATGTTACCCCCTCTGGCACAGGTCCGTGGACCAATACAGCAAAAGTGCTATATTCAACAGACAACAATCTTGCCAATAATGAAAGCAGTGTTCAATTGCGGTGGCTTAACTTCTGGCATGGTACAATTGATAACGATTGGAATAAGACAGGAAACTGGACAGCAAATTTTGTACCTGCTTCAGGTGAGAATATTGAGTTCGCTACAGAACAGAACAATCCAACCATTACGGGTGTAAATCATTCAGGTCCAGCAAAGAACGATCTTTATCTGGACAAAGACCGTGTGATAGGCGATTTAATTAACAGTTCAGACAAAAACTTAATTATCACCACCGGTAATCAATTGATAATTAACGGAAAAGTAACTGACACCAACTATAGCATGGGAACGATCATAGTAAAAGCCTCACAAGATAAACCAAGTGGTACTTTGATCTTCGCAAATCCAGGTCAAAATCAAAATGTTGGTGCTATGGTAGAATTTTTCAACCAAGCATACGATTGTGCTGACTGTGGGTTTTATACCCGTAGTTGGCAATACTTTGGAATTCCTGTGGCCAGTGCAGATTTTCCTTATAATGATGTGACGGGAACAGAGACAGTGAACCAGTGGGTTGAGTCCTTCAACGGAAACAAATGGCAGAATGCACCTTTTGCTCCCGACACAAAATTAGAAGCTTTTAAAGGATATGAAATTACAAACAATATCAAAACCCAACCCACAAGCAACTATCGTTTTTCTGGTATATTAAAAACAAGTGATGCAATAGTAGGACTCACTAAATCGACAAATGTAAATTATTCTGGAGTGAATTTAGTGGGAAACTCATTTACTGCAGCCATCCCTATTCACGCTGATGCACTGATATTTCCGGCAGGAGCAGAACAAACTATATATCTTTTTAACACAGGTACACGCGATCAGTGGAGAAAGATAAATGGAGGAACCTTATCTGGAGCTGGTTATGGACAATATTTGAGTGTTCCCATCAATCTTGGTGGGATTGAGGACCTACCATCCATCATACCTTCTATGCATTCCTTTATGGTTTTAACAAACAACAGTGGTAATTTACAAATAAAATACAACAAGCTTGTAAAAAATGCTACTGTTAATAAAGGAGATGGAACACAGATCGTCACTCGTTCAACAAATAACCCTGAAAATATGCAATCATCGTTTATCGTAAACTCAAACGATCAGCTTCCTTCGATAGTAATAGATTTGATTGGTCAGCAATCCGCAGACCGAGTTTGGATCTTCACAAAAGGAGGTACTACAAACGATTTCGATAACGGTTGGGATGGGCGCAAGATTATGGAAAGAGGTATCGATCAAATTTATGTAGTTGGTGACATTAAAGACGACCATTTTCAAGTAGCAACTGTATCTGCAATGAATAATCTTCAACTTGATTTTGTTCCTGACAACAGTGGCACTTTTACACTTGAATTTTCATTATCAAAGCATTGGAACTCAGAGGAGATATATCTACACGACCTCTTTACTGATAAAAAACATCGACTGATAAACGGTAGTTCTTACAGGTTTGAAGCAAAAAAAGATGACTCTCCTTCTCGTTTTCGTTTATTATACTCAGGTAATGGAATACCGACGAATAATGAAAGTGCAAAGATCACAACAGATGTTACAAATGATGGAAAAATAGTTTTCAACAACAATAGCGACCATGATTGTACAATATTCATCTCGAATACTAATGGAAAACTCTTACAAAAAATGGAGGTAAAATCTAAAAGCAATAAGAGTTTGGAGAATTTTCCTAAAGGGACATACGTGATTCGCATTCAGAATGCCATTATAAGTGATGTCAGAAAACTAGTTATTAAATAATACTAAACATATAATATCATTAACAATTATTTCGCTTATCCAATAAATTTCAGTATCTTTATGTTGATATCAGGTATAAAAAACAGTAGTTTTTACCGGTATTAGAGAACTAAATTAAAAACAAAATAATGATACAAATTCTTATTTTTAAATGAACGAATTTAAAATAAGCATCAGCGATGAAATTTATGCAGTATGCCCCATTTTCAAGTTTGCAGCCATTCAGTGCAAGGTAAAAAATAACCTACATAAGGATTCTTTGTGGCAAGAAATCAATTCATTTTGCTCTGCCTATTCAGCACAAAACAAGATTGATGACATTAAAAAAAGGTCGGCTATTTTTGCTACCAGAGAAATCTACAAAAAGTTAGGTAAAGATCCTAACAGATACCGTCCTTCGGCTGAAGCTCTTTGTCGCAGAATAATCAGAGGTTTAGGTTTGTATCAGATTGATACGGTTGTAGACATAATCAACTTAGTTTCTTTAAAAACGGGATATTCAATCGGTGGATTTGATGCTGATAAAATTGTAGGAAATCTTGTACTTGGAGTAGGAAGACCAAATGAAAAATTTGATGCTATAGGTCGCGGTTTATTGAATATCGAAGGATTACCTGTTTATAGGGATGACATAGGCGGAATCGGCACACCTACCAGTGACGAGGAACGTACAAAAATAACTTCAGAGACAACTCATTTACTGATGATTATTAACGCATATTCCGGAGAAGCAGGATTGGAGGAAGCTGTAAATTGCGCAGAAGATCTATTAAAAAAATATGCTTATGCAGAAGAATTCTCTATAATTTATTGATTTCCTTCAGTCAGACATCAAAAAGGAATTAAAAGAACATTTACCTCATCTTCAATGTTATAATAAATATATTTCAGACATTTGAAAAGTTTTGAAAATAACGAACATTTAATCATTCACATGAAAAAGAAATTCACATTTTTACTTATGCTGCTTTTTATTGTTATAATGAATTGCAGCAGCAATCAACCGGAGGACCCAAGTAATGAACAAACTTGGGCAAGTGCACAAAAAATAAATTCCCGATTAGGAAAAGGAATTAATATCGGTAACACTTTTGAAGCAATGCAATCGTGGCAATCTCCTTTTAACCCATCAGATTTGAAGCGAATTGCAGATTTAGGTTTTACGCATGTCAGAATTCCCATTCGCTGGGAGAGAGATGATCGCAGTATGGCATCAGCACCTTATACAATTAACCCTGATTTTTTAATAACCATTCAATCTGTTGTAAACGAAGCATTGAAAAACAAGTTGCATATTATTATCAATATGCATCATCATGATGCACTTATGGCTAATCCGACTGGAGAGAAGCAACGTTTTCTATCCCAATGGGAACAAATTTCTGAATATTTTAAAGATTATCCCGATAGTTTATTGTTTGAAATTCTAAACGAGCCTCATGGTAAACTAACGTCTCCAATTTGGAATGAATTCTCAAAAGAAGCGTTACAACAGATACGAAAAACCAATCCAAAACGTTGTGTTTTGATTGGTACTGCAGAATGGGGTGGCGTTGGAGGATTACGTTCGCTTGAAATACCCAATGATCCGAATCTTATCCTTACTATACATTATTACAACCCATTTCAATTTACTCATCAGGGAGCCAGTTGGGCAGAAGGGTCAGAAGCATGGGTTGGCACAAAATGGCAAGACACGGAATTAGAGCACCAAGCAGTAGCTGATGATTTTAAAGCTGCGATACAATTTGCTAACGAAAAAAATATCCCAATTCATGTTGGAGAATTTGGTGCCTATTCTCGCGCAGACTTAGACTCGCGTGTGAAATGGACAACATTTCTGTGCAGATGGTTTGAACAGCAGAATTTCAGTTGGGCATATTGGGAATGGAATTCAGGTTTTGGTATTTATGATCCACAGAATGGCAGTTATAACCAGCGATTAGTCGATGCCCTTATAAAGTGAAATATGGAAAAAAACCACACTGACAGGAAGCCAGCTGTTGCCGGACAATTTTATCCATCAAAAGCTGATTTGCTAGAAAAAGAGGTCATGAATTACTACAAAGAGGCTGTTGTAAAAAAACATGACAACGTAAGGGCAGTTATTTGTCCTCATGCAGGCTATATTTTTTCAGGGAAGACAGCTGCGTCGGGTTTTAATCAGATAGACGAAAATACGAAATATAAACTTGTTTTTATATTAGCATCATCTCATCATTATTATTTCAATGGTGCATCGGTTTACTGTGACGGCAATTTTCTAATGCCATACGGTGTAGAAACTGTTGACACCAAGTTTTGTAAAAGTTTGATTGAAAACCAACCGGATCTTTTTACAGATGATCCAATAGTCCATACAAATGAGCACTCTATTGAAGTACAACTTCCGTTTTTGCATTACAAACTGAAAAATGATTATGCAATTGTACCTATCATTCTTGGCACATCAGATTCCGAAACATGTAGTCGTCTTGCTGAAATTCTGAAGCCATTTATGACTAAAGAAAATTTATTTGTTATCAGTACCGATTTTTCGCATTATCCAGATTATGACAACGCCACATTAATTGATGCTTCTACAGAAAAAGCTATTCTGGAGAATAATCCCCAAAAACTGCTTGACATATTATCTGAAAATAAGAAAAAGCATATTTTCAATCTGCAGACCAGTTTGTGTGGATGGACATCTGTTCTTACTTTGTTGTATATGACCGGGAACGATTCGAGCATTACATACCACGGAGTAGATTATCGTAATTCCGGTGATGAAAAGGTGTATGGTAATCGGCACGAAGTTGTAGGATACTGGTCCATTGCGGTTACAGAGAACAACTCTTTGTCAAATGATGAATTTTATTTAACTGAAGAAGACAAAACATCATTGCTACGAGAAGCACGCAGCAGCATTGAAAAGCTGTTCACTAATAAAAAAGTAACTCAACCCGATTTAAGTGGTTGTTCCGATGCATTGAACGCTCATTGCGGTGCTTTTGTCACCCTCTACAAAAGAAAGAAACTCCGCGGATGTATTGGAATGATATTAAGTAATGAGCCATTGTTAAAAACGGTACACGAGATGGCCATATCAGCCGCGAAACGAGATTATCGGTTTTCGCCCGTTACTACAGAGGAATTGAACGAAATTGACATTGAAATTTCCGTTTTATCTCCGTTGAAAAAAATCAAAGATATTTCGGAAATCGAATTAGGTAAACATGGAATATATATTGTAAAGGGCTATTCAAGCGGCGTTTTTCTTCCCCAGGTAGCCGAAGAAACCGGTTGGGATTTGGAAAACTATCTCGGTCATTGTGCACGTGATAAAGCTGGTATTGGATGGGATGGTTGGAAAGAAGCCATTATTTACACCTTTACGGCAACAGTTTTTGGGGAGAAAAAAACTACCCATTAATTTACTCCCAGACGCCAGCTATTGTTTCGCCACATATATTGCATTTCCCTTTAGTTATGAGGTTTTCTACAACATTAAAACCTTGCCGTTCAACTAATAAATTGTGACAATTAGGGCAAAATGTGTTTTCGCCTTGAGTATGTTGTAAATTTCCAATATACACGTATTTTATTCCTGCTTGTTCGGCTATTTTCTTTGCTTCATGAAGCGATTTTTCAGAAGTTTCAGGTCGGTCGGTCAATTGATAAGTCGGAAAAAACCTACTGAAATGTAGTGGTGTTTCAGAAAATCCGTTTTCGGCAAGCCACGTACACATTTTCCCAATCATTTCTGCACTATCATTATAATTAGGAATTAACAAATTAGTGATTTCAAGCCAGATATTTTTTTCTTTCAGTGTTTTCAATGTTTGCAGTACCGGATGTAAACTTCCTGTCGTCAACTGTTTATAAGAATCATTATCAAAACATTTTAAATCGACATTGGCCGCATCCAGATAAGGGCAAAGATCAATTAACGGATCACGGTTGATGTAACCGTTTGAAACCATTACTGTTTTAATACCTTTTTCATGCGCCAGGACTGCAATATCATACATATATTCATAGAAAATAGTTGGTTCTGTATATGTAAAAGCTATTAAGTTGGAGGAATTTGATAGTGTGGTATCAATAATTTTCTGTGGGTTTAGTCGGAAATGAGGCAATTCTTCAGGCGAGACCTGTGATATTTGCCAGTTTTGGCAATTAGAACAATGAAAATTACATCCTGCGATAGCCAATGATAGTATATTTTTGCCAGGATAGAAATGGAATAACGGTTTTTTCTCTATTGGATCCAAATTTGCAGAGCATGGATTCCCATATGCCATTGTGAAGAGCGTACCTTCCAGATTCTTTCTCACATGACACAATCCCGTTTCGTTATCGTGTAACAAACAAACATGAGGACATAAAAGACAACGAACCGTGCCGTCGGTTTTCTTATCTTGATAACGTGCTAATTTATATTTATCATCAGGATTAGGAGTTTTCATTATGACCATTATATTAGCAAATTATGAAAAAAAGATGAAAGTAACAATGAATATATCTAATAAGAGATACACAGAAATAGTAAATGTTAAGTCTTTCTGTAAAGATCAACATTATTTACGAATGAAACATTTCACCTAAAAACAGAAACGAATTTAGGTAAATGAGAAAATGGTAACAAATCCGATCAATGATGCATGATCAAATGTGTTTTAATAAACTACATTTATTTTAAGCCAAAAACTTGAGTGCTTCATATACTAAGAATGCCGGCCAAACAAGTGCTTTTAAAAAGCCTAAAACGCCCATCCAAAAACCTGTAGCAGTAGAAATAAAATAAATTGCAGCGCCTATGACACCCAATCCATATACTGCATCACCTGCTGAACCGTTATTGTTTCCACACATAATTGTATCCTTTCTAATTAATTAAGTTTTGAATAATAAAAAGCACAATAAAATCTTAATCACAAAAATAATATAAATATAAAAAGAATCGACTTATTTACCCATTATTATTCAGATATAAACAATTGAATTTCAAAGAAGAAACATCTCACCAATAATATTTGATTTATGAAACAACAATTATGAATTTTATTGAAAAATCACTATATTCTAAAAACCAAAATAAACAATGAACTAAATCTGATTTCAATTTGTTTTATTATTTAATATTAATTACTTGATCTGCAAACTATTTGAAATGCAAATTATTTAATTTAGAGAAACATCATATAAAGCCACTAATAGGTAAAAAGGTTATTGAAGGAATTTATATTTAGAGCATTTAATATCTCAAATTTTTATACATTGAGAGACTCTAAATAGGGAATACGGACTTGATTATTAAAAAGGAACTTAATTAATAGTTTACTTAAAAAAAATCAAATTATATCAAATACAGGAGAATACTTCTAATTAATGTTATTTTCAGATCTTTTTCGTCTTAAAAATGACGAATATTTTGAGTTTCAAGTTAATTAGTTTATGGAGGGAGGTTGCTTTTTGTAACAGTTAAATCAAATAAAGAATTAAGAATTAAATTGAATGAAAATTAAATCAGATAATCTAAACAAATAAAAAACAAAACATGCCTATGCAAAATATAGAAAAACAAAGAAAATCAGGTTTGAATAACCTTTTGATCAAATTTAAAATATCTCATTTACAGTATTAACTTAAAGATTTACAAATGTATGAACAAAAATAATTCGTCGGATAATGATTTATCCAATAAAGTACCCATAAATCATTTTTTATTGATTATGCATATAACTATAATTCTATTATTCACTTGTGTATTTAGCTCTATGGCTGAATCAGTTTTTATGCATAATGAAACTGTTCAACAACAAAAAAAGCGAATTACCGGTAAAGTTGTTGACCAAAACAATATTCCTTTAATTGGTGCTAATATAATTGAAAAAGGTACTTCAAATGGTGCTGTAACAAATATTGATGGAGAATTCATATTAAATATTAATGAAGATGCCGTAATAAATATTTCATATATTGGATACACTTCACAAGATATTGAAACAAAAGGCAAAGAAACATTCAATATTATATTGCAGGAAAATGTAAATATATTGGATGAACTTGTTGTTATAGGTTATGGTACTGTAAGGAGAGGCGATGTAACAACAGCTGTTTCCACAGTTTCCACAGAAGACATAATGGAAAGGCCTATTATATCTGCCGCTCAAGCAATTCAAGGTAAAGCTGCCGGTGTACAAGTTGTTCAACCATCAGGTCTTCCAGGCGCAGGAATGGTAGTTCGTGTAAGAGGTAACACTTCTATTACTGCAAGTAATGATCCATTATATGTTGTAGATGGAGTACCAACAGATGACATCAATTTTCTTGCACCGGCAGATATTGAATCGATGCAAATTTTAAAAGATGCCTCATCTGCGGCAATATATGGTTCTCGTGCATCTAATGGCGTTGTTTTGATTACTACTAAACAAGGAAATGCAGGACAATCAAAGATAAGATTTAATTCATATCTTGGAATATCAAAAGTTATCAAACAGATGAAGTCCCTCAATGTAGAGCAATATAAAGAATTGATGGACGACTTGGGAGCAGTTATACTACCTGAAGGTTTAAAAGATCAGACTGACTGGTTTTCTGAAGCGTTCAGAAATGGAATAAATCAAAATTATCAGGTTTCAATAACAAGTGGCAACGACAAATTGCGTTATTTTTTATCAGGAGGATATACTGATGAAAAAGGTATATTAAATGTATCTTATTATAAACGATACAATTTAAGAGCCAACATTGATAATCAGATAAGAGACTGGCTCAATATAAATGCAAATATTGCATATTCCGATTATTCAAATAACGGAATAATCTCGGGTACCGGTTCAAATAGAGCAGGTGTTGTACTCTCTGTAATAAACACTCCAACTTATGCTCCGATTTGGGACCCTGAAAATCCCGGACAATATTATAACAATTTCTATGGAGCCAACATCACTCATCCGATAGAAAATATGTCGCGTACTGAAGACAACAAATCAAACAGTAACAGACTGCTTGGATCTTTCAATATAAAAGTGGATTTTCTTCCAAATCTACAATTTAAGAGTACAAATTCGATTGATCGAGTATATTATCATTCTACAAATTTTCTTGATCCTGTTAAGACATCTTACGGTCGCAATCAAGGAGGAACAGCTTCTGACAACCGTTCGTTAAGCACTATTCTGACCTTCGACAACATCTTAACCTATAACTTAACTTTGGGTGAAAATCATTCTTTGAACTTGATGGGTGGTACATCATATACCTCATCTCTGTGGAATAATTCTTACATGAATGCTTCTTTTTACCGTACAGACTATACACCAAAAACATTAAACGCTGCAAACAGAATTGACCCATATGGAACCGGCACTACTGCATCAGATTGGGCATTAATGTCATATTTAGGAAGAATTTCGTATAATTATGCAAGTAAATATCTTCTTACAGCAAATTTCAGAGCTGATGGATCGTCAAAATTATCTCCTGATAAAAGGTTTGGTTATTTCCCTTCACTTTCTGCAGCTTGGCGTATTTCCTCAGAGAGCTTTATGTCTGATATTAAATGGATTGACGATTTAAAGCTTAGAGGTGGCTGGGGAAAGACAGGTAATCAATCAGGAATTAGCGATTATGCTTATTTACAGATGTATGACATTCAACGCATTCCTTGGTGGGAAACCGGAAAAGACAGAGCTGTAGTAAATATTAATCCTGCAAACATGAGAAATAGAGATCTTACTTGGGAAACCACTACTCAAAGTAACATTGGTGTTGATTTTACTCTTCTTAAAAACAGGATTACATTCACTGCTGATGCATATTACAAATATACCACAAACTTATTGATGAATGTACCTTTACCCGGTGGGCTTGATTTTTCAAATATTTATCGTAACGAAGGTGAAATGGAAAACAGAGGTTTTGAATTTGGATTAAATACCAGGAACATTGAAAATAAGGATTTCAATTGGACTACTGATTTTAATATGTCATTTAATCGCAACAAGGTTACGAAACTTTCTTTACAGAAAATTTATTATTTTGCCAATACTTCTGAAGCGACAAGTGAAAATGTTGTTAGAATGACTGAAGGAAAACCTTTAGGAATGTTTTGGGGTTATGTTTCTGAAGGAGTAGATCCTGAAACCGGCGATTTAATATTCAGTGATCTTGACGGAAACGGAAGGATAACCACCAGTGATAAAAAATATATTGGTGATCCTAATCCTGATTTTGTATGGGGCATGACTAACGACATATCATACAAAGGATTAAGTTTAAGTCTATTTCTTCAGGGTTCGTATGGAAACGATGTATATAATGCATCACGCTATGAAACTGAAGGTATGTATAATGGAATGAATCAATCTACAGAAGTAATAAGACGTTGGAGAATTCCCGGACAAATAACAGATATACCACGTGCAACATCGAGTACAGATAATTTAAGAGCCTCAACTCGTTTTATAGAAGACGGCAGCTATTTACGATTAAAATCTTTAACATTATCTTATAATATTAAATCCTCGTTTTTGGATAGATTGAAAATTTCCAGACTTCAGCCATATTTTACTGCTCAAAACTTATTTACATTAACAAATTATTCAGGTTTTGATCCAGAGGTAAATCAATATGGAGGTAGTTCTACTGTTCAGGGTATTGACTGGGGGACTTATCCTCAGGTTAAGACTTTTATTTTTGGTTTAAATATTGACTTTTAAAAAGATAAAACAATGCGAAATATAATATTTATAACGACTATTCTCGCTGCAATGCTATTTTTTGTTTATTCATGTGATCTG
>Ga0172378_10004906_pt1 | contig 12499 bp, 15 predicted proteins | sample GrowelOW332metaG_FD_119755 | JGI IMG/M metagenome (GOLD analysis project Ga0172378, IMG submission 119755) | Groundwater microbial communities from an aquifer near a municipal landfill in Southern Ontario, Canada - Pumphouse #3_1 metaG | ecosystem: Environmental > Aquatic > Deep subsurface >...
TAATCATCATCGATTAAAGAAATGAAATCATATTTGCATTCAGCTTTAATCTGATCCAATTCCTTCTGATCAATATTCTCTCTACGATGAATCGCATCCATAATCTCTTCCCAATTCGACTTATATTTAACAGTTAAATATAATAAAATATCTCGTCCAGTAATCATAAAATATCCTCCTACTAACTATTAGGGGAGAATTTCAAGAAATTAACAAAATATTTAAAATAATTTTAATTGTTTAACAACCGATACTTTGACTGGACCATATGTGTAACGATAAAAACCTTTGATTGGTCCGTATTTATTTAATAATTCGAGATGTTCTTTTGTAGGATATCCTTTATTTTTATCAAGATGATAATTTGGATATTTTTTCGCCATGCAATCCATATATCGATCACGACAGACTTTTGCAAGAATACTTCCGGCGGCAATACATTCACATTTTGCGTCACCTTTAATAATTGGAATAACTTCCATATTTGGAATTTTAATAGGCATAGCGTCAGTCAAAATAAGTTGATATTTACTATTTAAATTAGAAATAGCTTTGATCATCGCAATCCTACTTGCTTCATAAATATTTACACGATCAATTGTTTCAGCATCGACATAACCAATACCATAAGCAATTGCATGCTTAATAATATCTTTAAAAACAAGTTCTCGTTTTTTTAAAGATAATTTTTTTGAATCGTTAATAAGTTCATTTTTGTAATCTTTTGGCAAAATACATGCTCCAGCAACTACTGGACCACAAAGAGGACCTCTTCCGGCCTCGTCAACACCAACAATAAACTTTATATTTTCACTATAATATTGATCTTCAAAAGTAAGCATACTAAATTCTTTCTAATGTAAATTTTGTGATGATTCCGTTTCTAAATTCATTGAGAATAATTAATTCGCATTTATCTATATCTGGAGTTTCGTGTTTTTGAAAAAAACCTCTATTTTTTGCAATTTGTTCGACTATTTCATCATTTTTTAAGTCTTTTGCTTCAATAGAATATCTTTTATTAAGAGCTTCTAAATAATATTTTTTAAGAAAGTCCAAACATAAATAACAAAGATCGTGAGTAGGCAAAATTGTTTCTTTCATCGAACCAATAAGAGCCAAATTATTAGCTTTTTCTTTACTTTTATAGCTTGGTTCTAAAATTCCAGGAACATCCATTAATTCAAAATCACCAACACGAACCCAACGAGTATTTTTAGTAACTCCAGGTTCATTACCTGTTTTTGTAATTTTTTTAGAAGCAAATAAATTAATTAGTGTTGATTTACCAACATTAGGGATTCCAATAACCATCGCTTTAATATTCACATTTTTAACACCTCTTTTAAGGTATTTTTCACGTTTTAGAGAAGCAAATTTTGTACAAGCTTCAACAAGTTCTTTTTTAGAAGAATTGTTTTTTAGATCGATTGCAATCGCATAATCTCCATCTTTACTGAGGGCAGTAATCCAACGTTTTGTCATTTCTTCATCACTTAAATCTTTTTTTGTTAAAACATATAATTTATTTCTATTAATCGCTATTTTTTCAAGTAAGTCATTACGACTAGATAGAGGAATTCTGCTATCTAACAAAACAATAACAAAATCAACAAGTTTAACTTGTTCTTCTAGTTTGTTTGAGGCTTTTTTCATATGCCCAGGAAACCAATGGACATTTTTTACTGATTGTTGCATGTTTCTATTATACTTTTTTAAAGCATAAAAAAATAGATGAGTTTTCGCTCATCTATTTTGGTCACTTTATTAAATTTAATCGTACTAAAGAATTTGTTTAATACGGGCTGCTTTACCTTTTCTCTTACGAAGATAATTAATCTTGTTACGTCTAACTTTACCTCTTTTAATAAGTTCGATATTTGCAACGTTTGGTGAATGTAATGGGAAAATTTTCTCAACACCGACACCACTTGAAATTTTACGAACTGTAAATGTTTCACTGATACCACCGCCACGACGACACATAACAACACCTTCAAAAGCTTGAAGTCTTGATTTGCCGTTTTCGGTAATTCTTACTGAAACACGAACTGTATCACCAGAATTAAATTCTGGGACATTGTTCTTTAATTGGGTAGCTGTAACTTCTTTGACTAGATTTCTATTCATAAATGTTACCCCTTTCTTTGATCGTTCTCTTGGCGTTCATATAATAGTGACAATTAAAGCGGAACGTCCGTATCATTCATTAGAATGCCTTAATAATATATCACAATTTGCCTTGCATGTAAAACAGTTTTATAAATATATTGCTTGTATAGTATTTTTACTTGACACATAAGAAACATATATGTAAAATATTGAATGTTTAAAGGAGAAATTATTATGTCAGTAAAAATTAGATTAGCTAGAACTGGTCGTCATGAATCAGCTTTTTACAGAGTAGTTGCTGCTGATAGCAGATATTCAAAAGATGGTAGATATCTTGAACAAATCGGATATTACGATCCAAGAAAAACTAAAGCAGACGCAGTTATCAATGAAGAAATTGCAATCAAATGGTTAAACACTGGTGCTCAATATAGCGACACCATCAAAGCTATTTTCCTTGCAAAAGGTATCTTAGCAAAAGCTAAAGATGCAAAAGCAAAAGTTGAACAACCAAAAAAAGCTAACGTTGTAAGCTCAAAATCAGTTCAAAAGGCTAAGTAGTTATGGATTACGAAGCATTAGTTCATACAGTTATCGATCCAATCATTACTAAACCAGAGGCTGTTTTAATTAGAAAACAACCAAATGAAAATGAAAAAGATGTAACTTTATTAATTGTCGCCGAAAGTGAAGACACTGCTCGACTCATTGGTAAACGTGGAGTTGTTGCTAATGCCATTAGAGATGTTATTTCCATTTCTGGCAAGCTTGAAGGTGTTCATATTCATCTAAAATTCGAATCGTTCGATCAAGAAGAAAAAGGAACAAAATAATTCTAAAGGAGTAGTGACTACTCCTTTATTTTTTATTAGAATAATATTATGTATTTAAAATTAGGAACTATTACAAAACAAGTCGGTTTAAAAGGTGAAGTCAGAGTTTACTCCACCACCTCTTTTGCATCTAAAAGATATAAAAAAGGCAACAAGGTATATGTAGAAATATCTCCTGAAAACTATAAAGAATTAACAATCAATTCTTATAGAAAACTTAATGGTGATTTTGATGTTATTTCCTTTGTAGAGTATGAGAGCATAGATGCAACTGATGAATTACTCAAAAAGAACATATTTGCACTCAAAGAAAATCTCAAATTAAATAAAGGCGAATTCTTTTTTGTAGATCTTATAGACTGCATACTATTAGATTCAAAAACAAACCAACCAATCGGAAAAGTCACTAGTGTTGAAGAATTTCCTGCTCAATTAACTTTGAAGTGCATAGATGGAAACAACAAAGTTTTCACTATTCCTTTTATTAAACAATTCATTGACGATGTTGATATTGAAAATAAAACAATAGTCGTTGAAGTTATTGAGGGATTGTTGTCATGAGATTCGTAATCCTCACTTTATTTCCTGAAATGTTTGAATCTTTTTTAAATTCATCAATTTTAAAAAGAGCAATTGGCAAAAATCAAATAGAAGTCAAACTTGTAAATATTAGAGATTACACAAAAGATAAATATGGACGTGTCGATACTCCTCCTATCGGTGGAGGTGCTGGATTAATAATGAAATGTCAGCCTATTATTGATGCTCTTAAAGATAATCAAACAGACAAATCTAAGAAGATTATTCTCTCTCCAAGAGGTAAAACATATAACGAAGAAAAAGCTTATGAATTATCAAAAAATGAAGAAATCGTTATATTATGCGGTCATTATGAAGGCTTTGATGAAAGAATCTATAAATATTTTGATGAATCTATTTCAATTGGAGACTACATTTTAACTGGTGGGGAACCTGCTGCAATGTGCTTAATCGATTCAATTTCAAGAATAATTGAAGGCGTCATCAGCGATGACTCTACCAAAGAAGAAAGTTTTACAAACGGACTACTTGAATATCCACAATATACCGAACCTTTTAGTTATGATAACGAAGAAGTTCCAAATATTTTATATTCAGGAAACCATGTAGCAATTGAAAAATACCATAAGAAAAAATCTCTAGAATTAACTAGAGATTTACGAGAAGATTTGTTCAATGCCCACAAATTAACCAAAGAGGATTCCAAATTATTAAGAGAACTTGATAACGGAGAAACTCCAAAATGGGAAATTGATGCTATTGAAAAAGGCAAAAAATTTACTAAAAACCACTAAATCCTGGAGGCAATTTGCCTCCTTTTTTATAGTTTTTCATTTGTTTCATCATCATTTTTGATTGCTCATACTTTTTTAAAACACGATTAACATCCGAAGTATTCTTTCCCGATCCACGAGCAATTCTAATTTTGCGACTATTTTTAAGAATCTCAGGATTACTTCTTTCATATGGAGTCATCGAATTAATAATGATTTCAAAATTCTTCATTTCTTTTTCGGCAACACTAAGTTGCTGTTCGCTAAGTTTAGGCATTCCAGGCATTAATTTTAATAAACCACCTAAAGAGCCTAATTTTTGAACTTGTTTCATTTGTTTTAGCATGTCGTTTAATGTGAAATTACCATCTTCCATCTTTCGCATAGCTTTGCTAGCTTCTTTTTGATCAATATTTTCACTGACTTTATCAATTAAACTCATGATATCACCCATGCCTAAAATACGTTCAGCCATTCTTTCAGGATAGAAGATATCTAAATCATCAATTTTTTCACCAACACCGATATATTTTATTGGTACATTCGTCATTTTCTTAATCGAAAGTGCAGCACCACCACGTGAATCACCATCCATTTTCGACATAACAACGCCAGTAATACCTAATTTATCATTAAAACTATTTGCAACGTTAACGCTATCTTGACCTGCCATTGCATCTGTTAAAAGCAAAATTTCATTTGGAAGAATCTTGTTTTTTATATTAAGCAACTCATCCATCAATTCTTCGTCAATTTGTAAACGTCCAGCAGTATCAATGATAACAACATCAAATTGTTCGTTATAGGCTTTAGTTTTTGCATTATTAGAAATATCGACTGGGTTTTTATTATCATCCTCACTATAGAACTCAACATTAATTTGTTGTGCTAATTGTTTAAGTTGATCAATAGCGGCTGGACGATAAACGTCACAGGCAACAAGCATAACTTTTTTATTTAATTTTTTATTCATCAAATTTGCTAATTTAGCAGCAGTAGTTGTTTTACCACTACCTTGTAAACCAACAAGCATAATTGATGTAAGGCCATTTTTTGCAAATCTAAGTTCTGAATTTGCACTTCCAAGTAATTCAGTTAAATCATCTTTGACAATTTTGATAACAGTTTCAGATGCATTTAATTTACCAAATATTTCTTGACCAACAATTTTAGTTTTGATGTCATTAACAAAATCTTTTGCAACTTTATAGTTAACATCAGCTTCTAAAAGAGCAATTTTTACTTCTTTTAACGATTCATCAACATCGGTCTCGCTAATATGAGATTGCCCTTTTAATTTCTTAAAAATCTTACCAAATTTATCAGTTAACGATTCAAATGCCATAATATAACTCCTTTAAAATTTCTTCTTTAGTCTTTTCGTCAATTTTACTGTCCATTAATATTTGTCTGATTTTATCATTTCTTTTTAGTAAATGAATTTTCTCTTCGAACTCACGAAGTTTTTCCTTCGAATGAGATAAAGTATCTTGCACTGCACTACGAGTTATTTTGAGATTTATACTAATTTCAGATAAAGAAAGATTGTATTTATAGTAATTATCCATAACAATAATTTGCTTATCAGTAAGCAAGGATCTATATAAATCATAAAGATCATTTATGTAATTAAATTCGTCTAGTTCATTCATTTTTGATTAACCCACTACATAAACCATATAGATATTTATCAAGATCAAATTCTTCAAGATCTTCCATTTTTTCACCTAAACCAATGAATCTTACTGGAATATGAAGTTCTTCACGTATTGCTAAAATGATTCCGCCTTTGCTAGTTCCATCCATTTTAGTAATGATAATACCAGTAATATCAACTAAATCCTTAAAAGCTTTTGCTTGCATAACGCCATTTTGTCCAGTTGTTGCGTCAATCACTAAAAAACATTCAATTGGAGCATCATCAACACATTTTCCAATTACTCGTTTAATTTTTGATAATTCATTCATTAAATTTTGCTTATTTTGCAATCTTCCTGCAGTATCAACAATTACAAGGTCATAATTATCATCAACCGCTTTTTTAACGCCATTAAAGGCAACACTTGCTGGATCTTCATTATCTTTACCAACCACAATCTCAATCCCTAATCTTTTTGCCCAAACAGTTAATTGCTCAGTAGCTCCAGCACGAAAAGTATCGGCTGCAACAAGTAAAACTCGTTTATCTTGTTCAATGTACCGATTTGCTAATTTAGCAATTGAGGTAGTTTTACCTACTCCATTAACTCCAACCATTAATAAAACTTCTGGTTTATTCTTAAAAGATAAATCATTATGGATATCTTCGCCCTCTTTTAGATAATTATAAAACATTTTATCAACCAATAATTCATTGATTTCTTTTGGAGATAAAATATTTTTTTCTTTTGAATCAGAGAGTAATTGCTCAATGATGTTGAGCGAAAATGATACGCCACAATCGGCTTCAATTAAAATTTCTTCTAATTCGTTAAAATATTCACTATTAACTTCACTATATTTTGTTGCTAAATCTTCTAATTTATTTGAAAAATTAATTCGTGATTTCGATAAGCCTTTATCATAACGAATTAAAGAATCAGAAGATTCCTTCTTAGTGCTTTTGTTTTGAAATTTATTTTTTAGAAATTTAAAAAGTCCCATTTTATTTCGCAACCTTACTCAAAGCATCAGCGGCAGCTTTTTGCTCTGCTTCTTTTTTACTTTTTCCAGTTCCGTGACCTAAAACTTGACCATTAAATGTAACTTCAACACTAAATGTTCGGTTGTGTGGAGGACCTTTTTCATCAATTAATCTATATATTACAGATTCACGATATTCTGCTTGCATAGCTTCTTGAAGAACTGATTTAAAATCAGTAATTTCGTTCACGACAAAATTAATAACATCATCTTCAAACATTTTCTTTATAAATTCAGCAGCAAACATAATTCCTTGATCGAAATAGATTGCGCCAATAACAGCTTCAAAAACATCTTCTAAAATATGTTGATTATTTGTTGCTTGTTCAACATTTAAACTATGACCAGCTCGAATAAAATCGTTATATTGATAAGCTCTAGCTTTATTCGCTAAAGAAATAGATTGAACCAATGAAGAACGAGTTCGAGTCATCATTCCTTCGTTCATTTCTGGGTGATGTTTATAGATTAAACTGGCGATTACAAAACTTAATACGCTATCACCCATAAATTCAAGTCTTTCATAATCATGATGATGAGTTTTTGCATCACTATTAAAACTAGAATGGGTAAACGCCATTAGATATAACTCTTCATTATTTGGTTTAATATTAAACTTAGTGAAAAATTGTTGAAGATCTTTCATATTATTCAAGCGCTTTCTTAAATTTTTCAACAATTTGTTCTTGGACTAAAGTATAGGAAACAGTTAACGCTGACATGAATGATTTATCATCACTATTTCCATGAGCTTTAATAACTACTCCATTAACACCAACCAACATTGCACCACCAACATTTTTATAGTCCATTTTATTCTTCATTTCAGATATACCTTTTTTTGATAAAAGATAACCTATTTTACTGAATATATTTCTCTTAAAAGCATCTTTTAACATGGAAGACATCGCTTTAGCTGTCCCTTCCGTAGTTTTTAAGAAAACATTACCAGAGAATCCATCGCAAACTAAAACATCGATATCGCCAAATAAAGCGTCGCGTCCTTCTGTATTTCCTTTAAAATTAATCAATTTATTTTCTTTCATTAATTTAAAGGCTTCTTTGCCAACAGGACTGCCTTTTCCATCTTCTGTGCCGTTTGACAAAAGATATACTCTAGGATTGTTCTCTTTGTACAAAAATTTATAGTACAAAGAACCCATCATTGCAAATTGATCTAACTCTTCTTTAGTATTTGCGTTATTTGCTCCCAAATCGCATACAACAAACTTTTTATCTTTCTTAATAGTTGGAAAGGAAGTAATAAATGCAGGTCTAATAACGTTCTTAATTCGCTTAATTTTAAAGATTGATGCAGTTAATAGTGCTCCACTACTACCAGCTGAAATTAAAGCATCACAATTATTCTCGTTGAATACTTTACACGCAACCATCAGACTACTATTTTCATCACGATAAGCAGTCATTGGATCAACATCCATTTTTAAAACTGTTTGTGATTCTACAAACTCTACTCGATCTATTCCAACTAATTCTTCTTTAATTGCTGAACTTCCTACGGCGTAAACCATAACGTCATTATGTTCTTTAATAAATAATTTTAATGCATTAATGGTCGCTTTTGGACCATTATCTCCACCCATCATATCAATAACAATTTTCATTTTAATAATCCTCATAGATATTATATAGAAATTGCATTAATTTATCATTTAAAACTTACTAATAAGTTGCATTCCGATAGGAACCGCCCAGAAAGTAGCTTATTATCCGTAATGTAATTGCCCAATAGGACAATCTTCTCACTCAATGGCTATCGACACCAAGTATCAATGAGCTAACCCCCCTACATTCTAAGGTTGACTAAAGTGCGTATTTTTCTCCTTTCATTTTTTGTATTGTACTTTTTAAAATTGTAATCGCTTTTTCTTTTATATTAATTGCAGCATTTAGATCTCTATCCATGGTAAATCCGCAATCACAATGGAAAATTCGATCACTTAATTTAAGTCTTTCGTGTACTTGTCCACAATTTGAACAAATGCGAGTTGATGGAAAATATTTAGGTACTTTAATAAATACTTTTCCTTTTTCTAAAGATTTATATTTAAGCATGAGTAAAAAAGTGTTGTATGAATTGTTGTAGGTGTGAGCACCCAAATGAAATCTGGTAGACATATCTGAAAGCGATAGAGATTCTACCGCAACTAAATCATATTTATTAAGGCAATAATTTGATGCTTTATTTAGTAAAAATTTTCTTTTATTTTCGATAGAAAAGTAGGCTTTTTCTACATTTTGACGAAGTTTCATATAGTTTTTACTCTTAAAAACACATTTACTCATTCTTCTTTTTAGTTTCTTAATTCTTTTATTTTCTAAACCAGATACTTTAAAAACATCACCTAATTCGTTATCGCTAGAGTGAAAAAAATGTGGAGAAGAGTAATCAAGACCGACGGCTGTTTTTATAGTTGATTTTGGAGGAGTAATTGGAAAACTTACTAAAAAATTAACTAAATAAAAATTAACATTCCTTTTTTCAATAATCACTTGTCTTATTATTGAATAAGGTGGCATTGGTCGATGAATTCTTGCTTTAAATGATCCTATTTTTGGTATCTGTAAAATAGGTCCCTTAACATCAAGATAACTCATGTTGACAATATCAAAATGAATTTTCTTAGTCATCTTATCCACATTTTTTAATGAAGGGAACTCTTTTATTGATTTATTATGAAATTTATCCATTATTTGGTTAACTAAATGATATGTTGATAAATATGTTACGAAATTACCATGCTTTAATTCATCAAATTGTTTTATAAAAGATTTGATAAAAATTGCTTCATCTTCATTATTTTCAAGTTTTCTTTTCTTTTCTTTCAATAATTCATTAAATAAAAAGGTATTCTTCCGATACAGACTATCAAATTTACTTTTTTGGTTACGTGTTGGATAGATTCGATATACATAACTTCGCATTATTCTCATAAATTATTCCCTTCACTATCTTATTCGTAAGGAATTTTCATTTTTTACATTAATTTCGCATTAAAAAAGGAACATTGTATCCACCAAAATTAACAATGTTCCTTTTTTACTAGACTATAATGTTTATTCAATACCAACTATAAAACTATAAATTGGTTGATCACCACGCCTAATATCAATATCAAAGTCTGTATACTTCTCTTTCAAGTAAGAACTTACTTCAGATTCTTCATTTGCATCAACATCTTTACCAAGAAGGATAGTAATAATTGCACTATCTTCATCAATCATCGCGTTTAATAGAGCCTTAAGTGCATCAATTTTATTTTTGTGCGAACTTAAAATTGTTTTAGATTCACGAATCGCCATAAATTCATCTTTATTAACATGGATTCCATTTATGTCAGTGTCTTTAATTGAAAAAGTTACACTACCACTTTTAACACTTGAAATAGCTTCATTCATACTCTTAATATTTTCTTCTTTTGAAATATCTGGAGTGAACATCATGCTACTTACGACCCCTTGCATTATTGTTTTAGTAGGAACTACTTCAACGTCAACATAGCCCCTTAAAACATCTTTTGCTTGGTTAGCTGCTAAAATAATATTGCCATTATTTGGAAATAAATAAACCGCTTTTGCATTAGATTCCTTAATTGCTTTTAAGAAATCTTCAGTAGATGGATTCATTGTTTGACCACCACTGACAATATATTCAACTCCAACATCGTTAAATAATTTATCAATACCAGGACCAGAACTTGTTGCAATTAAAGCGTATTCTTTATCAGGTTTATATTCTTTACTTTCGTTTTTATCAGCATCAATAGTGTCTTTTTCAACTTCACATGGTGAACAATATTCGTTATTAGCACTTGCGTTAGCTTGTGATAATTTCTTTTGTTCGGCTAAATTTTCAACTTTTAGATTGACAAATTCTCCATAATTTTGTGCGTAAGAAATAATCGCTCCAACATTTAAAGAAACTAATTGAACTTTTTTGATATTTTCATCAAGATCATCAAATTTCATTTTATCACCGTGACTAGAAAGAACGCTTATAAAACGATTTTTTTGAAATGGTTTTTTGCTTCCGTCATTGAATAATCTTAAAGTAAATTCGATTTGATACCCGAGATTATCAATTGCTTCATCTTCATCTTCTGATTGAGTAGTTACAGCGGTAGCAGTGTTCTTATCAATGAATTCGCCATTTGCTGCACTAGACATACCTTCTAAGATACGAACTAAACCAGCTCCTCCGCTATCAACAACACCAACTTCTTTTAAAACTGGGAGAAGATTTGGAGTACGTTTCAATGATTCACGAGCTTCTTTAAGAATTAAATTTAAAGCTTCTTCAATTGTAGTTTTCTCAGTAACTTTGTTAAGTAAATAACTGCTGGATTCTCTTATAACTGTTAAAATTGTGCCTTCTACAGGCTTAATAACAGCTTTATATGCTACTTTTCGACCATTATCGAAAGCTTCAGCAAGAGTTACAGCGTTTATTTCTTCTTTATTTACTAAAGCGTCAGAAAAACCTCTAAATATTTGACTAGTAATAACACCACTATTTCCTCTAGCGCCCATTAAAAGTCCTCTAGAAAAGGTTTTTGCCATTTCATATATATTAGTATCGTTACGGTTAATAACTTCTTTTGCACCGCTAGATAATGTTAAATTCATGTTCATGCCTGTATCGCCATCAGGTACTGGAAAGACGTTAAGAGCGTCAATCTCTGGATAATGGTTGTATAGGTTGTTAGCTGCTGACACAACTAACATTTTAAATTTTTGTCCGTTAATAACTTTCATATTGTTTACTCCAATTAAAATTATTAAAGATCACGCAATTCTTCAACATAGACATTTACCTTGTTGAAAAGACTTGGGTATTGTTTGTTTAAAAAATATAAAATACGGTTGCTAACTTCTGTTGCAACTTCGGTGATCTTCACGCCATAAGCTACTGCAAGATGTATGTCGACATTATATCGCGAACCAATCTTATAAATACCGATTCCTTCGCTATATCTTTCTCGTTTTAAAATTATATCAATTGGGTTCTTAGATGAAATCAAACCTAAAACACCATAGGTTTCACAACAAATATCTCCGATGAAACCACTAATATCTTTGAGATTAAGATCTTGATATATTTTTTTCTTGTTACTATCTTTTTCGTTTTCCATTTTTCACCTTCAGTAACTAATGCATTATAACATAAATTATCGTTTATAAAAAGTGTTAAAACGACGCATTTTTTACCACAAAAAAAGCCCGGCAACGTGCTATTCTCTCCTTACGGATACCTTCACCACTGCAGTGCTTAACTTCTCTGTTCGGGATGGGAAGAGGTGTGTCCACTGCGTTATCGTCACCAGACTTAATAGAGAATATTTGTTCCCTGAAAACTAGATACTTTGTTTTAACATGTTCTACACCGAAAAATTTTATGATTACTTTTTAACTTTTGGTTAAAATCTTAGAAATTAAGTCCTCGTGCTATTAGTATTAGTCGACTGAATGCCTTGCAGCACTTACATCTCTAACCTATCAACCTCCTAACTTTGGAGGGCACTTACTTCTTACGAATGA
>Ga0172378_10004908_pt1 | contig 12499 bp, 9 predicted proteins | sample GrowelOW332metaG_FD_119755 | JGI IMG/M metagenome (GOLD analysis project Ga0172378, IMG submission 119755) | Groundwater microbial communities from an aquifer near a municipal landfill in Southern Ontario, Canada - Pumphouse #3_1 metaG | ecosystem: Environmental > Aquatic > Deep subsurface >...
AAATTTAGTTTTCGTGATTTTGCAAAAGTTCTTCAAAATCCAGGCTTTTGGATGATTGCTTTTCTGTGCGTCTTTTTTTATAGTTCCATTCGCCCATTCATGAAGTTTGCAACAGACCTGCTTATTAATAAATATGGAGTAGAAAGCGTAACAGCAGGCTGGATAGTATCTATGCTCCCCTACTCTACAATTATCCTAACGCCTCTTTTCGGATCGATTTATGATCGCATGGGGAAAGGGGCCACCCTGATGCTCATAGGATGCATTCTTGTGACAGTAAGCCATATTTGCCTATTATTGCCTTTCATTACTTATACATGGTTTGCTACCATTATCATGATTCTTCTCGGTATAGCGTTCTCACTTGTTCCGAGTGCCATGTGGCCCTCAGTACCAAAGATAGTACCTTTAAAGCAATTAGGCACAGCATATAGCATCATTTATTATATTCAAAATATAGGGCTAATGTTAGTTCCAATGTGGGTTGGTGATGTGATGGGAAAAAACACAGCTTCAGACGGTCATGTGGATTTTACCATGCCCATGATGATATTTGCTGGTTTTGGACTTATTTCTATTCTTGTATCTTCCATTCTTTTAATTATGGATAAAAAGAAGCATTATGGTCTTGAAGATGCCAATATCATAAAATAGCCATATTCATATATTTTACCCTATAAAAAGCAAGAAAAACTAAATAGTCTTATTTGGTCAACTCTTTTCAGAAAATAAAAAGAACGTTTACTGCAGTACCAAAATTTGATAAGCAGAAATTCCGAATTGGCAATTTTTATCGACGAATGGTTTTCTGAACCTTCCTCATTTTTGCGATATTTTGAACCATGTTGACACTTGATTAGAAATAAGCAAAGCATGAGAAAACAGCACATTAAACTGATAATCATGTAGTTATAGTTATTTTCTATTTTTAGAAATCTCATTCTGTGACAAAAAAGAGATAAAAGACCTGTCTTCTACAGGCAAGAAGATGGTCTTCTGCACCTCAAAAAGCTATAAACAGGAGTGTAAAAGGTCGTTTTTTACTATCTAAAAGGTCATCTTTTACAAAATCGGAACCTGTTTTCAGTAAAAAAAGAGATAAAAGCGGTATTTTGAAAAGCTATTTTTCGATTTTTTCATGTATAATTTCGACTCGAACTTTTTACGATTTTATCGACGAACTTTTTTTGGATTATTCCAAAAATCAGTCATTTGGGAGACCTAAAAAAAATCACTTCACTTCAATCAATAAGTTTAGAGAATTTGCCTATTCAGTAACATCGCTCTGAATAAACACATACAAGAAGTCTTTCCTTTTTCAATGATTCATCAAATGTCGAATCATAGCCATAGGATTATATAGAAGCATTCTTGGCCCTGCCCACTTCATTACCGTGCGCATCTTTTCGCGCATTTCTGATCGGTAGCAATGAGTTTTGCAACTTTTGCAAGCAGGTTTTTTCTTGCCATATTTACAGTGTTCAAGACGCAAACACCCATATTCTATCAGCTGAGTGTATTCTTCGGATATAGAAGTTTGATGCAATTTCTGTTTGCAATAGAGTTCTACCATAAATCTTATGGTCTGCTTGTCTTTTTCTATCTTGCCAACCTTACTCCCTTTTATCTTTCCCATGTCTCTAAAATCCGTCTTTTGTGGAACCTCCATGTCATATTTGTATTTATCCCCATCTTCTTGAGCATCATTTCTCTTTTTATCAATAACCCCGTCTTATTCTTCTTGATAATTTGGAGATAGTAATCCATATTCCTCATCAAAGCTATTAGAATCTAGGAGAAAAAATCTTCTAATACACATTAAAAAATAAAAGCACACTCAAATTTAATGTGTATTTGAGTGCGCTTTTTAAATAATCTTTTATTACTGCAAGGTAACTCTTTCGAGCCACTTTACCATCCCAAACATGATAGTCATCGAAATGAGGCATACAAGCAGGAATACGCCCCAGCACTCCCAAATAGGCCATTTATTGTACATCAGTGGACCTATCCAAAGCAAACAGTTACCCACGGCAGTAGCACCTAACCATAAGCCCTGGCATAATCCTTGAAGATGCTTAGGGGCGACCTTTGACACAAAGCTCAAGCCTAATGGTGAAATGAACAATTCAGCCACCGTAAGGAAGAAATAGGTGAGTATTAATACCCAAGGACCTGCCTTCAATCCTGTCTTTGCAGCATCACTCAATGCGGTGAAGCTTTCTGCTGAAGGGTATCCAGAGAAGTAAGAATATAGTGTCAAGAAAAGATATGCACACCCGGCAATTCCCATACCATAAGCAATCTTTCGCGGTGTAGAAATTGAATGACCCGCTTTTGTCAGTCGTGCAAAAATCCACATAATGATAGGCGTAAGGACTATGACGAAGAATGGGTTTACAGCTTGCCAAATTTCAGGAGCTACACTATCTGTCCGCACAAAATCACGAGCGAAGAAGGAAAGGCTTTGCCCGTTCTGATGAAATGAGAACCAGAAAAATACAGAAATGCCCAATACAGCGAACAAGGCGTACATGCGTTGCTTGATTTCCTTTGCCATTGACGTTTTTTCCTCTTCTGTATATATCTCAGAAACAACTGTTTCTTTCTTTCCCGGAGTCGGGAATAGGTGCTTAGAATGTAAGAATATTGCCAATGAAACAAGCATCATCAGCACAGAGGCAATAAAACTATAGTGGATACCTGTGTTGAATACATCTAAGTATTGGGGGCAGAATGAAGCCAAATCTGAGACATTGCCTCCAGCCTGAGTTGTAAGTACCCGAAGATTGGACATATCAGTTGAATTGATAGTGCCATTGATAAACTCGTGACAGAGTTTTGGAAGATCGGCATTATAGATGAATCCATGAACCTTCAACCACCATCCTCTGAGTAATGGAGCAATAAAAGGAGCTGCCAATGCACCAATATTGATGAAAACATAAAAGATTTGGAAGCCTGCATCACGCTGTCCTTGGGCCCACTTTAAATGCTCTTTGCCTTGCTTGGCAGCATCTGTCTCAAAGTTATCATACATCTGCCCGACAATAGCTTGAAGGTTCCCCTTAAAGAGACCATTACCACATGCAATGAGTGCCAATGAAAAAATAGTGAAGCAAAGGAGTGATGTGTTATTTTCTGGAGTTGCCATGATAGGGATAGACAATGCTACGTAACCCAGAGCCATGACCACAAGACCACTTGCAATAGTGCGCTTATAATTTTGCGTGCGGTCAGCTATTATACCTCCGACAAGGCTGAGTACATAGATTGCAGCAAGAAAGAGAGCAGCAATAAGTCCAGACTGTGCATCTGATAATCCGAATTTAGAACAGAGGAAGAGGGCTAGTACGGCATTCATGATATAATATCCGAACCGTTCTCCCATATTGCTCAATGCCGCAAGAAGCAAACCCTTTGGATGTTTTTTAAACATAATAATATATTTTTAGTTACTATTTATTCATCTTGGTTTTTGTGATGTCGAAAAGATATGTAAGCTTAATGACGATATTTCCAAAATTAGAACCACCAAAATAGTCACGTTTTGTATCACCATAGATATTTCCCAATCCATAATAATAACGAGCTTCAAGCAATACGTGTCCTGCCTTTGGAATGCTGTATTCTGCACCAGCCCCCACAACAATTCCGTAATCAAACTTGTTTTCCACAGCCATAGTATCTTGGGCAATTACGGTGGTTGCTCTGTCTGTTTTGTTTCTGGTTTCCAAAGCGAAGTTCATGGAAGTGCTTTCACTCAAATATGCGCCAAATTGAGGACCCAAATTGACAAAGAAATTTAAGCCTTTATTCTCTTTCCCCCATGCCAGATGAGCCATTACTGGTATTTGAATATAATTAATCGTACGGCTGTAGGCTTCAGCAACTCCCGTAACAGAGTTAATTACAGGCTCGTTTTTTGTCGTTAAAATATCCTCCTTCCATCCGATGGAAGCATAGTTGAACTCGGCATATATGGAGGCAATAGTCTTGAAATATTTTTCACAAACATAACGAAGAGATACACCTCCAGTAATACCACCATGAAAAGATTGTGGTACCTTTGGAGTAAAAGTCACATTGCTGAGCACATATCCCCCATTTACTCCTATTGCCAAGTCGTTGCGATGCTCTCCAATTTGGGCATTAGCCATTATTGGGAAGAGAAGTAGTATATAAAATAGTGTCTTTTTCATTTAATATGTAATGGATTCTATACTATTGTCTGTCTTATAATGTATCAACTCAAAATGGAAATTTTGGAAACCTCCCTCTCCTGTTTTTAAGAAATAATAGGGCGTCTGAATAGGAGTAGACACAGCCAACCCTTTAGCCCCTGAAAAGTTCTTGCCATATTTATGTAGCCCTTGAAGGAAAAATTGCGCCTGATCATAGCCCGTGATGGCAAAACGAGGCAGAGCATACTGTATATCTTGATGAAAACAATTGCGGAATTTCGCCTCTAATTGTTGTACCCGGGGATTCAGTGGATTATAATAAAATGTCGTAGGTATATAAGTGTCAAACTTGCAGAAATCATCAAGGTTGTTTTTCGTATACATCAACCATTCTGTATATCCAAACATGGAAACTTTGATTTGAGGATAACTAACTAAAAGACTGCTCAATTTTGCAAATACCACATTCAACTCAGGAGAACGACCAGAATTCAGAATCACAACATTCGGTTGCGTACGAGAGAAAGCCTTTGCAAACATTTGCTCGGATGATTTCAAGTTCGTAATGTTGTATTTGATACGTTTTTGGTCCAACTGATTGCGAAGCCCGAATGTAAACAGACCTTTTTTGCTTATGGTGTCATTGCAATCAATGAAGACTGGATGATGATTTTGAAACCGCTCAAGGAAAGCCTTGATAGCATCATTGTTGAGATTAGATGGACTTTGATATATCTGGAAAATTTGAGAATTACAGTTCACTTCATCTCCATTAATGGAAAAAGGTATCACCAACTTGATATCATAACTCTTGCAAAAATCACCCAAAGCCTTCACCTGTGATGTATAGAGAGGACCAAAGATGATGTCACATTCCTTGGCTCCCTGTTGTAGTAAAGTTTGGCGGATATCGGCATCAACAGGAACATTCCATGCATGTATATCAATCGAAATGCCTTTTGCTTTGAGGTCTTCACATGCAAGAAGAAATCCGCGATAATATTCCACCATTCTTTTCCCATCGCGATCAATATCATGCAATGGTAGCATAATTCCAACTCTGATGGTTCGTAACTTTACATCAATTTTTACAGGATTTTCCTTTTTTTGCGAAGAAGAAAACTTGGGGGGCTCTTTGCTAATATAAGGAATAAACAGCGTATCGCCTTTCTTAAGCTCATAACCATCTTCTTTCATTTCCGGATTGGCATTAATGAGCTCTGGAATGGTTAAGCTATATTTTTTTGCAATACCAAAAATAGTATCTTTCTTCTTTACCTTATAAAGGTCCTGCCACTTGTTTATCTGGGCATAGGCACAGGTACTTATGAACAAGACCAAAAGCATAAGAATGTATCTTAAATATCGTTTCATATCTGATTGCTAATCATATTTCACTTGCAAAAATACAAAAAAATATCTAATCCGTAATCAATAATCGCTAATCTTTTATTATCTTTGCAAGATTATAATGAAAGAAAATGAAAATTAAACATATTTTTTTGCTTTTGGTTGCATTCTTTCTTTCTGGAGGCATAGAGGCTCAAACGCCTGTTATCTCCCCTACTGTAACATTCACAGATGCAGATGGGAATGAAAATACTGAACTTTCATTCTCGGGCTCTGCACCTATAACGGCAATATTCAAATTGAATCCTTCCAACACAAACGGATGGGAAAAAACTTATGAGTGGCGCTTCTATACAGAAGGAAAAGAAGACAGTCCATACCTTGTAAGATATGAAGAAAATACAGAATATACATTCACGACCTTTGGTACAAATTATATAGTCTGTTATGCGACATTCATACAAGACACAGACACTATTTCTTATACAAAAGCATACTGGAAGGAAGTCGGGGCTATCACAGCCTCTGTCTATGAAAGTAAACTAGAAATGCCTAATGCATTTTCTCCCAACGGTGATGGAATCAACGATATATACAAGGCAAAATCCGGCTATCAGAGTATCACGGAATTCCACGCCTATATATTCAACCGTTGGGGGCAGAAGCTCTATGAATGGAATGATCCTTCCGGAGGCTGGGATGGAAAATTCAAAGGTAAGGATGTCAAAGATGGAGCCTACTTTTGTTTGGTTCAGGCACATGGTGCTGATGGACAAAAATTTAACATTAAAAAAGATGTTAATCTACTTCGCGGATATACTGAAAGTAGAAGTAATTGAGCTGATAAACAAGACAACTCAAAAGATATAACGATGGAAATCAAACAATTCATACAAAAAGAAATAGTAATAAACTGTTAAGAATAAAGTAGAAAGCTACTTTCTGCAAAAAGGTAAAAAGATGCAAAGAGAAGATGAAAAGATAAATGTTTGGGGAGCAAGAGTACACAATCTCAAAAATATAGATGTCGAGATTCCTCGAAACTCACTCACTGTAATTACCGGACTGTCAGGATCAGGGAAGTCTTCATTGGCTTTTGATACTATATTTGCCGAAGGGCAACGTCGCTATATAGAAACTTTCTCAGCCTATGCACGCAATTTTCTCGGAGATATGGAGCGGCCTGATGTGGATAAGATAACAGGACTAAGCCCTGTTATCAGCATAGAGCAGAAAACGACCAACAAGAATCCTCGATCTACGGTAGGCACCACAACAGAAATATATGATTATCTTCGCCTGTTGTATGCCCGTGCTGGCACTGCGTATAGTTACCTTTCTGGAGAAAAAATGGTAAAATACACAGAAGAAAAAGTGCTCACCATGATTCTCAATGATTACGCCGGCAAACGCATCTATATCATGGCCCCGCTTGTGAGACAAAGGAAGGGCCACTACCGAGAACTCTTCGAGTCGATGCGCAGAAAAGGTTACCTTTACATGAGAATAGATGGAAAAATTAAAGAGATTGCAAGAGGCATGAAGGTCGACCGCTACAAAAATCATAATATAGAGGTAGTAATAGACAAGTTACAGGTACAGGAAAAAGACAATGAACGCTTGAAAAAAAGCGTTGAGGTCGCAATGAAGCAAGGCGATGGAACTATCATGATTTTGAATAAGGACACTGAGGAAATCCGTAATTTCTCAAAACACCTGATGGACCCTGTCACAGGAATGTCTTATGGTGAACCTGCTCCTAATATTTTTTCATTCAATTCGCCTGAAGGTGCATGCCCACATTGCAAGGGATTAGGATTTGTAAATGAAATCGACTTGAAGAAAGTAATCCCTGACACATCTCTGAGCATACATGAGGGTGCCATTGTTCCCCTTGGAAAATACAAAAATCAAATGATTTTCTGGCAAATTGACGCAATCCTCCATAAATATGAGTTTGATATAAAGACCCCAATAAAAGAGATCTCAGAAGAGGCTATGGATGAAATCCTCTATGGTTCACTGGAAAACGTAAAGATTTCAAAAGATTTGGTAAAAACTTCAAGCGATTATTTTGTCAGTTTCGATGGTGTAGTGAAATATCTACAAAATGTAATGGAAAACGAGGACTCAGCTTCAGGACAACGATGGGCTGACCAGTTTCTAGCAACCACTGAATGCAAGGAATGTCATGGTCAAAGGCTAAAGCGAGAGTCCTTATCCTATAAGATATGGGGCAAGAATATTTCCGAAGTAGCCAACTTAGATATTTCAGACCTTAAAGAATGGTTGGAACATGTAGAAGAACATCTCGACAAAACAAAACAAAAAATTGCTAATGAAATAGTTAAAGAACTTCATTCAAGGGTTTCTTTTCTTTTGGAAGTAGGCCTCGATTATTTAAATTTGAATCGTCAATCGGCTTCTTTGTCAGGTGGAGAAAGCCAAAGAATAAGATTGGCAACGCAAATAGGTAGTCAACTGGTGAACGTTCTTTACATACTCGATGAACCATCAATTGGCCTACATCAGAGAGACAATGAGCGTCTGATTTCCTCTTTGAAGGAACTTCGCGACATCGGAAACACAGTGATTGTGGTAGAACACGACGAAGACATGATGCGCTCAGCAGATTGGATTGTGGATATTGGGCCTAAGGCTGGCAGAAAAGGCGGAGAAGTGGTTTTTCAAGGCACACCTACAGAAATGCTCAAAACTGATAATATTACAGCCCAATATCTTAATAGGATAAAAAAAATAGCCATTCCATCGAAAAGAAGAAAGGGAAACGGAAAGAAAATAGTACTTCATGGATGCTGTGGGAATAATCTTAAAAATATTGATGCGGAATTTCCGTTGGGTAAGCTCATTGTCGTTACTGGTGTTTCCGGATCTGGAAAATCAACTTTAATTAATGAGACATTACAACCTATATTGTCGCATCACTTCTATCGTTCTTTAAAAAAGCCAAAGCCCTATTCATCTATCGAGGGAATTGATAATATTGATAAGGTGGTAAATGTAGACCAAAGCCCTATCGGAAGAACACCCCGCTCCAATCCTGCAACATACACTGGTGTATTTTCGGATATTCGAAGTTTATTCGTAAGCTTACCAGAAGCCAAGATAAGAGGCTATAAAGCAGGCCGTTTTTCCTTTAATGTAAAAGGTGGAAGATGCGAGACTTGTAGTGGAAATGGCTATAAAACGATCGAAATGAATTTTCTTCCAGATGTGATGGTACCTTGCGAAGCATGTCATGGAAAACGTTATAACCGTGAAACCCTTGAAGTCAAATTCAAAGGAAAGTCAATTGCTGACGTATTGGATATGACAATCAACCAAGCTGTAATTTTTTTCGAGAATGTTCCGAATATACTCCAAAAAATAAAGACTTTGCAGGATGTAGGATTAGGATACATCAAACTGGGGCAGTCGAGTACGACTCTTTCTGGGGGAGAAAGCCAAAGAGTAAAACTTGCCACGGAACTATCAAAAAGGGATACAGGAATGACACTCTACATACTCGATGAACCCACTACAGGGCTTCATTTTGAGGATATCCGCATATTGATGGAAGTATTACAAAAACTCGTGGATAGAGGAAACACAGTACTCATTATCGAGCATAATATGGATGTGATAAAACTGGCTGATTATATTATAGACATGGGGCCAGAAGGTGGTCGAGAAGGCGGGGACATATTATCTACTGGAACTCCAGAGCAGATAGCGAAGTGTAAAGAGGGCTACACCCCGCGTTTTTTGAAAAAGACATTGAATACGGAAAAAGACTAAAAAAAAATAGCATAAGTAAATCAGATGAATCTTTTATTTTTTCCTATCTTTGCTTCAAAATAGGGAGGTTCATCACGCAAGGAAATGTCATTATAAATAAAATCTGCTACAATTGTATCTTTACCGTCAGGCATAATTAACCCCATTTTTCCGCCTTTCTCTGCAATAACAGGCATCATCTTCAAGTCATCCACATATATGTAAGGTGTACGCAAAAAGCCATAAATTGGATGTACAAGAATATCTCCTCTGTGATCGCGAATGCCGAATTTTCCGTCTTCCTCAAATACTTCATGATATTGAATATACGTATTCTTTACACGATTCAGATAATATTCCATCCTTTGCTTATCGTTGATGATCTGGAGCATATAACTGAATGTATCGCAATAATTGGCGATGGCACGGACTAAAAGTAATTTGAAATCAAGCCCATCGAGCACCTTGCGATTTAAGTCGATATATTTGGCAATGGCATTTTGCTTTTCAAAAATGTTAAGATCTTTTAACTTTTCCTCAAAACGCTCCATAATTTGTATAGATCCTGACATTCCCTTAATGTATCGATGAATTTGTCGTCCCATTTCTTTGCACACAAATTTATCAATTTGTTGCTCTTCTACAGAGTCGACATATTCTTTATTGAAATTGTCCTGCGTAATCATAATTCTATCTGCTTTTTGCCAAAGGTATGACTTTTTCAGAAAACAAGCAAATTATTTCTTCTTTATTTTCAGTTTTGGAATCTTAATTTTTTGGTTCTCCTTAAATTCAGCCACTCCACCATTGACAGCTTGCACATAACATTCCATTCCTGAACCTAAATAGAATTTGCTGAGGGATTTCAAAGTTTGTCCCTTCTTCACTATCACAGTTTGGTCTATTCCTATTATATTATAAGCACCTGTACGCACTCTGGCATCACCGTCATACTTGTTTTCTAAAACAGCTTTCCCCGTAACTACTGGCTTAGAGGGTTGTTTCACAGTCTTTTTTGATTGAACGTCATGCCTTAGAGAAGTTGATTTATTTTCTTCTGTATTGATATTGTTTTTTTCTGGCTGTGAATGGGATGCGTCTTTATCTATTCTATTAGACTCTTGTAATGATTCCTTTCCATCTTGTTTTTTACGTTGAATAGGTCCTGACCTAAATACTTGACTATGGATTTGCATTTGAGCCTCTAGATGCTGTATGCGATTATCGCGCATAGAAAACTGATACGAAACATAAAACGCACCAACACAGCATGCAATCAGCAAAAGAAAAGATATCACACCTAATATGCTAACAATTTTTTTAAACAACTTGAGTTTATCTCTTAATTGCCCGTTTATTTCAGAAAGGTTCTCACGCTCTGTCTCGAAATGATTGTTTGTCCATTTTTCCGATGAGTTTTGGATATTTTCATTCACTGAAACAGCTTCTGCGTCATCATCTTCACTGGTAAAATCAACCAAAGGTATGATCTTTTGCTCTGATACTTCTTCATCTTCAGTTTGCTTTCCGACTGCAACAGAGTCCTCTTCTTGCTGTGATTCAATGCCAGAAACATCTTCTTGTTCTTTAGACTTTTCGGTTTTTTCAATATCTGAGTCTACTTTGTTTTTTATGTATTTTTTATCCAGGGACTCTTCTTCTTTTTCAAAGCCCCTTGTTTTCTCATTTTCAATTTCATTCTTAGCAGTATTCATAAAGGGCACTGTGACTGCCTGCGCTGGATTTTCATTTTCTATATCAACATCCCCAGAAATTCCATCTTTATCCTTCAGGTCTGGAAACTCTACGCCATCATTGAGTACAACGGTTTCAAACTGTGAGAAAGGGCGGTTTATGAGGTCTTTCATTGTAGCATCCGGAATGAAATTTATCTTTTCTCTTTCGGCTATTTCAATAGGACTTCCGGTATTTACATCAATACTCTTACGTGCACTTACATTAGTTATTTTAAATGTACCAAGGCCCTTCAGTTTAACGATTTTTTCGTAGTGAAGGCCATTGTTGAGTACATCAAACATTGTTTTGGCAAATTTCTCAGCATCTTGAGGCTCCAATCCGTGTTTTTCAGTAAGCACGGCAGCAAGTTCTTTCAATCCTATCTTACTCATTTTCATCCCCTCCAGACTTTAGTTTCCCCTTAATGTATGCATTCGGTTTAAAGTTGAGCACAAGTTTTGGAGGTACGAGCATTCGCTTCCCCGAGGAAGGGTTGATAACTACTCTTTCGAGGCGTTTCTTCACTTCAAAAGTACCAAATTGTGGAATGGTAATCTGATTTCCTTCATCCAATATTTTTCCCATTTCATCGATTAAAGCTGCAACCAACTTTTGGGTGTCTGATTGAGTGTAACCGCTGTTTTGCGACAACTCAGAAATAAACTCCTTATTATTCATAGTATTTCGCCATATAAGTCAAATTCTTCAGAAGCTGTAATTTTCACTTGATAGAAATTGCCTACTCGCAATGGGCGTGTGGCAGGAATCAACACCTCCGGATCTACTTCGGGAGAGCAATATTCAGTACGCCCAATATAGTAATCATTTTCTTTTCGGTCAATAATCACCTTCATTGTTGTACCAACTTTTTGTGCCTCAATTTCTCCACTAATGTTCTGCTGCACAGCCATTAATCTGTCCAGTCGTTCTTGCTTTATATTCTGAGGCACATCATCCTGATAATGTGTGGCGCTATAGGTGCCTTCTTCTTCGGAATACATAAAAGCGCCCATTCTTTCAAATCTTTGATTTTTAACAAATTCTACCAATTCATTGAAGTCTTCCTCTGTTTCTCCAGGAAAGCCAACCATGAGTGTTGTACGAATATGGATGCCTGGAACTTTAGCACGAATAGCTGCAATAAGGTCGAGGGTTTCCCGCTTTGTTACATGACGGTGCATATGTGTAAGCATGTGATCTGAAATATGCTGTAGGGCAATATCAAGATACTTACAGATATTTTCGTGACGGTTCATTACATCAAGCAGCTCCATGGGAAACTGATTTGGGTAGGCGTAATGAAGACGAATCCACTTTACCCCCTTGATATTGGCAATATCCTCAATAAGGTCAGCTATATGATGATGACCGTCGAGGTCCACCCCATAATAAGTAAGTTCCTGCTCGATGACCTGAAATTCTTTCACACCACGAGCAACCTGTTCTCTTAC
>Ga0172378_10004912_pt1 | contig 12493 bp, 9 predicted proteins | sample GrowelOW332metaG_FD_119755 | JGI IMG/M metagenome (GOLD analysis project Ga0172378, IMG submission 119755) | Groundwater microbial communities from an aquifer near a municipal landfill in Southern Ontario, Canada - Pumphouse #3_1 metaG | ecosystem: Environmental > Aquatic > Deep subsurface >...
AAGATATTTTACCATTCAGAACAAAGAGAAGGGAAATTTTTCTCTTCCTTTGTCTGAAAAAATATTATTTTATTACCATCAAAAGTTGCATTTACTAATTGAAACTAAGGGTGTCCAAAACTTTTTGGACACCCTCATTATATCTAAAATATCTATATACAATGATAAAGTTATTATATCTTAGAGTTTACTAAATCCAAAATTTCTTTTTCCAAATATTGAGCTTTTTCTACAATTTGGGCACCATTTGTAACAAGTTTGTTAGCTAACTCTCTATCCTTTAGGCTTGCAGCATTAATCTTTACATTAAGGTAAGCTCCAATAACACCAGAACGAGCAGCTAAAGCTCCAACACCAGCATCTGTAACTGAATTAGGATTTCCTATTTGGGCCATAGCCTTTGCAACCTCCATACACTCATAACATAAATTCATTGTATTATATGGAACTTCACAAGCAAATTTAGTTGCATCCTCTATAGCTTTTGCTCTTAGAGCTTTTTCTGCATCAGTTTTTTTAGGTAAACCAAAGGCATCCATAATCTTATTAAATGCATTTGTATCTTCATCAACTAATTTAATTAATTGAGAATGGTATTTTTTACCTTTTTCAGCCCAATTGCTAAACTCTTCCCATCTATCATCCCAGCCTCTTTTATGAGCAGAAAGATTTGCAACCATAGATGCTAAAGCAGAACCCATAGCTCCCATGTAAGCTGCTATAGATCCTCCTCCAGGAGCTGGTGATTCAGAAGCTGTTTCATCAACAAAATCAGATAGACTCATATCTATTAACTTTTTCTTGCCATTCTCAGCTTCATCTTCTAATATGTATTCAATTATTTTTTTCTTTGGTTCAAAAGGATATAACTCATCTAGTCCTAAAGACTTAACTGCTATTTTTATTAATTCTTTATCTGAAATACCTGTGGAGCGTTGTTGTTTTTTTAAGAAATATCTACCAGCATCAAGCATTGCATCTAAAGGTAATACCCCAACTAATTCAGAACCAGTCACTCTAATACCTCTTTCATTAGCTCTCTTGCAAACTTCATCAAAAGCAACATGCATAGGAGTTACAGCTATATCAGTAAGATTCATAGAAATTTGAGCTATACCATATTCCTCAATAAACCAACCTATAGCTTTTACAGACTTTAAAGAACCAGGAACCATAACAGGTTTTCCTTTTTCATTAAGAACTTTTTTTCCTGTAATAGGATTTCCTTCTCTTTTAACACGTCCTCTTTCTCTTACGTCAAAGGCAATTGAATTAGCTCTACGAGTAGATGTTGTATTTAAATTGACATTATAAGCTACTAAGAAATTTCTAGCACCTATAGCAGTAGCTCCAGATTTAGCAGTTTTCTTATTAAATTCACGTGGTCCAAAATCAGGATGCCATATAGCATCAGACAATCTTTCACTTAAAGCTTCGTATTCACCACTTCTACAAGTTGCAAGATTTTTACGTTCTGGAGTATAAGCAGCACTTTCATAACAATAAACAGGTATATCTAATTCTTCCCCAACACGCTTAGCAAGTTTGCGAGCATATTCAACAGTTTCTTCCATTGTAATATTACTTACTGGTACAAAAGGGCATACATCTGTTGCTCCAAATCTTGGATGAGCTCCATGATGTTTTGACATATCTATTAATTCGGCTGCCTTCTTGATAGCTAAAAATGCAGCTTCACTAACTTTTTCAGGTTCTCCTACCATAGTAACAACAGTTCTATTGGTAGCTTTCCCAGGATCTATATCAATAACACTAATTCCTTCTACAGACTTCATAACGTCTGTGATTTGATTTATTATATGCATATCGTTCCCTTCACTAAAATTGGGAACACATTCTATTAATTTTTTCATACGTTTAATTATTTTCTTCTATAGTAGATACTGAGTTCTATATTCTTTAAGAATAAGTATCATACATAATGTATGGTTTAAGATATTTTGATAATTCACTTCTAAAGTATATATACAAAGTAATATATACTATATCTATAAAATTGACTATGGTACTCTTACTCTTGGTATCATGGGTTAATCATTTAAAATTATTAATATCTTATATAATATTCTCAATTTAATATCTAAATCTTTTCTCCGTTTAAGAATACAGATTCTATTAAATCAGAACTATAAGCATAAGGTAAATATTCTATTCCAGGAATAGATTTTGTAATATAGAAATTTGCTTTTTTGCCTATTGCAATGCTTCCTGCCTTATCTTCAATACCCATTGCATAAGCAGTATTTTTTGTTGTTGCATTTATTACTTCCTCGGGTAACATTTTATAATTAATACATCCTAAACTCATAATAAATTTCATATTACCAGAGGGTGAGGAACCTGGATTATAATCCGAGGCAAGAGCCACTGGTAAACCTGCATCTATCATTTTTCTTACAGGAGAATAGGGCATGTTTAAAAAGAAAGCAGCTCCTGGTAAAATAGTTGGCATAGTATTGCTATCTAAGAGACATTCAATTTCTTTATCTCCAACATATTCCAAATGGTCAACAGATAGGGCATTATACTTTACTCCAACTTGAATTCCTCCAGAATTTGCAAGTTCATTAGCATGAATCTTAGGACGTAAACCATACTTTACTCCAGCATTCAGTATTCTATCAGTATCTAATACTGTAAAGAAACCTTTATCGCAGAATACATCAATATAATCTGCAAGCTCTTCTGATGCTATAACAGGAATCATTTCATTAATGATAGTATTCACATATTCTGTTTGATTCCCAATAAATTCACGAGGTACGGCATGAGCTCCTAAAAACGTAGATTTGACTATTATAGGAGATGTTTCTTTTATATGTCGTATTACGCGTAGCATTTTTAATTCACTTTCTAAATCAAGACCATAGCCACTTTTAATTTCTACAGCACCGGTACCAAATGAAATAATCTCATTAATTCTTTTCATAGCAGATCTGTATAGCTCGTGCTCTGAAGCTTCCCTTATTCTATCCGATGAATTTAAAATTCCTCCTCCTCTTTTAGCTATTTCTTCATAGGAAAGTCCTCTTATCTTGTCTGTATATTCTATTTCTCTACTTCCTGCGTAAACAAGGTGAGTGTGTGAATCACAAAAAGAGGGTAGTACAAGTCTACCTTTAGCATTAATTTTAGTTATGCCATCGTTTTCATAGATTTTATTAAAAAAATCAGAAGTGTCCATGGCCCCAAAATTTACAATTTTATCGCCTTCTATATAAAGCCAGGCATCATTAATATTATTAAGTTTAGCCATTTCCTTGCCCACAACCTTTACTTTAGACTGTTCTTCTGTTTGGACCAATTGTTTAATATTATATACTAATGTCTTTTTCATAACCCTCAGTTTTAATTTTTATTATAGACACAAATTTACTTAGAAATTCTTATATTCCCAACATCCAAGAGATATTAAATCTACAATATCTAAAATAAAGCTATAATTTAGTATATATGATGAATAACACTATCTAAAAATCTGAAGTCTATTAGAATCTAATTTTAAGAATATAAATATGAGTATTGTAAATGACCATAAGGAAGATCCCCCGTAACTTAAAAAGGGTAGAGGAATTCCTATAACAGGCATGATTCCAATAGTTATTCCAATATTTATAGCAATATGAAAAAACAATATTCCAACCACTCCATAACCGTATATTCTAGAGAATACAGATCTTTGTCTTTCAGCCAAAAAGACCATCCTTGCTATCAAACCAAGCAATAAGGACAATACAACAAAACAGCCAATAAATCCCCATTCTTCTCCTACTGAGCTAAATATAAAGTCTGTACTTTGTTCGGGGACAAAATTAAGTTTGGTTTGAGTACCTTGAAGAAATCCTTTGCCAGTAAATCCTCCAGAACCTATTGCAATTTGTGATTGTAGAACTTGATATTCAGTACCAGCTTTATCTTCTGTTATTCCTAAGAGATTATTTATTCTGACTTTCTGATGGGGTTGTAATTTATTGAAAATTGAAGTTACTCCAGAACTAGCTCCTATTGTAAGCCAAGTAGCTACTATTATCAATAATAAATTTGTTCTTTTTCTACTATAGGAATAGAATATACAAACAATAGATAAAATGGCGAATGACATCAACAAAATTATATAAGAAGATAATTCTATATCTGCAATAAAGAAGATAGTCCAAAATATTAAAAATGAAACAATAATTATACTTATTCCCTTGAGTAAAGTTTTATTTATAGGATTATAAATCAGATATGCAAATAAGGATAGAAATAGTATTATTATTAATACTGTAAGAGGTGTGTATAATAAGGCTAAAATAAATATAATAATAGACAGAATTATAAGTATTGGAATAACACCATGTAATCCCTCTCTGTACATTGCAAAAATAAAAGAAAAGTAAACTAAAGCAGAACCAGTATCATTTTGAAGTAATATAAATAATATGGGTAGAAGTACAATTATTCCCACCTTGATTAAATCTTTTAATCTCATTATTTTAAAGCCTCTTTTACTCATTATATTAGCTACAGCTAAACAAGTTGCAAATTTTGCAAACTCTGCAGGTTGTATTTTCATAAAAGAACCTATATTTATCCATGCTTTTGCTCCATGCACAGTAGAACCAAAGAATGCTACATATAATAGAATGAGCATCATAGTAAGATAAATATATAGAGAAAATGCTGTAAAAAACTTACTATCGGTAAGTAATATTAAAAAGGCTATAATAAGTGCCGCACCTATCCATATTATTTGTTTACCATATTTTAAAGAAAAATCAAATGATGAACCATTATTATCATCGTAACAAGTGGCATATATATTTATCCATCCTATAAACAATAAAGATAAATATAATAATATAGAAATCCAATCCAGATTCTTTATAAAATTATTCCTTTTACTATCAATATTTATCATTTTTTATCAATTAAATTAGCATTAATCATTTCTTCTTCCAAATAGCGTCTTTCTTCAGATATATATCCCTTTAAATATTTTTCCATAATAAGTCCTCCTATGGGCACTGCATAAGCAGCTCCAAATCCTCCATTCTCTATATAAACTGATATTACTATTTTGGGATTATACTTGGGAGCAAATGCCATAAAAATGGAATGATCTTCACCATGAGGATTCTGAGCAGTTCCTGTTTTGCCACATACAATAACAGAATCTATAGCAGCTTTTTTAGCCGTTCCATCACTTACAGCTAATTCCATTCCCCGAATAACTGGTTCGAAATTCTGCTTATCAATTTTAACATAATGTTTTTTAAGTAGTGAATCATTGGCTGTTTCTGTGCGAACTATATGTGGAGCTATGTAATAACCCCTATTCGCAACAATACATGCCATATTTGCTATATGTAAAGGTGATAATAGGAGTTCTCCTTGTCCTATAGCTAAGGACATAATATAACTCCAAGCCCATCTTTTTGTTCTAAATTGTCTATCATATCTTTCTTGCGTAGGTACCAAACCGCTTACTGCATTACTAAATTCATAAGATATTTTTTTACCTATTCCAAATCCTTGAACAGTTTTTCTCCAATCTCCATAAGCTTCACGAACATTACTATATTTCTTATTATTAAGAATTCTCTCCCATACATTAGCAAAATAAGGATTGCATGAATGTTGTATTCCTTGAATTAAATTTAATGGTGAAATATGATGATGACAATTTAAATGTCTACCAGCAAATATAGCACCTCCATTACAAGTAAATTTAGTCTTTGGAGTAATAATACCATCTTGCAATCCAATTAGGGCTTGAATAATTTTAAAAGTTGAACCTGGGGGATATGCAGCCATTATTGTTCTATCAAATAGAGGTATGTTGGGGTCATCTCTTAACATATTATAATTTTTTCCTCTTTCTAATCCTAGCATTAATGAAGGATCATAGCCTGGACTAGAGACTTTAACTAGTATTTCACCTGTAGAGGGCTCTATTGCTACAATTGCACCTTTTTTGTTTTTCATTAAACTATAGGCATATTCCTGTAATTTGCTATCCAGAGTACATATTAAATTTTTTCCTACTACAGCTGGCTTGTCAAATTTTCCATTTTTATAGGGCCCTTGAACTCTATTATGGTTATCAACTAATAAAATAGATTGTCCTTTAACACCTCTAAGTTCTTTTTCATAACTTTTTTCCAGTCCATTTTTACCTATATAATCTCCGGGAGAATAATAATTTTCGGAATCTCTATCAATACCTGCTTGATTAATTTCACTAACATAGCCAAACACATCTCCAGAATGGTGTATATCATATTTTCTTAATGTACGGGTTTGAGTATCAAAACCCGTATATTTATATAATTTATCCTCTAATTTTGCAAATTTAGCAGAAGGAATTTGAGAAAATAATATAGAAACCCTATATGGAGAATATCTTCTACATTTATCAAGTCTTTTTATTAAATACTCCTTACTGATACCCAATATATTAACCAATTCTGTGGTATCAAAATCCTTAACTAATCTAGGTGTTACTAATAAATCATAGGCAGATTGATTTTCTACCAAAAGCTTATTATTCCTATCAAAAATAAGTCCTCTGGCTGGATATTGAATCTTCATCCTCTGAGAAATTTTCATAGCTTTTCTTTCGTAGGAATCATCTACAATTTGTATATAAAAAAGTTTAGATATATAAACTAACCAAACAATTAATAATACTATGTATATAGCCGTTTTTCTAGAAGAGTAGTTTTGCATTCTAGTTTATAATTTATTGTTTTTACTTTTTAAAGCTATAAAATAATATATAGATATTAATATTGTGTCAGTGATAGAACTCAAAACTATTCTCAAAATAGAACTTAGAATATTTTGAAAAGAAAATGCTTCTATAAACACAAGTACAATGTTAAATATAAAGACAGATATCAATATATATTTCAAAAAAGATGAAGAATTATTGAATTTTTTTAATTCTGTTTCATTAATAGATGGTTGATTTATAGATACTTTTATCAGTTGTGGTCTCAAATAAGCAATAAAAGTTGCAGCAGCTGCATTTATCCCCAAGGTGCCAATAGATAAATCTACTATAAAACCTAGAGCAAAACCAATAATAGGTAAAGCTGCTTTCCATATATTTAAAGGTAAAATAAATATAGCAAGTATATAAATATTTACTATGACGTAAGGATTTACCTGAATATTATTCAAAATAAATAATTGAATAAGCATTAAAATTACTATATGTATGTAAAATTTATTATTCATTATTTTCCTTAATTTTATTTATTTCATCTAAATTTAGATTTTCTATAACATAAAGTGAACCGCCTCTCTTAAAATCATGTGCCAGTTTCACCTTAATTTTTAAAAAATTAGCTGTTTTACGTTCAACATCATCCACAAATCCAATTAATTCACCCTCTGGAAATATTGAGGAAAAGCCTGAAGTCACAATTGTATCTCCTTTGTTTACATTTACATGAAATGGTATATCTTCAAGATTGGAACATGTATAATTCTGACCTTCCCATTGCAAAGTTCCATAATAATTATTCTTTTTAATCTTAGCAGATATCTTTAGCGAGAGATTAATTAGGGGTATAACAATAGAGAAATTACTACTAGTACTCTTAATTATACCAACTATTCCTTGATTGGACATAACTGCCATTTCAGGTAATATTCCATCTTTTTCACCCTTATTTATTATAATATAATTTCGGCTTCTATTATAGGATATACTAGTTATATTAGCTGTTCTATAAAAATAATTTTTAGATTTGATTTTTTGATAGGATGTATCTTTGGGAATACTAAGTAGCTGATCTAACTCATTTTTCAATTTAATATTCTCTTTTATTAATGATACATTTTCATCTTTTAAAGAAAAATAATTAATTATAGAAATACTCCTATCTGAAAAAAAACCACTTACAGCAGATGTCTTATCGCTAAAAACACTATTTTGATAGTTATTATTTAAAACGATAAGACAAAATGCAATTATCTCCAATACGAAAAATATCAGTGCTGATTGAAATCTTAAAATTAGATTAAAAATATCTTTCATACGCAATTTTTTTCACTAAAAATATATAAAACAAATAGTCTATAGATTAAATTGACTATTTATTATACTATTTTGTTAACGCATTAAGAATGAAAATTTATCTACATTCTTAAGAGCAATTCCTGCTCCTCGTGCAACAGCTCTCAATGGATCATCTGCAACATGGAAAGGAATATTAAATTTAGCCTCTAATCTTTTGTCCAAACCACGAAGTAATGCACCTCCGCCTGTCAAATATATACCATGATTTACTATATCTGAATACAATTCAGATGGAGTATTCTCTAGCGCAGCCAATATGGCTAACTCAATCTTAGAAATAGATTTATCTAAGCAATGAGCTATTTCTTGATATGATACAGGAACCTCTACTGGTAAAGATGTCATATTATTAGGTCCTTGCACAATATAATCTGCTGGAGGTTCATCTAAATCCGTTATTGCAGAACCCACATTTATTTTAATTCTCTCAGTCGTATATTGACCTACTCTTATATTGTGTTGATGACGCATATATTCCATAATATCATCATTGAAATCATTACCTGCAACACGAATAGACCTATTGCAATTAGCAACAATACCACCTAGGGAAATTACGGCTATTTCTGTCGTACCACCACCTATGTCGACAATCATGTTTCCATCAGAATCTTCAACATCAATACCAATACCTAGAGCAGCGGCCATAGGTTCAAAAATCATATAAACATCCCTACCTCCAGCATGTTCAGATGAATCTCGTACAGCACGTATTTCCACCTCAGTACTACCAGATGGAATACAAACCACTATTCTTAGGGATACAGGAAATAATTTACTACCAACATTAGCCATCTTAATTAATCCTCTAAGCATCTGTTCTGCTGCATTAAAGTCAGCAATAACACCATCTCTTAAGGGTCTAATTGTTTTAATATTAGGTGGTTCTTTACCTTCCATAGCAAGAGCTTTACTTCCTATAGCTAAAACTTTTTCTGTCTTATTATTTATTGCTACAATAGATGGTTCATTTACAACCATCTTATCATTGCATATTATTAGGGTATTAGCAGTACCTAAGTCAACCGCTATTTCTCTATTCAAAAATGAAAAAAGACTCATACTTTTATTATAAAAAGATTAATGTTTGAAATGTCTCATACCAGTAAATACCATAGCAATACCATATTTGTTGGCAGTATCTATAGATTCCTTATCTCTAATTGAACCTCCAGGTTGAATTATTGCAGTTATTCCTGCATTATTGGCAGCCTCCACACAATCAGCAAATGGGAAAAATGCATCAGAAGCCATTACGCTTCCCTTAATGCTACTTCCTCCTTGTTTAATAGCATTTTCTAAAGCCCATATACGACTTACCTGACCAGGACCAACTCCAGTTGTACAAAGATCTTTGGCTATAGAGATTCCGTTTGATTTAGCATGTTTTACCACTTTAAGAGCAAAAATCAAATCTTTCATTTCTTTTTCTGATGGTTTACGATCGGTTACTACCTTTAGTTCATCTTCATTCATAAGAACTGTATCTAAATTTTGAACTAGCAATCCACCTAAAACTGTTTTTGCTTTAAATGCTTTTTTATTTACGTGAAGTATATCTTTTAATACTAACAATCTAATATTTTTCTTTTTGCTAAGTATTTCTTCAGCTTCTTTGCTAAAAGAAGGGGCTACAATAACCTCAAGAAATATACTTGACATAATCTCTGCAGTTGCTTTGTCTATCTCTCTATTCGAAGCAATGATACCTCCAAAAATAGATACAGGATCGGCATTATAAGCCTTTTGAAAGGCTTCACTAATTGTAGGAGCAGAAGCAACTCCACAGGGATTTGCATGTTTAGCAGCTACAATAGTTGGCTCTGAAAATTCTTTAAGAGTTTCAAGAGCCCCATCAGTATCTCCGATATTATTATATGATAATTCTTTGCCATGAATTTGGACAGCCCCAGCTAGAGTACCTTCTGTACCTACAACAGATGTATAGAAAGCCGCTGTTTGATGTGGATTTTCGCCATATCTTAAATCTTGTTTTTTCTCATATGTTAGAGTAAGAGTTTCTGGCAATTTTATATCTAACTTTGATTTAAAATAATCTGCAATTAAAGAGTCATAATTAGATGTATGTATAAATACTTTTGCAGCAAGTAATTCTTTTGTCTTACTAGAAGTAGCACCATCTATCTTTAATTCATCAATAATCTTGCTATAATCATTAGGATCAGTAATTACTGTAACAAATTTATAATTTTTGGCAGCGGCTCTAATCATAGTAGGGCCTCCTATATCTATATTTTCAATAATCTCCTCATGAGAAACACCTTCTTTAAGAATTGTTTGTTTAAATGGATATAAATTGCAAACAACAATATCTATAGGTTCTATTCCTAATTCTTCCATTTGTTTTTGATGGCTCTCATTATCTCTAATAGATAAAATACCACCTTCAACATTTGGATGTAATGTTTTTACCCTTCCATCAAAACATTCAGGAAATTTAGTCAAATCTGAAATGTCTGAAATTTTTAATCCTTCCTTTTTCAAAACTTTTGAAGTACCACCTGTAGAAATTATTTCCCACCCTAAATTTGTCAATTCTTTGGCAAATTCAATAATACCTGTTTTATCGAAAACGCTTATTAGTGCTCTTTTTGTCATATGTTGTTATAATTTTATATAAAGTTTCCAATTTATTTACTAATAACTATCAAATTTACATATAAATTCTGATAAGTATGCATATATAATGCAAAGTTAGTAAAAATGTAATGTAATTCATAGAAAATTTGTATTCTATTTAAAAAATATCTATTTTTGGAGAAGAAAATAATAATCCGAATAAAACCGACAATTTATGAATGAAGTTTTTTATGCATCCAATGAAGGTTTATACTATATATTAAGCTTATTAGGCATATTTATTTTAAATAGAGTTTTAAAATTACTCCTACGTAAACCAAAAACAGCAGAACAAAATTCTGACAACTTTGATAACCTTAAAGAGAATGATCAGAATGATTCTGAAATGTTTTCTTTAAATGAAGATATTATATCCTCACAAAGACAAGATAACACACCTCAAAATAAATCAGAGAGTCCTTTTGATTTTATAGATGACATTAAAAATATTAATTCAAACCCCTTGGAAAAGACTGCGAATACAGGGCGATTTACAGAAGTAAAGGGGAGGGGTGCATTACATAGAGAAGATTATTCAGATTTTATTGATTTCGAAAATTCTCCAGATTTAGCTTATGATTCTAAGTCGTATGAAGATATGTCATCTAATTCAGAGAAGAATATATTGAAAACAAATAGTGCCCAAAACATAGCACATAATGACTCTACTATGGATATCCACTCCGATATGGATATCAGTTTAGTTGATATGGAAGATTTTGATGATAATACAGACTCAACTTCTTCTATTTTTAGCAATGCAATAGGCGAAGAATTGGATCAAGATGACGAATATTTATGGGATGATTTTGACGCGCGTAAAGCTATAATAAGTAGTGAAATTATAGCTAAAAAATACTAGTTACATAATTCCTATTTGCTAACTTGTAATCTATATGAGATAAATATTGTCTCATATTATAAGTTATTCACATTGTCATTTATCCCTTATATACTCGTTTATTACCCTTTTAAATCCCTAATTCTTTATTCTCTTTAGATATGCAGGAAGCATAGACTCTTTAGATATAATAATCTTTATTATATAATGCTAACTATATTATGATTACTATCTAGAGTAGTAGTTCTTCTCGTTTTATTGTAATTTTCTGAGAATCTCTTATTTCATTACCATCGTACAGTTTATCACAAATATCTTCTTTTAAGCCATAGGAGAGGAGAGTATATTAAGGATAAGTGACGTTTGTCATAATATTTACAACTCGCCTTGTAAAAATTACATATATTCAATATATTACTAAATACGTAATAGTTGTCAAGTGTCATTTGTGTAACATTACAAAAGTAGTTATGACTTTAATGATTGTTTATGACTTTTGTCATTTAGTTTGAGAGTAGAGAAATGATATAGAAAGGTAGTATAGAAACTATGTGCAAATAACAATAAATCAGACGAATAATACAAATATAACAAAGTGACAATACAACAATATGTTAATTCTAAAAAACTATTTTGTCTAATCTTGATTACAAACGTATAAAAGTATGTAAAATTATAATACTATAGTCTGATTATCAGTTTAATTGGCTAGTCATCTTAAACTAATAAATTAATTAATTATAATAAAAAGTATTACATAAGTCAATAGTATATTAGTTATCTATAAAATAGTTAGATTTATCTTTGTAATCTGTCACTTTTTTAAAATTACCAATGTCAAGATAAAAGAATGACAAATATTTTGTTATTTTTAATAAATATATTACATTTGTAATACATGTAATGATAACTATTTA
>Ga0172378_10004914_pt1 | contig 12491 bp, 10 predicted proteins | sample GrowelOW332metaG_FD_119755 | JGI IMG/M metagenome (GOLD analysis project Ga0172378, IMG submission 119755) | Groundwater microbial communities from an aquifer near a municipal landfill in Southern Ontario, Canada - Pumphouse #3_1 metaG | ecosystem: Environmental > Aquatic > Deep subsurface >...
ACTCAGCAGAAGTTTTCCATTCTTATCAATACCGAGTGCTGAAACTGTGCTATCGGTTCCAACACCAAAAGAAACCCATTCGCGCTTGTTCCACATTGCAATATTTCCAGAGGAGACGGTAGCTTTGTTGATGTTGCTTGCCTGAGTAAATTTTCCTCCGACGATAACATTTCCTTGCGAATCGAGAATGATACTTTGACAGGTTCCGTTTACACCTTGACCAATGGACGTCCATTGCATTCCATCCCAGATGCCCACGTTATACAACCAAGTTAAAACGTCCCCTCCTGAAGTTTTTGCATAACGGAAATCTCCGGCAGCGTAAACTTTTCCATCAGATCCGACTGCAATAGAATTAATATAGCCATTTACGCCAAACCCTTGGGCTACCCACTGTGTACCGTCCCATTTAGCCAAACCCTCGGAGCCAAGATCTCCCATATCGAACTTGCCTGCGGCCCAGAGACTTCCGTCTGGTCCCCACGCTAAATCATAAACAGATCCACTGAAGGCCGTATTTGTCCCCCCGAGTTCTTCCCATGTGCTTCCATCCCAAACCCAAACGCCGTTAAAAGTACCAGCATATAGATTCCCTTTTGAATCGCCAATGATTTTGTAGACTGGAGAAACCTCTAGCCCCGGAATTCCAACCCACTTTGTGCCATTCCATTTGGCCACACTTTTCGCTGTAGACGAACCCGTAGCGCTAATGAACGAAAAAGAGCCTCCTGCATATAAAGTGTCGTTAATGTAGGCTGCGGTTTTTATATCAACACTTGTGCCAACGCTATAAGGAACCACCTCCGGCGCCGCTGCTTCCATGGATGAACCATTCCAAATGCCGATTCCATAAAGCGACTTGCCTTGAAAGGTATTTAAGTTTCCAACGGCAAGTAGATTTCCATTCGGTCCGGGCACAAGTTCAGTGGCGGAACCACTCGTGCCGTTTTCTACGACAGAGGTGCCAATTTTTCCATCATAGAATAGAATATTTTTCGGATAAATAATTTGTTTTTTCCCCAGCGTATCTGTGTAGGCGATGGTGGGAAAAAGGCCGCCGATTAACATTTTGCCATTTTTATCAACGGTCATGCATTTGATCACAAGATCGCTACTGTAGGATGCCCCCGTGTAGTCTGTTAGAATTGCTTTGTCGAGAATCCCCGATTTTACATGGAAGGCTTTAAGATAGCCATCATAAGTGCTGGTGTAGATGACCCCGTTGGCTTTGTCTTGGTAGATCACTTTTGAGAGGTCTCCTGGTAAGAAGGAACTTATCCAGCGCTTTCCATTCACATCCCAAGATGCCGACTGACGGAATCTCATGGTTCCTGCAGTATCAAAAGATCCTGTCACAAAAAGATCTCCTGATTCTGCAACGGTAATATCCCAAACCCGGCTATTTAGGCCCCCACCCAGCGAAGACCAAATTCCGTCTTCATAAACGGCGAAGTTACGGACACTGATTCCTCCCATACTTGTAAATAAGCCTCCAACATAGATTTCGCCTCGATTTCCCATCGCTAAAGTGTACACATCTGCTGTTGCGACGACCGTCCAAGTTCCATTCTCGTATAGCAACAGTCCGTTCTTGCCCGTACTTGATCCGGTTTTGTAGTATCTTCCAGCAATCCAAATGCGATCCATCATATCAACTTGAACATCGTAAACATTGTCAAAATTATAGTCTCCGTTTTCAGTATCCCACCCTTCAGGAGTCCAAGCTTCCAGCCAACCAATTGTTGTCGTTCCTGATGTGGAATAACCGATGGCATAGATTTTTTTTGTACTTGTTTCTAGAAGATGATTACATGAAACATTGAAGTCACTTTTCATTGCGGACCATTGAGATCCATTCCATACGGCTAGGTTGTTTACCGGAATGTCTCCAATAAGAGAAAACTTGCCAGCAACGATTGTGCTGTCGCCATGTTGCAACATGGCATAAACGGCCCCATTTGTTCCTGGAATACTTCCGAGCGAAGTCCACTGGATAACTGGATTTGCAAAAGCAAAACTTTCGAGTAGTAATCCCAACAGAATAGACAACAATTTCATAGCTTCACCTCCTTGTACGAGACAAAATAATATTAAAAACTATATTCCTAAATAATAGTAAAATTTTCCTGTCAGAAAGCAGGATACGTCTTTCGAAGATTGCAATATCATCCCCTGCTTGCTGCCACTGGAGAAGTTTTCATTGCGGTATCTGATTGCGCGGACTGGGAACACTCCGCTGTGAACGCCATAGTATTTTTCCTTTCTGTTTATTTTATGGCTATGCAGGGGATTCAAGGCGGAAAATATCATTGAGACATTTTTGTTTGGTTGTAATTTCAGATAGATGAACCGATTTACCGGTTTTCGCAAAAGTTCCGATCACGTCCAGTTTGCTTCGAACTCAAGAAGATGAAAGCATCCCGGATTTTCAGATTATCGTGGACTTCAGTGGGTGTCGTGCTGGTACGTTCCTGCTTCGGAACATTTTTTGTTGACTATTTTTGCCATAAAGTGCCGTGGAGATATAGATATGAATGTAGAAGAAGCGATCGGATCCAGAAGAAGCATCAGAAAATTCAAAAGAGATGAAATTCCCGCGGATGCTATAGAAAAAATCATTGAAGCGGGGATTGATGCCCCTTCGCCTAAAAATCGGCAGCCTTGGAAGTTTATTCTCATTACGGAAAAAAGCAAAAAAGAGATGATAAACGCTTTGCGAGAGGGAATTGATGCCGAGGAAAAACAACATCGGCTTTTGCCCGGTAGCGCGATGCATTTGTGTTCAGCCCGAAGAACGGTAGATATCATGGAAGAGGCCCCGCTGACGATTTTTATTGAAAATTTTCAGAATAGGAACCAGCTTTCGTTTACCTTGGAGGAAAAGCTGTTTGAAACCGCCAATGTCCAATGCATAGGGGCTTCAATTGAAAATATGATACTAACGGCGGAATCGATGGGAATAGGCTCGCTGTGGATCTGTGACATCTATTTTGCGTATGACCGCATTTGTTCTTGGCTGAAAACAGATAATGAAATCATCGCGGCGGTATCGTTTGGGTTCCCTGACGAGCGCCCTCCTAAAAGACCTCGGAAAAGAATTGAGGCCTGCACGGAATGGCGCTAATCAGGTGAAATGGAACCGCATATTGTGGTCATTTATATTGAAAAGTTTTCCTTAAATTTATAAAATTACGTCAAAAATCAAAATATTTAACAAAAATCGACTTTTAAGTTTTCCTAAGATTATATTATAGATATGCTGCTCTCGGAGACACCGCCTTCGGTTTTTGGCTTTTTTGACTTTCGGGAATTCTTGAAAGCCCGTCAAAAATGGTTGAAAGCGCGGAAGCCTTTTTTTACTCTCGAATATATAGCACAGAAACTGGATCTGAAGAGCAAGGGACATGTCAGCTTGATTTTGAGCGGCGCCAAAACTGTTCCCGAGGCTAAAATCGAGCGTCTTGCGGAATGCTTCTTTCTGGAAGAGCGTGAGCGGGAATTCTTCGTCAATCTTGTCCATTACAACCAGGAACCGACGTATCGGCAAAAGAAGGCATATCTCGACCGCATGGTGGCCCTGATGCGCATTTCCAATAAGAAGCTCGTTCCTGCGCAGTACCGGATTTGTGAGAAATGGTTCTACCCTATCGTTCTTGAAATTCTCCGGCTTCATGATTTTAAAGAGGACTGGTCCGCCCTTGGGAAATTGGTGCGGCCTGCCATTACCGCAGTGGAAGCCAAAGAAGCTGTGCAGGTGCTGCAGGGCATTGATCTTATCCAAAAAAATCCCCAGGGATTCTGGGAACCCACGGATACTTTGCTTACTTTTGGAGAAGGCTGGAAAAGTGTGGCCGCGCGCAACTTTCAATCCCAGACCATTGAAATGGCGCAGCAGGCTCTTGTTGAAATTGCGGTGGAAGAACGCGACATTTCCACATTGACGCTGAGCATGGGGAGCGATACTTTTCATAAAATTCAGCAAAGTATCCAGCTTTTGCGCAAAGAAATTCTCGCTATGGTACAGGCGGACGGAAAGGCAGATTGTGTCTATCAGATGAATATTTCCTTGTTTCCTGTTTCAAACCCGGTGGACGCGCCATGAAAAAGCATTTTTACGGAATCGGGCTTGTTTCTCTCGCCTTGATGATTCAAGCCTGCGGAAGCTTTGTGGATGATCAGAGCCGTCGGGGTGGAGGTATTGAAATCCCCAACGGAGTTGACGCCGATATTGCCGTGCGCCTCACGGATTCCGCCGGAATGGCACTGGGGAATACAAAAGTGTTCCTCGTCGCTGGCGAATCATGGGCTTCGCGAATCGAGGCGCATCAGAGCGTTGTCGTGGATTCTCTCGAAACCGACAGCTTTGGAATCGTACTCCTCCATGTAACGGAATCAAAAATGTTCTTGCTTTCCCGCTATAAAGACCAGGGTATTCATATTGCCCTACAACCGAAGGATTCCGCAGGTATAGATCTTGCGAACCCTATGCCTGTTGCGATGCGTCATTTAGCGAAATTGAAAATAAAATCCGAGGAGAATCAGAAATTGGCCGTGTTCGGTACCCCATGGCGTTTGTCCGGCGATTCGAATGCCGGCGAATATGTGCTCGATACGGTTCCGCAAGGGGCGTATATGCCCGTTGGTATCGAATCCATGGGGCTCCAGATGGGGCAGACTACGGAAACAGTCCGGTTTGATACTCTGACCGATGCTGCTGCGGTCACTTTCTCCGATCCTTATAATTTGATGCTCACCAACTTCGAGAATCGAAGACTCCTTGGAATTTGGGATCCCATGCATGTGGGCGGTTATTGGTGGGCAACGGCAACGGTGGACGGAATTGCCTCCTGGGATCATTTTGGGATGCACTCTTTGAATGATCTGTTAGATTCTTCAGAAGGAAATATTTTCGCCGGAGTTCATGTTCATTTTCTGGATTCAGGGAAAACCGTCGCAAACTTCGGATTGGATTTCAGCACTCAGCCCGTTAACACGAACCTCAGCAAGGCCACCCATATTTCCTTCAAGGCCCGCGGAACTGGGGACTGGGTGCTTTATGTGCAAACTCAGGATTCTTTGGGTTTGCAAAACTTACGTTGGATACACCCCTTGGCCGTTTCCTCCGAATGGCAACAGTATGAAATTCCGTTAGATGAGTTTATCTGTGAATCCGATTCCACGCAAGTGTGGGCAAACGATTTGCGTCTCGGGACAAACCTGTTTTGGCAAACTGAGACCAACGGCGAAATACAGGTGGATGACATCATTCTCAAGGGATTGGAATTCGAGGATTGGGTAGATCCTTGAAGGGCCTTTGGTTCCTGCTCGGGAACATCTGGCTTTGCAACGTTGATTTTCCATGATTTGCACCACTTGTGTGCTAGCGTACTGGTGGGTTTTTCTCGGGAACAGCTTTTTTTGCCTATATTGTCTATAATGGTGCCAACTTCAAAATGAGGTTCAGTTATGCGTTTTAGTTTGTGGTTCCCTTTTCTTCTTGTAGCATCCGCTTTTGCCACAGAAAAAGTCTATATGTCATTCTATGAATTGACGAATATTCATTCAGATTATCAGTTTGCATCCGCAAAAATTTTTCAGCGCTATGCAGAACAAGACGGGCGCTATGAAATCACTATTCCTGCTCAAGTAGACTCCCTTGTTCACCAACCAAGCAAAGATTCCGTACAGCAATTGGCTATCGCCAAAGGTTGCTCCAAATACATACTTGGCGATATGACGCGTTTAGGCGAAACGGTCATCATCACGTTAAGTCTTTACGATACAAAAACAGGAGAAAAAGTTTGGACCGATGCAATGAAAGCCACAGGCCCGGACGATCTGGATCCGATCTTGGAACGGATGGCAAAAAATTTAGGAACAAAAAAAGAAGCTGCAAACAACGCAACAATTACATCCGTTACCCAAAAGGAATCTGCACCACTCCGCCAGAAAAGAACAAATAATTCATTTGGCGTAGGCATCTCTGGCTTATTACAAACAACAGATCCGGGTCCCCTGTTTCTTCCGGGGTTAGAAGTATTCTGGCTCTACGATGCACGCAATTTGCTTGTACAAACAGAAGGCTCTTTTAACCAGGCAACTATAGATGACGATAATGACAAGGAAATGGTTCTTCTCGCTTTTGGAATTTCTGCTTATTATCCCTTCTCTGAAACAGATTTTACTCCCTATTTAGGCGGTGGGATTTCTTATAGCTCAGTGGAAATAGGGTCTGATGATGATTATGACAATGATGATGAAGAAAATAAAAACGGAATTTTGTTCCGCGTTGGCGGTGGCTTGATGCTGAATCGCACAAGCACAGTGTCCATACGTCTCCGCCTTGAATACGTCATTGCCACATACACAGTCGACAAATACTTGGCAAACGGCCCACAATTTACTGTAGAAGCTGGATTCTAGAAGAAAAACAGCATGAATAGAAAATTTTTATTCGGAACGTGCATCTTTGTACTGCTGCTTTCTGCATGCTCAACAAAAACATGGATTTCCAGCAATGACGGGCAACTCCACGACATCTATGTGGATGGCGAGTATATTTGCAATGGCTCTTGTTATTATTACGGGAACCGGGGAGTGTCAAAAAGAGTCATTGTTGAAGCAAAGGACGGAAATCAGATTTTAGGCCAAGCTTCTATGAGTAGATCTATCACTGCAGCATCTGTTGTTTTCGGCTTTTTCACTTATTTTACATCTCTTTACTGGTACGAAGCTTATCCTGACGAAATTAAAATACCCATTAATTCTTCTGCCAGCTTAAGGAAAAAAGCGTACAAAAATTCCTGGGACGCGCCTTATAAAAATTCCGAAGACCCAGAAACAGCAACATCCCAATGGGATCAGCCGTTTCGATGAATTGGGGCGCTTCGCGTCATCATCAGCACCTCGTTCATACATCAGCCAAATTCATCTATGAAGGATCTGAGTCTCTCTCTGAAGGGATCGTTTGGTACTAAGTGCTAAAGCACTAAATAGTTAGCGTTTAAAAAATCACTATCCAAAATTCATTGCATGAGCCGATCTTTCAGCAAATACGTTTTGCTCCGGATTTTTGAATACGGACCATGCTTCTTGCAAGAATAGGAACAGCGCAAAAAGAACACTCATGGCTCTTTTGAAGTTATACGCAATGGCGGCCAGCATCACATTGATGGCATCGCCGGACACGCCCTTGTAAAAGTTGCGCCCGAGCCTGTAGTCCGATTTCAGGTGCCCGATCGTCGGCCCTATGCCGGCGCGCCTACAGAACAAGCCGGGTAGTCCCCGATGTCTTCCGGCCTCGGTAGCCCCGGTCGCCCGCCAGGACATCGGGGCGCCTCGTATGCCCGTCATATTCATTGCGGAACGATTTGGCTCCGATGATCAGACCGTCTGCCGTTCTCACGATGGACACCTTGTTCCCGGACTCATATTTCTTGTGTTCCTTGCCCTTGCTGATGTACTCCACTCCGGGCTCATGGAGGGAATGGCACTTCTTCTTCGAATCCCGTCTCTGCGCCAGAATACTTTTGAACAATTCAATCATTTTCTTGAATCCTCCGAACATTCTCTTCGCTTTCAGATTGCGTTCCAGTTCGCGGACGAGCCGGCCTGCGACGCCTTCTTCTTGTTCTTCGGATGGTCGCGGAAACGCTGGTCCCGGTAGAGGGCCTTCAGCGCACGCGTGTAGTTCTGACGCACGGGAAGCGACATCTCATCGGCGATCTTCCTGCATTTTGCAATGATCTTCTTCGCGAACTTCGCATCCGTGGGAAACGTGACGTTCTTCTCCTGCACCGTGGAGTCAATGAAACAGGGACGGTTGCTTTTGTCATCGTCATCATTGTCGCCGTTATTGATGGCGATGCTCTCTTTCAAAATCAGCTCGATTCCCTCCTCGCCGATCCGATTCCGGAAGTGCACGAGTTCGCTCGCCTCGCATGGCGGCACTATTGAGAATTCCTCCATGCCGCAGAAGTACTGATAGTAGGCGTTCTCAGTCCATTGTAGGACGACGCTCTCGTCCGACAGGTTCCGCAGATGCTTCAGGATCAGCAGTCCCACCATCAGTCGTATGGATTTGCAGGGGCGGTCCTTCTTGGCGTGATAGTGCCTGCTGAATTCGGTCTCGAAGACATCCCAGCGGACCTTGTCCGAGAGGATGTACAGAGGATGCTTTCTGTCAAGCTGTTCTTCCAGCCTGGAAAAGAGAGTGCTTTGGGGTGTCGTTCTGGATGGTTTGTACATACAAGTTATCTGCAAGGATCTTGACGCTAAGATACAAGAACTTGCATGTTTTTCACACCATTTTTCTTTGATTTTATTGGGCTGGCTGACTTTTTAAGGGATGACGACTTAATTTATGGTCGCAAAGCAATTTTCAGAGATTCCCTTAAACGATTTGGAAAGAAAAGTTTTCCTCGGAACAAAAGGAGCTACTGCGGTAGTTCTTTTTGTTTTTTCAGGAATTGAGCAAAAAAAAGAGGCCATCGTCGATTTTCTGGAACTTGTGTTTTCCTCGGGTTTATCCGGCGGTGAATTAATGGTTTGCCTGCGCAATATTTTAAAGAAAAACCATTACCCTTTTGAGGATTTTATGATTCAACGTTGCGCATTTATTTTTCTACTCGGGTTTACACTTTTATTCTCTGCAACCCCGGTCGAAGAACACGGTCGCCTCCAGGTCAACGGGTCAAAAATCGTGGACGAAAAAGGCGCAGTCGTGACTTTGCGCGGCATGAGCATGTTCTGGAGCCAATGGTCCGAGCCTTTCTACAACGGCAAGGTCGTGGACTGGCTTGTTCAGGATTGGAAAATTAATTTGATTCGCGCAGCTATGGGTGTGGATGGAACTCATACGGGATACCTTGTGGATCCTGATGCGGAAAAAGCCCGCGTGGATACCATTGTGAATGCAGCCGTCCGCAACGGCATCTATGTGATCATCGATTGGCACGATCACTCCGCGAGTCTTCACACGGAGGAAGCGAAGGAGTTCTTCAGAGAAATGGCGAACAAGTACAAGGATCTGCCCAATGTGATCTGGGAAATCTGGAATGAGCCGCTGGATACGGCTTCTTGGCTCAATCATATCAAACCCTATGCGGAAGCGGTCATTCCCGAAATACGGAAATACGACACGGATAACCTCATCGTGGTCGGCACCCGTTCCTGGTCCCAGCGCGTCGATGAAGTCATCGGCAATACTATTCAGGATGCGAACGTCGCTTACACGCTGCATTTCTATGTCGGAACCCACGGGCAGTATTTGCGCGACATTGCGGACAAGGCCATCGATGCGGGGCTTCCACTGTTTGTGACTGAATGGGGTATCTGGGATGCGGGCTATCTGAAAAGCGATTATACCAATCCCGTAGATATCGATCAGGTCATGGCCTGGATGGATTGGTTAAAGGAAAACCAGATCAGTTCTGCCATGTGGTCCGTGAATGACAAAGATGAACCATCAGCGGCCCTGCTTCCGGGTTCCTCCGCCATGGGCAATTGGGACAGCACCGATCTTACGACCGCAGGTCTTTTTATCCACAGCTATTTGCGGGGAATGGCCGATGGAACGTGGGTCACCCCGAAAAATGAGGAAATTCCTCCGGATACTATCGCGCTTCCCGGGCGACTTGAGGCAGAAGCTTATGTCACCCAATCGGGTATACAGGTAGAAAAAACTGAGGACAGTGAAGGAGATCGGAATATTGGGTATATTGAGAATGGCGATTACGCAGAATACACGATTCGCGTTTCTGAAGCAAAGACCTATCCTATTTCTGTGAGGTACGCCTCCGAAACGATTCCTGGCTCACTCCGGATTTCCGTGGATGGGACAGAAAAGCTGCAGTTGGATATCCCCGTCACCGGAGGATGGCAAGTCTGGTCCGATGCCACAGGGTCTTTAAAATTGCCTGCGGGACTTCACACGCTCCGCCTCGATTTTCTTGGAGATGCGGGAGAAGCCTTGTACAATCTCAATTACATCGATGTCGGGTATGGATCCGCAGGGATCAGAAATGCTCCAAGGAAATCGGGGCTGAAACTCCCCTCCGCGCACAAACAATTTGACCTATTAGGCCGTCACCTCAACCATGAAATGAAATAACCCATAGGAGTTCATTATGAAATCAATTATTTCAAAAACTCTCTTGATTCTGGGGTGCGTGGCTCCCTCACTCTTCGCAGAACAAGTACTTGTCAATAATGACTTCAAGTCCGGCCTTTCCGGCTGGAGTACCCAGGGAACCGGATTTACGGCAGTGGCGGGCTCCGATGAGTGGGGTTCCTTCATCAATATGAACATCACGGATGGGGGTGCGAATCCATGGGACGTGAAGCTGTATCAGGATGGCATCACTCTGGAGCCGGGTTATGAGTATACGATGGAATGGGGGGCGACCCGGGCATCGGGAAATATCGCGGTGGGTCTCGGTATGTCGGCAGAGCCTTATACGGATTACATGAGCGATAGAATTGAATTTAGTGGCAGCTATTTGGAACACACAATAGCGAACGGTGAGGCTGTCACCTTGCATTATTGTGGTGAGGCGGTTTCCGGGCTCCGGTTCTACATGGATCTTGGCGGTAACAACGCTTCTGCACGCATCGCATGGGCATCCATCGGGAAAGAAGCGAAAGCTTGCAATGGCTCCGATCCCAGCGGACCATTGACAAATCCAGGCAATGGACCTGTTCCGTATTATGGAGAACTGAAAGTCAGTGGAAACCGGATCATCGGAGCCCGCTCAAAATCGGCGGTTCAGGTCCGGGGCATGAGCCTTTACTGGAGTTTGTGGGGAGGGGAGCGCTTTTATAATGCGAGCGCGATAAAAACGTTAGTGGATGATTGGAAAGTCGAAGTGGTTCGCGCCGCGATGGGAGTCGATCAAGAAGGAGGGTATAATACCAATCCCGAAGAACAAAAGGCATTGGTCTCCGCAGTCGTTGACGCGGCCATCGCCAATGAAATTTATGTGATTATTGACTTCCATTGCCATGTCGCCGACCAGTACAGCACCCAAGCAAAAGAGTTCTTTAGCTATATGGCGCAGAAATACGGGAAGTATGATAATGTGATTTTCGAAGTCTATAATGAACCTCTGAATATTTCGTGGGGAACTATCAAAAATTATGCGGTGGGAGTTATTTCCGAAATTCGCAAATATTCGGATAATCTCGTGATTGTGGGAACCCCCAATTGGTCACAGGATGTGGATGCCGTTGTTTCGGACAGGATCAGTGCCACCAATGTCGCCTATACTCTGCATTTTTATGCGGGAAGTCATGGATCTGATCTGATGGCCAAGGCACGCACGGCTCTGAACTCTAACCTAGCCTTATTTGTCACGGAGTGGGGAACGGTGAATGCGGACGGCGATGGCAATGTGGCCACTGCTTCTTCCAATGACTGGATGACATTTATGGATCAGAATAAACTGAGTTGGGCGAACTGGTCTTTGAATGACAAGGCGGAAGGCGCGAGCGTTTTTGTAAATGGGATCTCTACCACGGGTACAGGCTGGACCACCTGGAACAATTTGACCGCATCAGGGCAATATGTCTACGGCAAGTTGACGGGTTACGCCTCCAGTGCCCTCTGGCGATCGGCCCCCAAAGAAACAGCTATCGCGGCGCCCCACGTTTCTAAGGCTGGTTCGGTGGTCATGAACTTACAACAAATGGAATACCAGTTGGGAACTCCGAATGCACACCAGGCTTTGCTTTTTGATACTCGGGGACGCGTAGTTTGGTCTGCCCATCAGCCCTCGGGAAATGGAACCTATCACTATGGCTCCATGGGAATCTTACCCGCGGGCGCGTACATTCTGAAACTCCATGGCGTCCATCTTGAACAGACCGTCCGCGTATCGGTACCCTGACGATTAAGAACGCAAACATTATTTCGGTGAGGAAAATATGAAAACTTTACCCTTCGCCCTCGCGGCAATAGCCTTAATGGCAACAGTCCCCCAAGTATTCGCAGAGAACTGGACTCTCGTCTGGTCTGATGAGTTTGATGGGAATGGACTCCCAGATGCCTCCAAGTGGAGTTATGATGAAGGTGGTGGAGGCTGGGGTAATGGCGAACTAGAGTATTATACAGCATCGCGGGTGGAAAACGCAAGTGTCGCTAACGGAGTCCTTTCCATCACGGCGCGCAAGGAGGCGTACCGGAGCAATGCCTATACCTCCGCGCGTTTGGTGACGCGGGGCAAAGGAGACTGGCTCTACGGCAAAGTCGAAGTCAAAGCCAAATTGCCGCGCGGTAGAGGAATGTGGCCCGCAATCTGGATGCTCCCCACAGATTGGGAGTATGGCGATTGGCCCAAGAGCGGTGAACTGGACATTATGGAAAACGTAGGCTATGACTCTACATACATCAATTCCAATATTCATACCCAGGCCTACAACCATAGCATAGGAACCAATAAAGGCAATCGGGTATCTATTTCGGATCCCTGGGACACTTGGCATGTCTATAAAGT
>Ga0172378_10004916_pt1 | contig 12489 bp, 7 predicted proteins | sample GrowelOW332metaG_FD_119755 | JGI IMG/M metagenome (GOLD analysis project Ga0172378, IMG submission 119755) | Groundwater microbial communities from an aquifer near a municipal landfill in Southern Ontario, Canada - Pumphouse #3_1 metaG | ecosystem: Environmental > Aquatic > Deep subsurface >...
TCCTATGTTTTTATCATTTGAAATTAGTCTAAAGGCAATTCTTACTGTGCCTGTGTAAGTAGATAAGTCAATTGTTTGTGTATTAAATGCAGCAGGAATTTCTGTAAGAGTTTGTAGTAATGTGGTAAAATCAGATGGTTCTGTTCCTCCAGTTGATAATTTTATTTCCATACTTTCTAAATACTCAGCTTCATAAGAAGCTATATCAAATTGCAAATAGTTATTACCTTGAAGATTAATTCTACTTGTAACTAACCACCTGTCTGCTTGTCCAGCTGGATCAAACCATGAAGTTGATGCAGCAGCATATTCAGTTTCTGATATTTGAGTTATTGCCCATGCTTCATTATTTGGGAACATATTAACATTATGAGCTTGTAAACCATCAACATTATGTAGTCTCCAATCAGCAGGTAATACTCCTGTGTTGAAATCATAAGTTAATGATACTGCAGGTAAGTTAGGGTTAACAATAGCAATTGAAACAACGTCACCTGTACCAACAAGAGCTACTGTAAAATTATATTCTAGACCGTCAGCCATAACATAATCATCCATTCTACCTTGTCCAGCAACCCACATTCTGTCACCAGCTGTTGGATTAGTTACAACCCAATCGTAAGTGTCTGCAGGAACATCAATAGTAATTGTAGTGTTCATAACAATATTTGTAGTTGTTAATGAACCATCAGCATTTGTTGGAATTTTGTACTCAAAAGCTGCATAAGTAGCTGCAGGAACATCTCCAGATTCAGTTAATGCACCAGTTGCTGGAATTTCAACTCCAAAAGCAGTTGCATCAGCATCAAGTAATAATTGGTAACCTGATCCATCTCCCCAAACATCACCAGCAGTTAGAGAAACACGTGCAAAACCTGCAGGAATTGGATCCTTTGTGTTATTAACTACTTTGAAAGTTGTTGGAACGTGATTAGGATTAACAACTTGTTTTTGACCAGCATCAACAGATGCTTTTCTTGCACTCATTAAATTAGTATTTTGAGCGTTAACAACGCCAAAACATAACACTAATGATAGAAAAAGTAAACTTTTTTTCATTTTTCATTTGTTTTTAGAAGCTTGTAGGTCATTTAATAGAACCTACTCACTCGAATTAATAATTTTGTTTATATGTACTTAAATTTATGTTTTTATAGTAATACGGTGCAAATATAGTAATAATTTTCCCAATATGATGCATCAAAAATAAAAATAAAATGGACTATTTAGATGTTATATTCTGATTTAATTGTTTTTATCTCTTAATCAAAGATTAAATATAGGATTTTTACATTAATCTTTAATATGAAAATTCTTATTGAGAATAAAATTATATATACCTTTGCAACCCTAAATTTAAAATATTTAATATAAAAACAACAAACAAATGAAAAAAATTACTTTATTTATCCTTGCTTTAGGATTAACAATGGGCGCTATGGCTCAAAAAGCTAATGTAAGTTCAACTACATTAACTTCAAATTTAGAAGTTAGACAAGCAGAAATGAAATTTGGTGTTAAAACAGATGCTGCAAAAACTCCTTCAATTTACAAACCATCTGCATTTAGTTCTTGTGGTTCTACAGATACTCCTAAAATTTATACTACCATTACTGATGGTGGAGATACTTTATATGTAACTGGTTCAAATGGTTCTTTCTTTGGATTTGCACAACATTTTCCTGTAACTGCAACTGTAACTGGTGTTGCTGCTGTTCTTGTTAAGGCATTTAATGGAGATGATATTGCAACTGATGTTTTGCTTACAAATGCTGATTTTTCTCAAACATTGGCAACAACAACTTACCAACCAGCAACAATAGACGGAAGTGCTTTTGCTGTTTATCAATATACTTTTTCTGCTCCAGTAGCTAATGCATCAAATTTTAATGTTGCAATCAAGATTCCTGAATACACTCAAACTTCTACTGATATTCTTCTTGCAACAACAGCAGTTGGTTGTTCTTCAGGTTTAACAAGATATATTTACTATCAAAACGCTTGGGCAGATATAACTACAATGTTTACTACATTTGATGCTGATTTTATGTTGTTTCCAATTGTTGAAGGTAATGTAAATGGTTTAAACAATGTTGATGTTAATTCTTTAACTTATGTTTATCCAAATCCTGCTAAAGATCAAGTAATGTTAGCTTCTTCTTTCAATATGGATAAAGTAGAAATCTTTAACATAATGGGACAAAAAGTTTATGAAAACTCTGTAAACGGAATTTCTACAACTGTTAATGTTGCTGATTTCACACCAGGAACTTATGTTGTAAAAATGTTTACTGAAGCTGGTTTAGCAACAAAGAAAATTGTTGTTGAATAATTTTTAGATAACTAATATTTACAAAAGTCGCTCTTGAATAAGGAGCGACTTTTTTTATTATTAATTTTACTATCTTTGCACTTTATTTTATTCTAAAAACAGGCTTAATAGAAATGATTGATTTATTATTACAAGAATCTATAAAAAGAGCTTTAAGTTCTTTATACGAAATAGATGTTGAACTAAAAGATATTACTCTTACAGCAACTAAGAAAGAATTTGAGGGAGACTTTACTCTTGTTGTTTTCCCTTTTGTGAAGCAAGCTAAGATGTCTCCAGAAAAAATAGCAAAAGAGATTGGCGATTTTGTAGTTGAAGATTGTGAGGATATTGTTGGTTTTAATGTTATTAAGGGCTTTTTAAACTTTGTGGTTTCTAATGATTATTGGATAAGGTTTATTGATAAAAATAAAACTAAATATACTTATGGATATAAACCAATTAGGGAAGAAAAACCCACTGTGGTTGAGTATTCTTCTCCTAACACCAATAAACCTCTTCATCTTGGACATATAAGAAATAATCTTTTGGGTTGGAGTGTTGCTGAAATTCTTAAGGCTAATGGCTATGCTGTTAGAAAAGTTAATTTGGTTAATGATAGGGGAATTCATATTTGTAAGAGTATGGTTGCTTGGCAAATGTTTGGCAATGGTGAAACTCCTGAGAGTTCTGGTTTGAAAGGTGATCATTTGGTTGGGAAGTATTATGTTCTTTTTGATAAAGAGTATAAGAAAGAAATTGAGAAAATGGTTGTTGAGGGTATTGATAGGGAATTGGCAGAAAAGACAGCTCCAATTTTAGTTTCTGCTCAACAAATGCTTGTCAAGTGGGAGGCAAAGGATAATGAGGTTATTGATTTGTGGAAAAGAATGAATGCATGGGTTTATAAGGGTTTTGATGAAACTTACTATAAAATGGGTGTTGATTTTGATAAGGTTTACTACGAATCTCAAACATATCTTTTGGGTAAGGATTTGGTTATGGATGGGGTTAAAAAGGGCGTTCTGTATCAAAAGGAGGATAAATCTATATGGTGTGATTTGACATCGTATGGTTTGGATGAAAAACTTTTGCAAAGGGCTGATGGAACTTCTGTTTATATGACTCAAGATTTAGGTACTGCTGTTTTAAGACATAAGGATTTCGATTCTGATAGTTTAATTTATGTTGTTGGAAACGAACAAAACTATCATTTTAATGTTTTAAAGCTTGTGCTTAAAAAATTAGGCTTTGAATGGGCCGAAAACCTATATCATTTGTCTTATGGTATGGTTGAACTGCCTGAAGGAAAAATGAAATCACGTGAAGGGACTGTTGTGGATGCTGATGATTTGATTGATCAGATGATACAAACAGCAAAGGAGCAGACTTTGGAACATGGAAAGACTGAAGGGTTTGATGCTCAAGAAGCTGAAAAATTATATAGAATGTTGGCACTTGGTGCATTAAAATATTTTATACTTAAGGTTGATCCTTCCAAAAACATGCTATTTAATCCTAAAGATTCAATTGATTTTAATGGAAACACAGGTCCTTTTATCCAGTACACTCATGCAAGAATACGCTCAATATTAAGAAAAGCTCAAGAAGAAAATGGTATTAATCTTGACACACTCAGTCTTGATTTATCATCAAAATTACATTCGAAGGAATTAGATATTCTCAGAATTCTTCATCAATTTCCTACAATTGTGGAGCAGGCAGGACAAACTTTTTCACCAGCTCTAATTGCAAACTTTGTTTACGATTTGGCAAAGAGTTTTAATGCTTTCTATCAAGAAATCAAGATTTTGAAAGAACAAGACGTATCATTAATGAAAATGAGAATTTCTCTTGCATCTATTGTTGCTAACACAATTAAGTCTTCTATGGAGCTTTTAGGCATTAATGTTCCTGAAAGAATGTAGTGTTAGAATTATTTTTCCTAATATAGTTTTTTATTAAAACTTTTTATATCTTTGCCCTATCAAAAATAATATTTAATTGATGGGTGATCCGTATAATGAAACAAATCCTGAACAAGTAGAGTGTATTTCATCAATTGATGAAGAGGGTAATGAATTAATTCTATTTAATGATAATGTTCATACATTCGATTATGTTATTGATTGTTTGGTTGAAATATGTAAATTGAGTTATGAACAAGCCTCTAATTGTGCTAATATCGTTGACCGAAAAGGGCTTTGTGCGGTTAAACATGGAAGTTACGATGAGCTTCTTATAATGCATAACCAATTGGTTAAAAAAAAATTAAAAGTAGAAATCAGATAAAATAATGTTTATGGACCTTTTATTTATTCTTTTATTTCTTATTGGCGGAATTATTCTATTGGTTTTAGAAATCATAGCAATTCCAGGTGCCACAATTGCGGGACTATCGGGCATAGCAATGTTAATTTATGGAATTTACAGAGTGTTTATCGAATATGGTAGCACTTGGGGAATTATTTCTCTGTTTCTTGCTTTACTAATTTGCGGAATACTTCTTATTTATTCCCTACGTGCCAAAACATGGAAAAGGTTCGCCTTAGATAAATCTATTGATGGTAAGGCTAATGATTTTCAAGTTCAGGATTTTAAAATAGGGGATAAGGGTATTTCTGTAACACGTTTAGCTTATGCTGGAATGGCTGAAATAAATGGTCAAAGAATTGAAGTTTTTACAACTACTTCTTTTGTTGATCCAAAAACTGAAATTGAAATTGAACGAATTGAAGGCAACAAAATATTTGTACGCCCTCTCTAATTGTTTTTTTTAATACTTCTATTATACAAATAAAATAGATTAAATGTCATTTTTTTTAAAAATAATTTGATTTTTTGTTTACAATTTTGATTTAAATAGTGTTATAACTATGTTATAGGAATAGATAAAAATAATTTCATATTCAATTATGAAAAAAATATTATTAGTTGTGAGCTGCGTTTTCTTAATTTCTACGCTTTGGGCGCAACAAATAAATATGCCTATAACAGGAAATTCCCAAATCACAACTTCTTCCTGCACTCTTTACGATGATGGTGGTCCTTCCTTAAACTATTCAACCAATTCCAATAGTTCCTACACAATTGAAACTCCAAATGAAGGAACTTATTTTTCAATAGTTGGTTCCTACGATTTAGAAGAATATAACAAATCAAGATTAGTTATTTATGATGGTGGCTCAACCTCAACCACAATTATTGGCTCCTACTATGGTGGCATTGGAACAATTAACATTTGCTCTAACTCTTCATCAATAACTGTTCGTTTCTTCTCCGACACAGATACTCCACATTCTGGATTTTCACTCAACATTATAGAAAATACTTGTCCACGCCCTTTCAATTTAGAAGTAACTAACCTAACAACAACTTCGGCTCATTTGGAGTGGGATGGAGGTGATGGAACAACAATTTGGATAGTTGAATGCACTTCCTATAATATTCCTAATGGACAAAATACATTCACAACCAACTCAAATTCAATTGACATAACAGGACTAAATCCTTATGAAAACTATACTTTCAGCATTCGTTCCAATTGCACTCCTGTAACAAATTGCTCATATGCTTCTCAGAGTTTTATGACTTTATGTCCTTGTCCTGAACCAACCTACATACACACAACTCTTGGGGATAGAACCCTAACGGTCAATTGGACTGAACCCGACACAAATATAATTTGGACCATTACAATGACTTATGATAATCAGATGCTTGAGTTTGAAACTACTGATCCAACTTATGTTTTTGAAAACCTTCCATTCGATTTCGAATATTATGTAATAGTTATTACCTCAGATTGTGCTCCTTACTTTTTATCATGTAATGCTGGAGTTTATAGTCATTATCCACCACCACCACCACCACCACCACCTTTCGAATGTGAATGTTCACCTGCTCTTTCACCTCAAGTAACCAACGTAGGGCTTAATTCAGTTGACATTAGTTGGAATTCCGCATCAAATACGGTTGGTTGGATTCTTCAATATGGAATAGCTGGCTCTGGTGATTGGATTTTTGATACTGTTTACACAAATTCTTGCACCCTTACTTCTTTGGAACCAATAACAAAATATGAATGCTATATTCATTCATATTGCGATAATTTGGATATTAGATGCCGGAAATATTGCAAATTTTTTACTTATAGGGATGATTGTTTTAATTTTCTCGACTTAAGTGGTTCAAATTGTCTTGCCTCATATGGAACATTTGATTCCCCTTTTGAACGTCAGGGATTAGTTGATTATGGTCCAAACAGTATGAAAAGCAAGCATACAATTGTGAAAGATACTATAGGAAAAGATCCAAGAACAAATTATATGCTTTCCTTTGTTCCTCCAAACGAAAAGGCATCAGTGCGTTTGGGAAATTGGGATATTGGGGCAGAATCTGAAAGTATTGATTATTTGTTATATGTTGATACTAATAATTTTGACCTATTACTCCTTAAATATGCTATTGTTCTTCAAGATCCAAATCATGAAGCAGGAAGACAACCTCGATTTTTACTTTCAATATGGAATGAACAGGGAAGAATAGCTGATGAAACTTGTGGATATGTTAATTTCTATTCAAGTGGAGAACTGGGATGGAATGAAGTTGATAGTTCTAATGTTATTTGGAAAGATTGGACAACAATGGGACTTGATTTAACAAATTATCATGGCACAAGGATTTCCATTAAACTTACAACCTTTGATTGTCAGGAAGGGGGACATTATGGCTATGCCTACTACACTCTTGGATGTTCAAACAAATATGAAACAAAAAAAACGTGTGGAAGAGTTGATTCAATTTCATTAGAGGCTCCAGAGGGTTTTTTCTATTCATGGTTTTTTGAAAATAATCCAGACACAATTATATCAAAAGAAAAAGAAATAAAAGTTTTAGTAGACAATTCTGTAATTTATTGTCAATGCACTTCTACAGAAAACTCTCTATGTTATTTTACTATAAAATATATTGCTCAAAGAAATTATCCATATTCTCAGCTTGAATACCAAGTTGATTCATGTTCCAAGGAAGTTACTTTCTATAATAGAAGCATAGTATCAAACAACGACTCTATTCCAATCGGAACGCAGTTATGTGAGGATATAAGGTGGATTTTTCCTGATGGAACAGAATCTGATTTAGACACCATCAAGTATTCATTTGATACCCTTGGTCAATATCCTATTATTTTAATTTCAAATCTAAATAGAGGTGATTGTGTTGATACTCTTTTCCAAAATATCACAATTAGCCCATACTATATTGACACCATTGAAGCTAAAATTTGTGAAGCACAAACATATTCAGAAAACGGATTCAATCAGTCAACAGAGGGTATCTATTCAATAAACCATATAACTCCAAATGGTTGTGATAGTTTGATTGTTTTGGATCTTAAGGTTTTCAATAAATTCAACAATCAAATTTACGACACAATTTGTAAGGGAGACAATTATCATAATTATGGATTTGATTGTTCAACTTCAGGAATGTATTCTCAACAACTCCAATCATTAAATGGATGCGATAGCACAATTACTCTCTATCTTACCCAAATTCAAGCTTTCCCTGACTATTCAATTATTGAAGATAAATATATTCTTGTTGAAGACTTTCCAATAACTATTGACGTTACAACTGCTTCCACAGATCATTATTTTTGGAATACAGGTTCCACAAGTCCAATTATTGAAGTAAATCAACCAGGAAGTTATTATGTAACATTCTACACCAATTGTGGTGAAATTTATGATTCAATTCTTATTGCAGTTCCGGTTGTGGAAGTATTTGTGCCAAATGCCTTTACTCCTCTATCTGATAAAAATAACAACTTTTTCCCTGTCTTTGAAAATAGTGAAAAACTAATTATTAAAAGCTTTGAAATATATAATCGCTGGGGGGAGAAAATATATTCATCAACAAAAATTCCTTGGGATGGAAAATATAAAGGACGTTTGGTAGAAAATGGAGTTTATATCTGGCGATTGATATATATGACAAAATATACTCAAGACAAAATCTTTTCAAAAACAGGAGAAGTAAATATTATTAAATAAATAGCTTCTAACCAATAATTCGTTCCTTAATTTAAGAATAATAAATCTTATACTTTGAATATTGTAAGAAAATTTATATCTTTGCTCTCTAATTAAATTTATAAATTAAAAAAATAGAAATTATGCCATCAATTATTCTAATCGTTGTAGCGTGTATTGTTGCTCTAATTGTTTTTCTTTGGTTAGTTCCATTGAATTTATGGTTCCAATGTGTTTTGAACGGAGTTAAAATATCACTTCTTCAACTTATTTTTATGCGTTGGAGAAAAGTTCCACCAACAATTATTGTTAATGCAATGATTAATTCCAAAAAAGCAGGTTTAGATTTAAGTGCTGATCTTTTGGAAGCTCATTATCTTGCAGGGGGTCATGTCCAAAGAGTTGTTAATGCCCTAATTTCTGCAGACAAAGCAAATATTAACTTAGATTTTAAATCAGCCACAGCAATTGACTTAGCTGGAAGAGATGTTTTTGAAGCAGTTCAAATGAGTGTTAATCCAAAGGTTTTAGATACTCCCTTAGTTGCTGCCGTAGCAAGCAATGGTATTCAATTGATTGTTAAAGCAAGAGTTACCGTTAGAGCAAATATTCGTCAATTGGTTGGAGGAGCTGGTGAAGAAACCATTCTTGCACGTGTTGGAGAAGGAATTGTTACTTCAATTGGTTCTTCTGCATCTCATGCTTATGTTCTTGAAAATCCAGATTCAATTTCAAAACTTGTTCTTTCAAAAGGTTTGGATACAGGAACAGCATTTGAAATTCTTTCTATTGACATAGCAGATATTGATGTTGGAAAGAATATTGGAGCTCAACTTCAAATGGATCAGGCAGAAGCAGACAAAAACATTGCACAAGCTAAGGCAGAAGAAAGAAGAGCAATGGCAATTGCAGTTGAACAAGAAATGAAAGCTAAGGCACAAGAAGCAAGAGCAAAAGTAATTGAAGCTGAAGCAGAAGTGCCTCTTGCAATGGCTGAAGCATTCCGTAATGGTAATCTTGGTATAATGGATTATTATAAAATGAAAAACATTATGGCTGACACAGATATGAGAGAAAGTATTTCTAAGCCATCAAATAAGAATGACGGAAACGTAATTAAAAAATAATTATTTTCCTTTTTTTTCGTTTTGTCCACAAATCCCATTATCTGACTATTTATTATTTTTTAATTGGTCATAGGATGGAGTTTGTGGACAAATATTTTTAATAAGGGTAATTGGTTTTTCGGTTTTAAGATTAAAATATAAAAGTGGATAAAGATAACATAATTATTAAAGGGGCAAGGGTAAATAATTTAAAAAATATAGATCTCACCATACCTCATAATAAACTAATTGTAATAACAGGGCTATCGGGTTCAGGAAAAACCTCTCTTGCCTTTGACACCCTATTTGCAGAAGGACAAAGAAGATATGTAGAAAGTCTTTCATCATATGCACGTCAATTCTTAGGAAGAATGAATAAACCCGAAGTTGATTCAATATCTGGAATATCTCCATCAATTGCCGTGGAGCAAAAGTCATCAAACCGAAATCCTCGTTCAACAGTTGGAACAATAACTGAGATATACGAATACATTAAACTTCTTTATGCCAGAATAGGCAAAACCTATTCTCCAATTTCAAATCAGGAAGTGACCAGAGATTCGGTAACAAATGTTGTTGATAAGCTTCTTTCTTATGAAGAGGGAACAAAGGTTATGATTCTTAGCCCAATTAAACTTAAAAAAGAAGAAACCTATAAAGGCAGATTTGAACTTCTTTTGCAATTAGGGTATGTTAGGCTAATGATTGACCATGAAATCATAAGAATTGAAGATGCAATAGAAAAAAATATTACAAAAAAATCATCCATAAATATATTAGTTGATAGAATTAGTATTATTCCAGATTCGGAGGATGTTTATTTAAGGCTTTCTGATTCAGTACATACAGCTTTTTATGAGTCAGAGGGAGAATGCATTGTTGTGATAAATGATGAAGATATCTTTTTTTCCAACCGATTTGAAAAAGATGGAATGGAATTTACTAAGCCCTCTGAAAATTTCTTCTCATTCAATAATCCCTATGGAGCTTGTCCAACATGTAGTGGTTCGGGAGTAATTGAGGGATTTTCTGAAGATTTGATAATAACACAACCTCATCTTTCACTCTATGAAGGTGCTGTGAATTGTTGGAGAGGAGAGGTTATGAAAAAATTTAAGGAAGATTTTATTGAAAAATCAAACGGAAAATTTCCAATTCATCGTCCTTACAACAAACTATCTCAAAAAGATAAAGACTTCCTATGGAATGGAAATGAAGAAATTGTTGGAATAAATAAATTTTTTGAAATGCTTGTTGAGCAGAACTATAAAATACAATATAGGGTTATGCTTTCACGCTATAAAGGAAGAACAACCTGTCCTGATTGTAGGGGAACAAGACTTAGGAAAGATGCAGGATATGTTAAAATAAATGATAAGTCTATTATAGATTTATCTCTTATGCCAATTGATGAATTAACCGAATTCTTTAACAATATCAAGCTAAATGATTATCAAAAACAAGTATCAGAACGTTTGATAACAGAAATAAATCAAAGATTGGGATATATGATTGAAGTCGGTTTAGGATATCTAACTCTCAATCGTCAAAGTTCAACTCTTTCAGGAGGAGAAAGCCAAAGAATTTCCCTTGCAACCTCTCTTGGTAGTCCTTTGGTTGGCTCAATGTATATATTAGATGAACCTTCAATTGGACTCCATTCAAGAGATACTCACAATCTAATTAAAGTTCTCTATAAATTAAGAGATGCAGGAAATACAGTTATTGTTGTTGAACATGATGAAGAAATTATTAAAGCAGCAGAATATATTGTTGATATAGGACCTTTGGCAGGAGAACAGGGAGGAGAGGTTGTGTTTTCAGGAACCTATAACGACCTTTTAAAAAATAAGAATTCTCTCACAGCAAAATATCTCAATAAGGAACTTTCTATTCCTTTGCCTCAAAAAAGAAGAAAATGGAAGGAATCAATAATAATTGACAATTGTAATGAAAATAACTTAAATAACGTATCTGTTCAAATTCCTTTAAAAGCACTTACTGTTGTTTGTGGAGTTAGTGGATCAGGAAAAACAACATTAATAAAAAGCATATTCTACAATTCAGTTCTTATGAGTTTAGGAGAAGTGGTTGAAAATGTTCCAAAAGCATCAGAGGCTAAGGGCTCACTCTCCATAATTAAATCAATTCAATTAGTTGATCAAAACCCAATAGGCAGGTCTTCACGTTCCAATCCAGCAACTTATTTAGGAGCTTTTGATGATATACGCAATTTATTTGCATCGCAACCTTTTGCCCTTAAAAGGAAACTAAAACCAGGTTATTTTTCTTTTAATGTTGAGGGAGGTAGATGTGATGAATGTAAGGGAGAAGGTACAATAACAATTCCGATGCAGTTTATGGCAGATGTAATTTTGCCTTGTCAAACATGTAATGGAACTCGCTATAAGGATGATGCCTTAGAAATAGAATATAGAGGTAAGAATATATCAGATATATTATCAATGACAATTGAAGAAGCACTTGACTTTTTTTCTCAGGACAATCAAGCAATAACAACTAAAATTGTCCATAAATTGCAATCTCTTATTAAAGTAGGCTTAGGATATTTAAGATTAGGACAGAGTTCAATAACCATAAGTGGAGGAGAGGCTCAAAGAATTAAATTGGCTTATTACTTAACAAAGGGAAATAATGAAAAGCCGACCATCTTTATATTTGATGAGCCTTCAACAGGACTCCATTTTCATGATATAAACAAACTCAATATTGCACTTAATGAACTTGTAAATGTAGGACATACGGTGGTTGTGATTGAACATCATTCAGATATAATTAAAATTGCCGATTGGGTTATTGAATTGGGTCCAGAGGGAGGAAAAAAAGGAGGTAATATTATTTTTGTTGGAACTCCAGAAGAAATGGCGAAGGATGTTTCAACTCAAACAGGAATGTATATTAAGGATAAAATAAATAGTTAGGGGTTTCTCTTATTGTGTATTTCCATGAAATCCCTAATAACTACGTATTCAATTTCTGAGTCTGAATATTCTTTGCATTGATTCTTACCTAA
>Ga0172378_10004917_pt1 | contig 12488 bp, 10 predicted proteins | sample GrowelOW332metaG_FD_119755 | JGI IMG/M metagenome (GOLD analysis project Ga0172378, IMG submission 119755) | Groundwater microbial communities from an aquifer near a municipal landfill in Southern Ontario, Canada - Pumphouse #3_1 metaG | ecosystem: Environmental > Aquatic > Deep subsurface >...
CATGTTTCACTGACAGAAGAAGAGGTAGCGGCCAATAAGGCCGCCGCAGATCTTCAGAAGAAAAAGAAGAAGAAAAAGCGCAGGAACAGGATCATCGTGATCATTGTTATTGTACTTGCGGCTGCTATCGCATATGGCTCTTACAAGTATAAGCTGTATCAGGAAGAGCTCGCGGCCGAGGAAGCCGATGTCCTGGCAGTATCTGACGGTGAAGAACTTGTTTACGGAGAGATAACTTCCATAATCGGCAACGATATGACGATAAGTGTAATGGAGACTGGCGATGACAGCAGCGTGGCAAGCTCAGCGGCAGCAGCAACCAGTGGAAACTCTGATGATGCATCAGCGGTACAGTCAGGGGACCCTGACGGTGGCATGACACCTCCATCAGGTGACAGCGCCGCAATGGCACAATCCGGCGACAGTAATTCGGAATCTTCAGCAATGGCAGCATCAGGGACACAGACTATGAGTGCTCCAACGGGTGCTCCAACAGGCACTTCCGGAATGTCAGGCGGAAATATGGGTGGAACTGGCAGTGACCAGCAGACATTTACCGAGACCGGCGAAACGGCTGAATATGAGATTCCGGTCGGCACTGATGTAACCACAAGACTAGGCTCAACGACGACATTCTCCAAGCTCTCTTCAGGAGATGTAGTGGGCATAATTCTCGAAGACGGAACCGACAACATTCTCAGGATCAAGATCGTAGAATGAAAAATTATACTGATGCATAATCTTTCATTCCTCAGGTTTGCAATGTTATATAAAACGACAATACAAGATCTCATTACAAACCTGAATGATTGCAAAGAGAAATAGCATCTCAATTTCTCTTTGCGCGATGTAATACGTAAATGCATTATGGAGGAATCATGGCTCGAAACATAATAAAAATGACGAATATCTGTAAGGGATATAAGATCGGTGACGAGAAGGTGCCTGTTCTCAAGAATGTGCAGTTCTCAGTCGAAGATGGGGAATTCGTGGCCATCCTGGGTCCTTCCGGATCAGGCAAAACAACACTTATGAATATAATCGGTTGTATGGATATACTCGACAGCGGGGAATACTATCTAAATGGCAAGGCGGTACATGGCCTGCAGGAAGAGGATATGACTGAGATAAGGAACAGCGAGATAGGGTTCATATTCCAGAACTATCAACTGATTCCCACATATAACATCATGCAGAATATCATTATGCCATTGCTTGTAAGAGGTATGTCGAGCGAGGAAGCAGAAGAGCAGTGCTACGACACCATAAAGATGCTTGGCATTGATCATCGGCTTCGTCATAAACCAAATGAACTGTCAGGTGGCCAGAAGCAGCGTGTGTCCATTGCAAGGGCACTTGTCGGAAAGCCGGCTATACTTCTTGCCGATGAGCCTACAGGAGCACTTGATCAGGAGAGCGGCAAGGAGGTGCTGAAACTCTTCGAGCAGCTCAATGACATGGGACACTCGATAGTCATGATAACGCACGACCTGAAGGTCGCCCAGCACGCGAAGAGGATCGTGTATATTGTCGATGGAAGGCTGTACGATAATCCTGAGGACATACCGAAGGACAAACAGTGACCCGGAGTTACTTGTTCATAGGTGATGGAGCATACAAGAATTCGCGGGTAAGAAAACGAGTCTGGCAAGTGAGGCTTCTGCGGGTTTACCCGCGAAACGGGGCAGAACATCGAATTCGCGGGTAAAGAATCGCGTACGGTAACCACAGCTGACGCAAGCATACCCGCGAAACGGTAACAACCCGATTTTTGAAAAAATCTTAAACTATTACTTGCCAATCGTTGATACTTACGGTACAATAACATTCGTCGCTCAGATAAATAGCGGCAAAACAAATGGCTCGTTGGTCAAGAGGCTAAGACGCTGCCCTCTCACGGCAGAATCGTGGGTTCGATTCCCGCACGAGCTACAGACTGTTTTCATAACAGCCCAACCCGCACATAGGCACATGCATTCCCGCAAGGGAGTACATGTGCCTATGTGTTATTTGTGACTTGATTCGTGTTCCTATACCCAGCAGCTATTCTGTACGTGGAATTTGCCGGACAATACCCAGCAGCTGTTCTGTATGGGAATTTGCCGGACAATACCCCACAGCTGTTCTGTATGTGGAATTTGCCGGACGATACCGATACCCAGCAGCTGTTCTGTATGTGGAATCTTCCTGGTCTTATTCCCCGCAGTTGTTCTGCTTTCGAAATTCACTCGGAGTTATTCCACAGCAGTTCCGGAATGCCTTTGAGAAATAATTTGTGTCGCCGTAGCCAACCGCCTGCGCAATATCCAGGATCTTGCGGTCCGGATCAAGGAGCAGCTCTCTGGCGTGCTCCATGCGCACTCGTATCAGATATTCATAAATACTGCACTCATATTTTGCCTTGAAGAGTTTGGACAGATATTCACGCGAGAAGAAGTATTTGTCTGAAAAGTCTGATATCTGAATAGACGAACAATAATTCGTATCTATTGTGTTGTGTATCATTGCGATGACATCTTCGGCAGAAATGTTGCTGTCTTCAGACTCGGATGAAAAATCGACATCAGGGTGAATTTTTCTGATTGCTTTCTCAATAGCCAGATCGAGCTCTGATTTTACAATTGGCTTCAGCAGATAGTCGACAGCACCGCACCTTATTGCATTCTGAACATACGAGAAATCATCATAGCCACTTATGACTATGACGCCGGTATCCGGAAATTCTCTTGCGCACTCCTGGAGGAACATGGAACCGTTCATTACAGGCATCTGCATATCGACAAAACAAATGTCGTAGTTGCCACTTTGCATTTTCTCCAGAGCATCTTTGCCGTTTTCTGCCATCTCAGGCATCTCAATATGAAAATGATTCCAGTCGCCGAGCTTGCTTATTGCGATCCTCACGGGACGTTCATCGTCGATTATAAGTGCTTTATACATTTTGTTTTGTCTGCTCCGTTTCTGTATCAGAAGTTTGTTTCTTTGTGACTTCAGTAATTCTGCTGCTGTTTACTGACAGAATCATCGTCACAGAAGTATATGAACTTTCGCCTGTTTCGCTCTTTATCTGAAGGGCAGCATCGTTCTCATACATAAGCCGTATACGGTGATACAGATTTGTGAGACCGATACTTGCGCCATTATCTGCGAGCGTCTGTCTGGTAAAGCTGTTGTTAAGATTTCCGATGTCTTCCGGAGAGATTCCTATTCCGTCGTCAGTGACGCGTATCACAAGATAATCGCCCTTGTAGAAGGCTTCAATAAGAATCTTAACAGATGTCCGGTCACCCTGTATTCCATGCTGTATCGAGTTCTCAACAAGAGGCTGGATCGAAATCTTTGGAATGAGAGCAACAAGAGTCGCAGGATCGATCTTCTGGGAGACAGTGAGCCTGTCGCCCATACGGACCTTTTGCAGCCTGATGTAGTTGTCTACATATTTCATTTCATCCTGAAGAGGCACTTCGGCAGCGGCCTTTATTGAATACCTGAGATTACCTGCAAGAGATGTAAGCATTGTGTAAACATCCATCTCGTCATGCATGAGCGCCTCGGACCCTATTGCCTGGAGAGTGTTATAAAGGAAATGAGGATTCATCTGTGCCTCAAGAGCCGCCAGCTGTGCGGTCTTCTCGTTGAGCTCTGAAGCATAGTTCTGATCAATAAGTGAACCGATATGAGTGGTCATTTCGTTAAAACTATTGCTCAGCGCTTTGATTTCCCTGGATCTTCCGATATCTATTGATGAAAAGTCTCCTGTGCCAGCTTTTTCCTGCTTGGAAGAGAGAACCGAAAGGGGCTGCGTGAGCCAACGGACTAACAGGAAAATAAGAACAATGGCCAGAGCAAAGAACATGATCTGCTCGAGAACGGCGTCAAAACTTGCGGATCTGACTTTCTGCGTAAGCTGGCCCACTGGCACGAGAGAGACAAGTTTAAGACCATATTTACTGTCAGCTTCTGATACCGACAGATATTTGACACCATTAAGCGTTATTGTGTCAGACGAGCCTGATTCAGGGAAAAGAACAACCCGTTCAGAGTCAGGGCCATAATTATCAGTGATGTAATCGAGATCGGAATAGAGCAGATCGCCTTCACTGTTAAGTAATACAATGAAACGGTCAAGGCCGGTACTGTTCTGAGTCAGACCCTCGAGTTCCGTGAGATCCACGTCAAAACTGATTAAAGCTATCGGGCTGTTATCCCTTACGCGCACTATTGTGTGGTCGAAATGGAACAGCGAATTTGAGCTGCTTGCCGGAAGAATGGAACAGTTGTTGGGAGATTCATTGCAGCTTTCTATTATAGAAGTGTAGTCAGCGGAATCTACAGCCTTGAATCTCACACGTTCGTATCCAACGGTTGAACCCGAAGAATAACCCACATCCAGACCCTGGTTTATGAGATACATCATAAATGAGTTCAGGTCAGATCTTGAGTAGTAGAAGCCTCTTATGTATGAACTGATTGAGGAACGTTCTGTATCAGAAAGCGGAGTCCTGGACTGCATACTGGCGTAAAGCGAATTGTCATACACTGATTGAATACTGAACGCGGCAAGCTCATCAATGTACCTTTCAAGATTCATGGTTTTGAGCTGCAGCATCTGCCTGCTGGTCTCTGTCTCTGAAGAAAGCGTGACCTGACGGTTCCTTCTGTATGTGGCAGTGGTGAGTGCCGCGGTCAGCAGGATCATAAGAATCGTAAGTATGGTTGTAAGCTCCAGCCAGAGCGGCGCCTTATCCATGCGCTGCCTTATGCTGATGCTCAGTTTATTCTGTTTGTGTGATTTTATGATGTCTGCCATTTTCAACCATGCCTGAATGTATTTTGCTTGTGTGACATTTTCTTTGTTTCTTTATTGTAATACTTCTTCAGAATCCTGTTTTCCATTTTACGAACTTGTTCACATTTTTACAGAAAGCAGTTCCGGATTCTCCATTTATCCGTCGCAATGACGATTATATAATTTGTAAATAGAAGTTGATTGTGCAAGATGCACGATAAACGTCAAAACAAATAACAGGATAAACGTCAATTCTGACATCATATGTTTTGGCATACGTTTTGATTCACATGGAAAGAGGGGATTCCTCATGGGAAAGTCCAAAAAGGGACAGAAAGAAAAACTGGAAAATGTCCTTTATACACTTCCGGCAATTGTTTTTGTCACAATGATGATGTACATACCTTTTGTTATGAGCGGGTATTACTCACTCACTGAATGGAACGGTATTTCGAAGACCCCGAAATTTGTCGGGTTTGCAAACTTCATAGACCTGGTCACAGGTGATAAGTCATACCTCACAAGTCTCTGGTTCACAATGAAGTATACGATCTTCTTTGTCATAGTATCAAACATACTTGCACTGGCGCTCGCAGTTGTGCTTACGAAGAAATTCAAAGGAGTAAATGTCTACCGCGGCATGTTCTTCATTCCATATATTATGAGCATGACAATAGTGGGATTTATATGGAAGTTCATTTTCACGCAGGGCTTTTCAAAACTGTTTGAAACAACAAATTGGGGCTTCCTTAATCTGTCATGGCTGGGAGATCCGAAACTTGCTTTCTGGGCTGTGTCATTTGTAGGTGTGTGGCAGTCGCTTGGCTTCTATATTGTACTTTATATAGCAGGACTTCAGGCAGTCCCGAATGACGTCCTTGAAGCTGCAGTTGTTGATGGCTGTAACGGCAGACAGAAATTTTTCAAGGTGACGCTTCCACTTCTTGGACCTTCATTCACGACCTGCATATTCATGTCGCTCACAAATGGACTGAAAGTATTCGATATCATCCTCGCCCTTACAAAAGGAGGACCCGGAGGCTCCACATACAGCGCCACGCTGCAAATATATAAAGTGGCATTCACCGATAATAATTATGGCAAGGGCTCGGCAGAAGCAATAATTTACTTCCTCGTTGTACTCGTCATTACGCAACTTGTTTTGAAGGGAATGAGCAGGAAGGAGGTGGATTTGTGATGGGAATGCACACAAAGAGAAAAGTCTGGCATGTAGTAATGATAATAGCCCTGACGCTCATCGCATTAATGTATTTCTACCCGGTCTTCCTGATGTTCATGAACTCGTTCAAACCTTTTGGCGAGATCGTGGCGGATCCCATAGCTCTTCCTAAGGCTCCGACCTGGGAAAACTATTCATATGTTATTGATAAGATAAAGTACGGCAAGCTGTTCCTCAACAACGTGATCATAACAGTGATCGGACTGGCCGGAATCGTGGCTTTCGCGTCACTTGCAGCGTACATCCTGGACCGAAGGAAAACACGTTACACAAAGTTCGTTTACACGCTCCTCATAACACCTATGCTGATACCTTTTCAGACGATAATGATAACCCTCCTCAAGGCCATGTCGGTAATCCACCTGTCAGGCAGCAAGGTCGGTCTGGGAATCCAGTACTGGGGCTTCGGTATACCGATGGCAACATTTATTTTCTACAATTTTATGAAGACAATACCGAGGGAACTTGACGAGAGTGCTCATATAGACGGGGCGTCGACAATAAGGACATTTATTTCGGTTATTTTCCCGCTCCTTAAGTCGGTCACGGTTACGGTAATAGTGCTTGATGTCATGTGGATCTGGAACGATTTCCTGCTCCCGCTCCTCATGGTAAACAGCAGCAATAATACAAAAACACTTGTCCTGGCGGCGTATACCTTCGTCGGGCAGATGAACACAAAGTGGCAATATGCCATGACAGCCATGGTGCTCACGGTACTTCCTTCAATAGTAGTATTCGTTTTCCTGCAGAAATATATAGTTGAAGGTGTCGTGGCCGGAGCTGTGAAGGGCTGAGTTAATTTAAGCGCAAAAGCGCGGAAGGAGATATTTATGAAGAAAAAGTTATTGGCAACAGTGCTGTCCGCAGCAATGATCGGATCAGTACTAAGCGGGTGCGGAAGCTCCGCAGCATCTACAGACACAGCAGCGGCTGCATCGTCAGCAGCACCGGCTGCAGCAGCGACAAGCGAAGCAGCAGCTACTGAGGAATCAACAGCGGCAGCGACAAGCGAGACCGCAGCGGCAACAGGCGAAGTTGATTATTCCAAGGACTCCGGAGAGATCTATATGTTCATCTCTTCACCTGAGTATGCGGACGCCATCAACACACTGATCGATGAGTACAAAGAAGTTGCTCCGAACGTGACAATTAATTATGAAACCACTCAGAATGATTATCCTACGCTCCTTAAGGCAAAGATCAATTCAGGTGAGATCCCTGATATCTTCTCATCTACATCAGGCAAGGAAATTGATACTTACAAAGAGTACTCATATGATCTTTCTGACCAGCCTCTTATGGATACGATCTCTGATTCAGTTGCAAGCGTAATGGCTTCGCCGTCAGACGGAACAGGTATGTATGGCATAGCAATAAAGGGCAACTATTTCGGAATGGTATACAACAAGGACATTTTTGATGAAGTCGGTATCACAGCATTCCCTCAGACAACAACAGAACTTGAGGATGCATGCGAGAAGATCTCTGCTGCAGGCTATACTCCTTTCACAACAGGCTACGCTGAATGGTGGGTGTTCAAACATGCAGCTCAGTCATTCATAGACGCAGCGGCTGAGGATGCAGGAATTTCCACAGCTGAACTTGTAACAAAGTTCGAGAACGGCGAAGCCAAGATCAAAGATTATCCCGCAATTTATGATAACTTCTTCAACTTCCTTGATCTCACAGTTAAATATGGTGATGACAAGCCGCTTGAGACTGATCTTTCAGGCGAAGAGTCAGCATTCGGCACAGGGAAAGCTGCTATGGTAGTAGGCCAGGGCGCATGGATCGAAGGCGACGTAAAGTCAATCAATCCCGACATCAACATAGGTTTTGACGGATACCCGGTTTCTGACAATGCTGATCAGTGCAAGGTAATTTCCGGATCAGATCAGGCTCTTCATGTAAACAAGGATTCCGAGAACCTTCAGGCAACACTTGATTTTGTCAATTGGTGGTACACATCAGATACAGGCAAAGCATGGTTCACTGATGTTGCAGGAGTAGTTCCTCCGATCAAAACAGATGCTGAATCAGATTTTGCAATCATCAATCAGGGCAATGCTCTTGCAGCTGATGAAGGAACAAACGATCTTGAGATCATCTACTCTACAGACAGCTGGCATCAGTCAGCAGGCGAGATCCTTCAGGCTTATCTTGCCGGCACGAACGACAAAGATGAAACATGCTCGCAGCTCGAAGCAAAGTGGCAGGAGATCGACGGCGCAGCAGAATAAAGCGACGGTCAGTCTGATCACAGGCAGGGACGAAATAAACAAGAATACTATACAAATTGACACCGGACGGGATTTCCCCGCCCGGTGTTTTTGGTGTATCATGAAACAAAAAAGGGAGCGACGTTGTGATGAAGACCATTATAAGAAATTCCGGGAATCAGTTTAAAGGCAATATTCATATGCACACGACCATTTCTGACGGGAGCGTATGCAGGGAAGAGGCAATCAGACAGTATCGCAGTAACGGATATGATTTTATTGCGATAACAGATCACAGAAAGCCGGGCCCCACAGAGTTCATAAAAGGAGATCCGGACGCGGTATCTGAATATGAAAAACGGGATTTTCTTATAATGTCAGGTGCTGAATGGGATACAGGCTCAAATTACCCGGGAGACGGCAGGATATTCCATATTCTGGGGATAGGCACAGGCGACATTCCTTCGCTCAGAAAGTACCCATGGGGAACGTCACCAGGGCCGGAGAAAATGATAAAAGCCATAGCGGATGCCGGCGGAATCTCTATCCTGTGTCACCCGTCATGGTCTGTAATGGATCCTGATGACATTTCAAGGGCTGAAGGTGTAAGCGGAGCAGAGATATACAACACCGTTTCAGGACTTCCGTGGAATGTAGCGAGAGCTGATTCGTCGCAGTATTTTGACATATGGGCATCAAGAGGCCTGATGGTTCCGGCAGTCGCAGCAGATGATGCGCACCACTATGACGGGGATCAATGTGTTTCGTATATATTAGTGGATGCTGATGAACTTTCTGAGAAGGCAGTAACGGAAGCTATAAGAGATGGAAAATTCTATGCGAGCCAGGGACCGGTGATAACAGAATATGTTGTGGACAGGGACAGGAGCGAAATCAGAATGAAGGTCTCGAAGGATGTTGTAAAGGCTGTGTTTTACAGTAACTATTCGTGGTCTGACGAAAGGACCATCATTCCTGATGAGGATGGAATCGTTATAAGACATACGGTCGATACGGAAACATTTATGCGCTGCGAACTTCTGACAGCAGACGGAAAGAGGGCATGGACGTCACCGGTTGCGCTGAGGTAATGCTCAGGTTCGTAATGCGACAACAGCACTATTGAAGGTTCGAACGGTCTCACATTTATCAGCAGACCTTATATACAGAGAAAATACAATGGGTAAGTGAATGAAGCAAAACAAGTGTTAGCAGCAACAACTGAGGTCAAAATCAACATGCTTTTTTCTTTTTTGAGCCATTTTTGAAAATCATTCGTATAAATATTTGTAACATGAAATAACCAACAATGGTGAAGGGAGAAAACAAATGAGCAAAGAAGAAATGGAAGTTAATGATAATAAGCTTAAGGGAGTTGCCGGGGGAACAGAAGTATTTTATGATTTCCTGAATATCGGAGAGGAAACACCATGTTTCTGGTGCCCCAAATGTGAAAATCACAGCATGATAGTTGAGAGCAAAGGTTTGGATTGGGCAACGCTAAAGTGCCCGGTTTGCGGAGAAATATGGAAGGTAGATCCGTCGATCCCTATTCATACTGTGCCGGTAAAGAAAATCTGACCATGTTCCTGCTGCGGCATCATGCAAAACAATTGAAATGATGCCGCAAAAATGTTTCCTTTTTTGCACAAATGTGGTAAGCTTCACTTCGTGATAAATTTCCAGGGACGGTAGCTCAGCCGGGATGAGCGTTCGCCTCACACGCGAGAGGTCACGGGTTCGATCCCCGTCCGTCCCATTTTCCCAAAATCTTTTATTGACATCAGCTTTTCAATCGGGTATTATATCCCTTGCGTGCAGGAATGGCGGAATGGCAGACGCGCAGGCTTCAGGTGCCTGTTGTAGCAATACAGTGAGGGTTCAAGTCCCTTTTCCTGCATCCTTTCGAGGAAAAGTCGAAAAGGGAAAGCCGTTACGCAGCTGATGAGAGTTACATCATATGCGCGGAAGTGTCGGAATTGGCAGACGAGCAAGATTAAGGTTCTTGTGACCGCAAGGCCGTGTGGGTTCAAGTCCCATCTTCCGCATAAAGGTTGCCATTACAGCCGCTGAAAAAGCCGGGAACATTGTTCCCGGCTTTTTGCACGCGTTTATTTATCTTTCTGATAATTGCTTTTTCGAAAAAGGAAATAGGCTCAATGCGGGGAATAAACAATACATACGGCGAATTTACATCGCAGTTTTCCAAATGGTAAATATCCCGAAAGGATGTGCAAATTGACAATACGTGAAGAGCTTGAAGAACGTGAGAAGGAAATACTTGCGCCGTGGGCCGGTTTTTCCGTCAACTCCAAAGGAAGGCTCCACGACGAGGAACAATGCGATATCAGACCGGTATTCCAAAGGGACAGAGATCGCATTCTCCATTGTAAGTCTTTCAGAAGACTGAAAGACAAGACACAAGTTTTCATCACACCTGATGGCGATCATTACAGGACCCGGCTTACACACACGCTCGAAGTGTCGCAGAATGCCCGCACGATTGCAAAAGCCCTGCGTCTTAATGAGGATCTTACGGAGGCTATAGCGCTCGGTCATGACCTCGGACACACTCCTTTCGGTCACGCAGGAGAAAGAGTGCTGGATCGCGTATGCCCGGAAGGCTTTGATCATTCCAAACAGAGTCTTCGCATGGTAGATATACTTGAAAAAGACGGGCAGGGTCTGAACCTTACATATGAGGTCAGGGATGGCATATTGAATCATCAGACATCAGGACACCCGAATACACTGGAAGGACAGATAGTCAGACTTGCCGATAAGATCGCATATTTCCATCATGATATGGATGATGCCATAAGAGGCGGAATACTTACGGAAAACGATGTGCCGGAAGATATTGCCTGTGTTCTTGGCAGGACGCTGAATGACCGTCTTGATCATTTCATACATGACATAATCACAGCCAGCGCCGGAAAGCCTGTAATAAAAATGAGCGATGAAACGGCGGAAGCAATGATGAAGTTCCGCAGCTTTATGTTCGAGAGAGTGTATATGAACCCTGAAGCAAAGGGCGAGGAGCACAAGGCTGAAATGCTGGTGGAAGCACTGTATGGTTATTACCTTGAACACATTGATCTGTTGCCTTCATATCTCCAGACCAGAATGGATCAGGGAGATTCCAAAGAGAGGATAGTCTGTGATCATATCAGTTCAATGACAGACAGGTTCGCGATCGCCAGATACAAGGAAATATACGTGCCAAAGACATGGCAGTGACAATCTGAAATCGAGGAGTGAAATGTATTATCCAGATGATGTCATAGAGCAGGTGCGCAGCAGCAACGATATCGTAGATGTTGTCGGCTCGTATGTGCATCTCAAAAAGCAGGGGGCTAATTATTTCGGACTTTGTCCCTTTCATAATGAGAAATCCCCGTCGTTTTCAGTATCGCCGGATAAACAGATATTCTACTGTTTTGGCTGCGGGGCGGGCGGAAATGTCATTACCTTCCTCATGAAGTATGAGAACTATACTTTTCAGGAAGCAATGCAGGCGCTTGCAGACAGGGCTGGGATAAAACTGCCCGAGGCTGATTACAGTGAGGAAATGAAGAAGAAAGAGGAGCACAGAAAAATGCTCTTCGCGGTAAATAAGGAAACAGCCACTTACTACTTCAAACTTCTCAGATCACCCAAAGGCGCGACAGGACTTAAGTATCTCACGGACAGAAAGCTGACGTCTGATACTATGAATATGTTCGGTCTTGGATATGCAGACGGAGCAGGCTCTGATCTTGTGAAACATCTGAGGGCTGTGGGATTCAGTGATGATGTGATACTTGAAGCCGGCGTTGCAGCACACGATGAAAGAAAAGGGCTTCACGACAAGTTCTGGAACAGAGTCATGTTCCCGATCATGGACGTGAACAATCGTGTCATAGGTTTTGGCGGTCGTGTCATGGGTGATGGAAAGCCCAAATACCTCAATTCCCCTGAGACACCGATTTTTGACAAGGGACGCAATCTGTACGGACTCAATCTGGCGAAACGAAGCAGGAAAGATCAGTATATTCTGTGCGAAGGGTATATGGATGTCATCGCGATGCACCAGGCAGGATTCACGCAGGCTGTCGCATCGCTGGGTACTTCTTTTACAAGCGGGCAGGCCGGTATACTCAAGAAGTATGTGAACGGAGTCCTTCTGTCATATGATTCTGACGAAGCAGGTGTAAAGGCAGCTCTGAGGAATAACGGTATCCTGAAGGAAGGCGGA
>Ga0172378_10004919_pt1 | contig 12486 bp, 11 predicted proteins | sample GrowelOW332metaG_FD_119755 | JGI IMG/M metagenome (GOLD analysis project Ga0172378, IMG submission 119755) | Groundwater microbial communities from an aquifer near a municipal landfill in Southern Ontario, Canada - Pumphouse #3_1 metaG | ecosystem: Environmental > Aquatic > Deep subsurface >...
AGCCTTTTTTTTCAATCAAAGCAATAAACCTTTTTGCTTATACCTGTTTTCAATCCCACAAAAAAAGGGATTGACCCATAAAAGTTGTAATTTTTGAGTATTTCTTTTTTGTTTTAGGCTGGTAGATATCTCAAGTTTTACTCATTTTTCCTCAAATTTGAGCCTTGATTAAATAGAGTGAAAAGTCTCATTTTTTACTTTGTCATACAATAATGCAGAGAATATAAGGTATTAAATATGTGTCATGATATCTTTTTGATAGGCAATAAAAAAGAGTTTGTTGGAGAAAAAAACGGTAAGCTTTGGTTAAAAAAGTGAAAGTTAATGAGGTTAAAAAAAATGTTAAATCTCGAATAAGGGTATTTATTCAGGATTATTGAAGAGATTACGACGGTAAAATAAGAAGAATTGTTATGCAATATCTCGGATTTTATCCTAGTAAACTCTTCTAAAAGTGCTTTTTGGGTTAACCATATTGCCTGCAAAAATCTAGATCAATCAGATTTTTTCTATGGTAAGTAGAAGAATATGAATTTTTAAAGAGAAGCAATATTACGTATGCAAGGATAAAAGAGAAATAAAATGGGTCTTATACCTGCAACCAATTTCATTGATAAACAATGAATAAAAGGAAAACGCATGTGTTTAAGTTTGCATTTTCCTTTTCGTGAGTCGTTTAAGCAATGTAAGTTGATAAGATGTTATTATTGTTTTTTTGAGAAATTGCGTGTTTTTATTGGTGGTTTTGATCGCTTTGATGATGCGGCAAGACCGGCAAAAATGAGAATGGTTCCTAAAATACTCATCAGTGTTATTTTTTCAGATAAGAGAATATACCCAGTAATTAATGAAACAATAGGAGAAATATACATATAGATTATTGATGCAGTATTCCCAATGGCTAAAACAGCATAATTCCAGGTAAGATAGCAGAGAACTGATGCAATAAGCGTGAGGAAGATGAGACTGATGATATTGGAAGTCGTAAATTGAGATGGTGTGTATCCAAATTCAGGGTCAAAAATACTCAGAGGAATCATGGTAAGCATCCCATAAAAAAAGGTCTTCATGGTAACATAAAGATTGGGACGTTTGTATGTTCCTATATGTGTGAGAACTTGAGAAAATAAAGCCCAACAAAAAGCCGCTGTAAGCGCAAGCAAATCACCTTTTGGGTTACTTCCCAATATTACCGTACCATTGAATGTAATCAACGCCACGCCAGCGAGAGAGACGATTGCGCCTAATACATAAGTAAGATGTATTTCACTTTTGTTTAAAAGTGCTGAAAACAGTGGTGCAACCGTAATAATAATGGCAACATTACTTGAAAAAGTGTACTGCAATGAATACGATTCCAACGTATAATAGAGCGTTGATCCCAGCACTCCGGCTAAAAAGTAGTATAATTCTTCTTTGAACCCATGGGAAATATGCGTGTGTGTAAGTGCCATTAAAAAGAGAAAGGCAAAGGTGAAACGGATAAGAAGTATTTCTGAAGGGGTGAAATAATCGAGCAATCGTTTAATTATTGCAAAGGTGGTTCCCCATACAATCATAGAAAATAATGCACTGAGATGGCCTAAAAGTACTTTGTTCATACAGACCATACTATCAGAAGAATGGAAAAAGGCAAATATCAAAAAGAATGCTTGAGTTATTACACTCAATTTTTCATTCTTATCAAGGAAAGTGATTGTATCTGAGATCAGTATTGAAACTCATTGTAATATCATTACAATAAATCTTTTACCTTTGTCTGTTCATAATCTGTATTATTGATGTTTGAAAGAATGGCACCAACAAAAAGAGATCCGAAAAGACTCATGTTCATATGAATTCCTAAAAGTGTTACACCAAGAGCTATGGTAAGTTTCCATAGTTTTTTTGTTGCAAGAGAAATCATACTGAAAACAAAAAACATGGTAGATACGATTAATTTAATACTTATTTTTTGATTTTGTTTTTGGAGAAATTTATTTAATCCAAATCGTCTCAAGTAAAAAATAATTGAAAATAAAGTTAAAGCTGCACAGATTGTCAGCATTGTTGTTAAAAATAGATAAAATTTATGATGTGTATCCATATAACTCCTCAAATAAATTGCTGACGAATAATAACAAAGCTATCTACGTTATGCAAGATGTTTACTTCTATTTATTTTTTTTTGACAAGAAAGGCAAAAAACTTGAATATAGTATTAATAAAACATGAAAAATTGTCAATGAAGCCCTGAAAGACATAAAATCATCATACTGCAAGAGAAGAATCACCAGAAAATGAGCATACGCAATGCGTTCAATTATGAAAATTTGCATGATTCATTACGCTTATGCATAAGAACTATTTTTTTGTAAGGTATAGAACTAATGACATTCTTATTGGTAAAGATATGAGAAAACAGAAAAAAAGAAAATTATTTTTCGTTTAATAGAATCATGAACTTTTGAGAGGTAATATGGTGAATTTATGGTTGTGATGCATCAAATAAATTACGAGAAAGAGGCAAAAAGAGCAAAATTGTTGTGAGGGGAGGACTTTTTGGCGAAAAAGAGGAAAAATGATGAAGATTCTTGTGGTTCAATATTTTTTATAATCCTAGTTTACAGAATATACATTATTTACAGAATAAAATTTATTAAGTTACCATACAGATAGAAGTGTATTTGTTTCATATGTAGGTAAAATTGATTAAAATGAGTGTTATGATTATACGGTTAACTTAAAATAACAAATTGTTTCAAGACTACTCCAGAAGATATTTGTGAAGGAAGCATCATTTAACGGTGTGAGATTAAAAGCGGCAAAAACGATCACTTTATAATTATCACTTGACGTTGATTCATTATTCAGCGTATAAGCGGCTTGAAAGTCAACATCATTCATATCTTCGCTTAGATTAAAGTATTGATCATTATTAGTGCGATATAATGGTATGGAAGTATCTTGTAAGGCTTCTTCAGTTCCATCATCTTTGATGTGTATGAAATTAGCCTCACTGTCATCATTATCACCATTGCTGTCATTGGTTTGTTGCAAGGTGAAAAAAATACCATCATCACTACCCTCTGCATCCAATAATAAATTGGTTATTATCTCGTTTGCACTTCCATCATCATTATGTAAATCGACATTTCTGGTAATGGAATATTGAGGTGGCGTGAGTAAATCTTGATCGGTACCAACAGAAAAACAATAAAGACCTATATCTTCTGTATTACTATTGGCTGTTTTAGAAATGGTCAGAATTGAATCATTGCTGCTTGCAGTAAAGTTTGATCCATTATTGTCATTGACATATTTTGTACTGAATTGAGAGATAAACGATGATTCGCATCCACTATAGATACTCTCAGGTACAACAGCATAAAAATATGCGACAGATGGTGTATAATCGTTATTATCGATTGAACTTTCATCAATATAGTAACTGAGTTTGGTTGATGTCGCATCCGCAGTTAAAGTTGTTTGTCGAGTATTTGTGAAATGATAATAATTATTGCTATTATCAGAACTTATGGAATCATCTAAGTAAATCCAACTTGGGACACCACAGGAAGTGCATAAAAATACACACCCAATGGAAAGAAAGAAATTCTTACGTCTACGGGTGTGTTTATTATTCATCAAATATATGCCCTATCAATTATAATTAAAATCTAAGAAGACTATTCTTGGCTAACTTTCCATATTCACTTTGTGGGAACTGGTCAGAGAGCTGTTGATATTGTGCCTGAGCAAGATCATTTTTACCTTGCTTTTCGTAGATCCTACTAATTGTAAACATAGCCTTTGCTGATTCAGCAGAGAGATTACCAAACTTATCAAGTAATGTTTGACTGAGCTCTAAAGCTTTATCATCATTGCCAAGTTGTTCTTCTGTTGCTGCAGCTGAACTTAAAGCGATTGAACCAAGATAGTTCGATTCAGCCACGTCAGCATAAACTTCGTTATACAAATCTAAAGCATCTTGATATTTCTCATCAGCATAATACTGATTAGCAACAACAAGTTTAGCCTTATTACCAACATAATCTTTTGAATCTTCTAGTGCAATTAAGCCATCTAAAGCGTTTTGAACTTGAGCTTCATAACCATCTGCATCCTTATCGGCTGCAACAGCTTGCGATAATGCAATTTGTGCATCATACAATTTGTTAAAGTCAGCTACAGAAGTTTTGTTACTTGTTGCTTCATAGATACCAATAATTGCAAGAATAACGATAACTGCAATACTTGTCCAAAGAATTGGTCGTATATGTGTAGCAAGAAAGGAATTAACCTTTTTTTCTGCAGCGATCTCACTTTCGATTGCATTTTTTTCTATATCTTTGTCTTTGCTCATAAGAACACTCCTTGGGTTTTGGCATTTGATTTAACAGACGGTATTACTACCGTCTGTTAATGTTATATGCTATTTATCGTCCTTAGAGCGCATTAAATCTGCAAAAGTAAAGGTATCACTTTCGTCATCAGCACCATGGATATACTTAGCAATTTCTGACTGTTCAGATCTCTTAATCATTTCCTTAATGGAAAGAGAAAGTTTCTGAGTGTTAGGATTACATTCGATTACCATAGCCTTGATAGCGTCGCCAACCTTGAACTTTTCAAGAACCTTTTCATCAAATTCTTCATCTGGTCCAATTAAGTTATACTTGCTGATTAAGCCTTCAATATCTCCAGCTACTTTTACGAATACACCAAAATCAGTAACATTTGAAACAGTACCAGTAATTACGCTGAATTTAGGGTAATCATGACGTAGTGTCTGCCATGGGTTTCCTTCAAGCTGCTTAATGCCGAGTCTGATTCTTCTGTTTTCTGGTTCTACTCTTGTAATAGTAACGTCAAGCATTTCACCTTCTTTACAGAACTGTGACATACTCTTAACTTTCTTAGTCCAAGAAATATCATCAATATGTAGGAAACCATCAATACCTTCTTCAAGGTTGAGGAATGCACCACTGTTAGTTACTTTTACAACCTTAGCTGTTAAGTTTTTACCAACTTGATATCTTTCTTCGATTGTATCCCAAGGATTTTCCATTAACTGCTTAAGACCAAGAGATACTCTCTTTTTGTCTAAGTCATAACCAAGTACCTTTGCATTAACTACATCGCCAACACTGAGCACTTCTTTAGGATTGTTAATTCTCTTAGTCCATGATAATTCTGAAATATGAGCAAGACCTTCGATACCAGGTTCAATTTCAATGAATGCACCAAAGCTAGTAATCTTAGTTACAGGAGCCTTAACGACATCATCAACGTGATAACGTGCTTCGAAAGTTGTCCATGGGTCTTCAGTCATGTGCTTAAGACTTAGGTTAATCTTCTGTGTTTCTGGGTCAATATTGATCAAACGAAGTTGAACAACCTGTCCTTTCTTAACAAAATCTTTAGGACGTGTTACATGACCCCAGCTCATATCGTTGATATGAAGAAGACCATCAAAACCGCCTAAATCGATGAAAGCACCGAAGGAAGTAAATGATTTTACAACACCTTCTACTACATCGCCGATTTGTACTGTTGAGAAGAATTTTTCCTTGTTCTCTTTTATCTTACGGTCAAGGTATTCTCTGCGGTTTACAACGCTCTTAAGCTTTGTACCTGCGTGGAATTTATCAATGATGAAGTAATCTTCAATGCCAATCAATGTTTCAGGGTCTTCAACTCTTACTACATCAGCCTTTGAAAGAGGACAAAATCCTCTGTATTCTCCACCAAGATCGACTTCAAAGCCGCCCTTGATAACCTTGACGAACTTTCCTAATACTGGTTCTCTAGAGTCTGAAGCGTTCTTAAGAACGTCTGTGCGTTCCTTTGTTTCAGCTCTCTTTTTAGAAACGACAATCTGTCCGCCCTTGCCCTCTTTGTTGATGATTACAACTTTAACTTGGTCACCAATTACTGGAACTTCATTAAATTCATCTCGTGCAATCTTGCCTTCACTCTTGTAACCGACGTCAACAAATACATACTCGTTGTTTACCTGAACCACAGTTCCGGTCACGAGTTGACCGTCATTGATGTCATCAAGAGATTTAAGATTGTCCTCCAACATTTTCTGCATAATGTTGTTCTTCTTTTCATCCATCTCACTCTCGTTAGCCACTTGCTTTCTCCTGATCCTATTAATTCCTAGACGTTTGCATATTGCTATGCATTTGAATAGTTGTTACAACTTTCGCACAAACTGCTGATATGGTCAAGTAAGAAGTATCAATTAAAACAGCATCTTTTGCTAACTTTAGGCCTCCAACAGCTTTTTCTGTATCAATTTTGTCTCGAGATTTGATTCCTTCCAGTACTTTTTCATAATTTTGCGTTTCTGGATTTTGATCAAAACGTCTTTTTGCTCTGACTTCAGCGCTTGCGTCAAAGTAAAATTTAAATTCCGCATCGGGAAATACAATGGTGGTGATATCACGGCCTTCGACAATAATGTCGAGGCCTTGAGCTATTTGACGGATTTGATTGTTCACCCAACTTCGTATGATTGGATCAACACTCACCTGTGCAACATACCTATCAACTTCAGGTGTATGAAGGAAAGATTCAATATCAATTCCGTTGTTACATACCTTTCCGTCTTTTACGGTAATGTGCATTGTTTTGGTCATTTCTCGGACTGCTTCTTTATTCATTGGATCCTGATGAGCCTGTTCAACTTCAAATGTTACAGCTCGGTAAAATGATCCCGAATTTAAATAATAAATATGAAGCTTTTCAGCGAGCATATGAGCAATGGTACTTTTACCAACACCAGCAGGACCGTCAATAGCAACTACCATCTTATCGTGCTCCCTTTTTATCGTCTTTAGTTTCAGAAGTTCCTGCTACTAATTTCTGCATTTCAGGGTAACTTAATTTTCTCCATTCACCAGGTTGCATATTTCCTAGTTCAATATTTCCAATTCTTGTTCTGCACAATTGTTTGACGTCATAACCGAGGTAACTGAAAATTTTTCTTATTTCTCTGTTTCGTCCTTCTGTTAAGACAACTTTTGTCCATTTACTGGTCATAATTTGATATTTTTTTATGTAGTAAGGGCGATTCATATCAATATAGAGACCTTTAAGAGCATCTTCCATATCTTTCTTTTGTACTTCTCTTTCACAAGAAACCAAGTATTCTTTTTCAATTTCGTATGAAGGATGGGTGATTTTGTTGGTAATCTCACCATCGTTTGTGTAAATAATTAATCCGGTTGATTCTTTATCAAGACGACCAACATGGAAAAGTATATTCCAGTCGTTAATACCGATTAATTCTCTTGCATAGAGTTTTTCGTTTGGATCATAGTTTGTACAAACATAACCTTTTGGTTTATTGAGAGCGATATAATAGGCCTTGTCGATAGGTTCAACGGTTTCTTCATCAAGCATAACAACATCTTGTATGTTTACTTTTGTTCCCAGAGTTGTTACTCGTTCGTTATTTACTTTTACTCTTCCTGCGGTAATGAGGCTTTCACAAGCTCTCCTACTTCCAGCGCCACTTTTAGCAAGGTATACTTGCAATCTAATAGGATATTCTATTTTCATTATTTTTCCTTATTCAATTATTAACTATTCTTTAAGCCTTAGCACTATACATATTTTCTTAGTCTAGGTCTAGTTACATAAATTATATTAAATATTTTCTTCTTCTTTGTTGGGATTCTGTTCCAATGAATCAAATCTTTCTTCATCGATGTCATTTAAACGAGGTAAATCACTGATGCTTTTGATATTGAATTCCATGAGAAATTTTCTACTTGTTCCATATAAACAGGGATGACCTGGAACATCTTTTCTTCCTATCACCTTAATATACTCTCGATCTCTCAGCAACCTTACGATGGTGTCACTTGAAACTCCACGAATATTATCAATCTCTCTTCTCGTTATGGGTTGACTGTATGCGATAATTGATAGTGTTTCAATAGACGCTTTACTGAGTCGTCTATCAACCTTTTTACCATAACACGCTTTCAATTCATCATGAAGGTCTGAAGATGGTACAAACTGATATACATCATTTTTGTCAGATAAATCAAGACCATGCATAAAAAGATTAAAGTGTTCTTTCAGTTCTTCAATAGCAGAATCTAATGATTCTTCATCAAGATTTGCCATCTGCCCTAATTTTTCAGCAGTAAGTGGAACATTTTCAAGGTAGAGAATCGTTTCAACAAGTCGTGCCTCATTACTTAAAATTGGACCGGTTTCTTTGACTATTTTTTGAGCTGTTTTTTTTCTTGGTTTGCGTTTTCTCATATCTTCGTCCTTATACTATTCATCATCATCTGCATCAAGGTCAATATCTTCAAAATCACCAACTCCAATGATATCTTCTTGAATTCCTTCAATTTCTTCAGTTTCTTTTGGCTCTTTCTTCGGTTTCTTTTGCTCAATTATTGGAGAAACTTCAGATGGAGTAGCTTTTTGCTGCTCCTTTTCTGCATCGAGTTGATTTTGATTCACATCCTTCATGGTTGTTGGGTCAATGGATGTATCATTAATACCATGTACTTCCCTTTGAATAGTAAAATCATCATTATCTTCTTTGGTGTAAATCTCTTGCTCTGTATAATATCCTTTTTCAATGGATTCTTCATACATTTCATCGATTTCATCGGCCTCTTCATCGCTGAGAGTATCACTCTTTTTCTTCCAGATGTATATTGTATCAAAAGGCTTTTCCTGCATGATACGAATCATTCTAAATTTACATCCTTCAAGAATAGCCATAAACGAACAAATAACATGCATGATTTTATCAGGGAAAATAATCACATCAAGAAGTGTTATTTTTTCTTTTGTTTCAAACAATTCCATCATTAATGTGAGCTTTTCGTTAACCGTTACTGTTTCATAGACGTTAAAAACTTTACTCATGTTCTTTTTGGCCATCAATTGAAGAAAGGCCTCTCTGAGGAGGGATAAATCGACACCTTCAAAAAGTTCTTGATCATCAAAAGGGATTAAAAAGTCTGCTTTCTTTCGCTCAACATATATTTGGCCATCAGTGGCTCCACCTGTGAGTAATTCTGTGTATTTTTTGAATTTTTGATAATCAAGTAATCGGTCAACCAATTCTTGACGTGGGTCTTCGTATTCTTCATCATAATCTACCTCAACAGGAAGAAGCATACGACTTTTTATATAAATAAGGTCAGCTGCCATTTTATAAAAATCAGACATGGCATTGAGATCCAATTCACCCTCTTTCACATTTTTAAGGTAGTCTAAAAATTGTTCTGTAATCTGGCTAATTGGAATATCATAAATATTAATTTCAGATTTTTGGATAAGGAATAAAAGCAAGTCCAGCGGCCCTTCGAAGGCCGCTGTTTTGAAGGTTTGTTTTCCTTCATCTTGGATTTTATCATCCACTAATTCCGTTTGCTCACTCATGTATTAAAACTCCTGAAGCAAACGGTAAAACAAGGAGATTTTTCATGTTTTCCATTTGTTTGGCTAGACACTCGCCTTCTCGTCCTTTGCAACTTCTTCTATCTTCTTTTCATCGTCCGGTTTAGGGAACATCATAATACGAAGCTTTTTATCTAAAGAGTCTGCAATTTCTGGATTTGATTCAAGGAATTTAACCGCATTATCTTTACCTTGTCCAATTTTTTCATCATTGAAGCTATACCAAGATCCACTTTTTTCAATAAGGTCATACTTAAGCGCAGCGTCGAGAATTGAACCAACATAACTGATTCCTTTACCAAAGAGTAAGTCAAGTTCAACTTTTTTGAAAGGAGGTGCTACCTTGTTCTTTACAATCTTTACACGAATACGGTTACCATATACGTCATCAGATCCTCGGCTCAGTGTTTCAATCTTTCTCACTTCCATACGAATGGATGCATAGAACTTAAGTGCATTACCACCAGTTGTCGTTTCAGGGTTACCAAACATAACACCAATTTTCATTCGAATCTGGTTGATAAAAATGATGGTGGTATTACTCTTTGAAAGAATACCTGTTAATTTCCTCAATGCCTGACTCATTAATCGAGCTTGAAGGCCCATGTGAGAATCACCCATTTCACCATCAATTTCAGCTTGAGGAGTTAACGCTGCAACAGAGTCAACAACAATAATATCCATAGCACCTGAACGAACAAGTCTTTCTACAATTTCTAAAGCTTGTTCACCACTATCTGGTTGACTTATCCATAATTCATCAATGTTTACCCCAAGGTGTTTGGCGTATACTGGATCGAGAGCATGTTCAGCATCAATAAAGGAGGCAATGCCACCTTTTTTCTGTGCTTCTGCAATAGCATGTAAAGCAAGCGTTGTTTTACCACTTGACTCAGGGCCATAAATTTCTATGACTCTTCCTCGTGGATAACCACCAATGCCCATAGCTTCATCTAACAGTAAAGACCCTGTTGATATTGAATCAATATCTAATTGAGCTTTACGGTCTCCCAGTTTCATTAAAGAACCTTTACCAAATTGTTTGTCGATTTGGCTTTTAGCCATTTCTAGTACTTCAATCTTCTGCTTATCGGTAGATGGTGTCTTGAGTACGTTATTATCATTATTTTTCGATTTTGCCATTTGTTTCCTCTCTTTATTCAGGGCTCATATATTTATATCGTTTCTTTTTGCCCTATATGTTCACCACTACCTGTTTTCAGATAATTCTATTAATTCTTGTACAAAACGTCTACGGTCTTGTTCTTTGAAAAAAGCGCTACCTGTAACAGCTACATCTACTCCAGCCTCTCTCACACGAGCAACGGTTGTTTTATTAATTCCACCATCACAGTTGATAAGATAGGTATATCCCTCTTCCTTTCGTAAGGTATCAAGTTGTTTGATTTTTTTGAGTGCGGAAGGAATAAAACTTTGGCCCCCAAAACCAGGATTAACCGTCATAACAAGAACTTGATCACATAAATCTAAGAGAGGTTCAATCATTGAAACTGGAGTTCCTGGATTAATGGCTACACCAGCATCGATACCAAAGCTTTTGATTAATTGAAGTGCTCGATGAATGTGTTGAGTTGACTCAACATGGAGTGTAAGACTGTTGCATCCAGCATCGACAAAACTTTCAATGAAGTGTTGTGGCTCATTAACCATGAGATGGCAATCAAAGTAAAGCCCTGTATGAGGTCGTAAGTCTTTGATAAATTTAGCACCGAAGGTGATATTTGGAACAAAACTTCCATCCATAACATCAAGATGAGCCCATAAAGCACCACTATCTTTTATTGTTCCAACTTCTTCTTTTATCTTTGAGAAATCGGAAGAAAGAATACTTGGAGCTATAATTAAAGGTTTATTTTTCATAAGCCTAAGAATAACAGAAAATTCATTATGATTCAATGAGAAAAACTTATTTTGGAAGATAAAAGTCTTGAGAATGGGGTTTGTGAGATTGAGAAATTAACAGTGAATTCAACGCTCAATAATTCATCTTGAAGAGAAAAGATTCCTTTATGGGTCGTTCTAAAAAACGTTGTTTTTTGGAGCATATGGTTGGATATATAAGAGATAAATAGGGATAATATTATGTGTCTCTAATTTGGTACCCACTTTCAAATACTTTTGCTAAACCTTGCTTTGCCTATCATATTATTCTCTTGAAAAAAATGGGAATAAATGTATCGATAAAATATATATACGTATGTTTTTATAAACCATCATTTTTGTATTTCTCAGATAAAGGAAAAACTCTGTGTGTATTTATTCTATGGTATTAATATTATTCTATATAAGAAATAATAAGAGATACTTAGGAAATGATAATCTTCTTAAAAAGAGATGAAAATTTAGTATAATAGAAAATTTTCTTTCATGTAAGTTTCTTGTAGCTACTTGCAAATTCATTGTTTTGGGTATATTCTAACATATACAAATAGAAAAACATAAAACATTTGCCGAGCATATGATATTTGTTGCTCGTTTTTTTTTGCGTTTAAATTTTAAGATTTTTCCGGAGGATAATATGGAATTAAATGATTTGCAAGTTCTGTTGGCTGAAGAGAATTGGACGCCAGCTCGCATGCTTCACTATTCTACTGCTGATTTTATAGACTTGGATGAAAAGATTGGTTCTTTCAGTGAAGAGGACCTCTATGAGGCCAAGGCAATTTGTGATGAGCACATTGAAGATGTTGTACCTAACAGCGTTATCGCTCGTTATATGTCAGGAATCATTACCCTTCTCACTCGCCCACAGGAAGATAATTTCAACTTTTTAGATTTGATTTCTTCTTTTGTTCAAGTTCAGCAATGGGAAATAGTAGATTTACTCTGTGCCAAAGTACTTGACAAAAATGAAAGCAAACATGCACTTCGCTTCTTAGCTCAATCCTATGATTATCAAGGGTTAGAGGAAAAGAAGATTGCAGTTTGGAAACGATTGGTTAAAGTTGATTTTGATGAAACAGCTATTGTGATGAACCTTTCAGACATTGCCTTTAGTAAAGGTGACGATGAAAATGGTGTTATTTTCTTAAAGAAAGC
>Ga0172378_10004920_pt1 | contig 12485 bp, 8 predicted proteins | sample GrowelOW332metaG_FD_119755 | JGI IMG/M metagenome (GOLD analysis project Ga0172378, IMG submission 119755) | Groundwater microbial communities from an aquifer near a municipal landfill in Southern Ontario, Canada - Pumphouse #3_1 metaG | ecosystem: Environmental > Aquatic > Deep subsurface >...
AAATTATAAGTTCCCTTATTTACTTTTAAAGGGACTTCCACCTTTATTGCTACATCTTTAGTTTTACCAGGAAGAACAGATATCTGAGAAATAGAATATGCCCCCGATTTAATACTATAATCCCAGCTTTTATAAAGACCGGATACCTCAAGCCGGACATTTTTAATAATATTGCTGTTATTAATGACACTAATACTATAATCTATTGATTGCCCGGGAGCAACTGAAATTTTAGTATAAGGAGTATAAAGAGATACTCCTTTATCTTCTGCTTTAACCGATTGCAAACCAAATAAGGTAAGCATCATAAAAAACCACAAAAACGCATTTTTTTTCATCTGTCTGATTTTTTTATTAAGTCCTAATCTATTTTTAAATATCAAAAAGACAGAAATTCTTTAAAAAAAAGAATTTATGTCCTTTTATATATTATTTTCTGTTTAGATTACAATTTTATAAAAAACAAGCTTTCGTTATGCGTTAATTTTTGTAAAAAAAAATTAAGAAGATTAAATTAAAATATGAGTGTTTTAAACAATCAGACTATAATCATTATAAAGGATATCGTATAGTATAAATTTTCCAGGGCAGTAATCTAAAATCAGGGTCTTTTCATTAATCCGTAGCAAAGTATTTTCAATATATTGTCAACACTCTTTTCCAGACTTACATTGCCATAATCCTCAGACAATGGTGTTTCCAGACCTTTAATAGCAGTAGTAATTCCAATCGCAACAATAGTCAGATCACGAACTTCAAAAACGTTTTTTCTTATCCCCTCAATAAGGATACGTTTAATCATTCTGATTTCGTCTTTTATATATTTTTGTTTTATCTTCTCAACAAAATCAACCTGGGGAGAGTCCTGATCCGAAGAATGATAAAATTCAACCATATTACGGGAGATAGTAAGTTTAGTCATAATATAGTCCCTTAATTTTTCAACAGGATCTATATTTCTTAAAACTACCGACTCAAGTTCTCTCTTCATAACATCAGCTTCTTTTAAAACAACATCATAAAACAGGTCTTCCTTGCTGTCAAAATAATAATAAAGAGAACTTTTCCCCTTTCTAACAGCCCTGGAAATATCATCAAGAGTAGTTTTTTTATAGCCATAGCGGGTAAAAATTTCATGAGCTACCTTTAGAATCTTCTCTTTCCTTAAATCCTTCTTTACTATTTTCCTCTTACCTGCTCTCTTTTCCATTTTTTATCAAATGTTATTAAGACATATATAATCCTATATTTATTTTCAGATTATTCAACAAGTTTAAAATCAAGCTGTTTACGTTCCAGATTAGCTCTTAAAACTTCAATTGTAACTGTTTGTCCCAATTGATAAGTCTTATGATTATGTTTCCCTATAAGACAATAATTTTTCTCGTCAAGAGTATAAAAATCATCATCCAGCTCTCTAATAGGAACCATTCCCTCACACTTATTCTCCAGCTCTATATAAATTCCCCAGTCAGTTACTCCTGATATAATACCGGTAAAAATTTCACCGATCTTATCCTGCATAAATTCAACCTGCTTATATTTCACAGAAGAACGTTCAGCTTTAGTAGCAAGCACTTCCATCTCCGAAGAATGTTTGCAATATTCTTCATATTTTGAAGCACTCACTGAACGTTCTCCATCAAGATAACGTGCAATAAGACGATGCACCATAACGTCAGGATAACGTCTTATCGGAGAGGTAAAATGAGTATAATATTCAAAACCAAGACCATAATGACCTATATTACGTGTAGAATATTCAGCTCTTGCCATAGTACGAATTGCCAGTGTACTTATTACATTTTCCTCATTCTTTCCTTTCACCTGATCCATCAGAGCATTTATAGATTTTGAAATAGCCCTGGGATTAGTGGTTTTGATATCCTTGTATCCAAAATTTTTAATAAAATGATTTAGTTTATCCAGTTTTTCAGAATCCGGGCGGTCATGAATTCTGTAAACGAAAGTCTTTGGATTTTTTAGTTTTGGTTTCTTACCTACAAATTCTGCAACTTTTTTATTGGCCAGCAACATATATTCTTCTACCAGATGATTACTCTCTCCTGATTCCTTAAAAGAGACAGCAAGCGGTTTCCCTTTCTCATCAAGTTTAAATTTAACCTCAACTCTTTCAAAGGAAATAGATCCTTCCCTAAAACGTTTTGCACGCAACTTTTTTGCTATAGCATTCATAGTAAGAATATCATCTTTCAAATCTCCTTTGCCTGAGTCTATAATATCCTGAACCTCAGCGTAATTGAAACGCCTGTTTGAATTTATCACAGTACGTCCTATCCATTGGTCAGATACAACACCCTCATTATTAATTTTAAAGATAGCAGAGAAACAAAGCTTTTCCTCATTCGGGCGCAATGAACAAACACCATTAGAAAGAACTTCAGGTAACATTGGCACTACCCTGTCAACCAGATAAATTGAAGTAGCTCTCTTATATGCTTCTTTGTCCAGTATAGAATCCTGCTTCATATAATGACTTACATCAGCTATATGAACTCCTATTTCCCAGAGATTCTGCTCAATTTTACGAATAGAAAGAGCATCATCGAAATCTTTTGCATCAGACGGATCAATGGTAAAAGTTGTCACATCCCGCATATCGCGTCTGCTTTTTATTTCTTCATCAGTAATTTCTGTCGGTATTTCATTAGCTGCTTTTTCAACATTTGCCGGGAACCTGAGGGGCAGATCATATTCGGCTAAAATTGCATTCATCTCTGTTTCATTTTCTCCTGAATTCCCCAATACAGTTGTCACTTCACCGAAAGGATTTTTTGCTTTTGCAGGCCATTCAGTTATCTTTCCAATAACTTTCTGCCCGTCTTGTGCGCCTTTTAGCTTATCAGAAGGAATAAACAAATCAAAACCTACTTTACCCACCGGAACCAGAAAAGCATAATTACGTGAACTCTGAAGAACACCTACAAAAGATGTTTTTGCCCGTTTTATTACCTCTGCAACTTCTCCTTCAATAGAATGTTTCTTTCTATGAGCATACAGGGAAATTTTTACTATATCTCCCTCCATTGCATGATTAAGATTTTTCTGGGAAACCAGAATGGGTTCCTCTGATTCTTCTGAAATAATATGAGCAGATCCCTGAGGCTGTAGTTCAACCTTCCCTGTAATAACCCTGCCAGACGATTTTAACTGATATTTACCCCGGCGAATCTGCTGTAATTTACCACTCTCAAGTAATTCGTCAAGAGCCACAACAATAACCTCTCTGACTTCCCTATCCTCAATATTCAGAACAGCAGCCAACTGCTTGTAGTTATAGGTCCTTTGCGGGAAATTATAAAAAACAGAAAGAACTGCCTGTTTAATATTTTTCTTACTAAAAGCTATTTTTAATTTTTTCTTGTGTTTTGACATCAGATTTTATCTTATTAGAATAATTTACTTAAAAAATTCCTTAGATTTCTCTTTTTATTAGAAACTAACTATGTGAAATTAGTCTATTCTTTTGGAAAAACAAAGAACGTTTTCATACGTTCATTTCTTTCATTACACAGAATATTACTTTATAAACTGAACTTTTTTCATAAAGATTCGCCCGTTTATTACTTCTTTTTATCATAAACAGAACGTAATGTATAAACCTGCAAATTATCAACAAATAATTCCCCGCCGGTATTATATAAATAAAGTCCTTTTGATTCCGGATCAGGAGCCATACCTTTTGTTATAACAACTTTTCCGCCATTGCAAAAAACTTCAACAGAAGTACGGTCTATTAGTATTTCCAGCTTTATTTTACCATCTTCAGGCAATAATTTTACAGTTTTTCCAAGACAACTAATCACTTCCTTTTTAACATTATAATTAATATCTATTCCTTTCTTTTCCACTTTGGCAGAATATTTTATAAAAATCCCAAAAGTATTAGCCGTCTTTATTTCAAAAACACCTTTAATATGAAGACAGTCTCCTTTTATTCCATTAAGTATATTTTTATTCAATCCTGGAATGAGATCTTTATTTTCAAAAGTTCTTTCTTTCATATGAAGAATGGAAAGTTCACTTAAAGGTTTACGAATTAACAACATACCATCACTATCTTTTTTCATGGAAAGCTCACAGGGGAAAGCCATCTGACTGTTATAAAGAGCCTGAGGATCCCGTCCGCCATTTATCCACCCAATCTGAATTGTTCGTCCATCAGTTTCATGAATACCATTACATATCTGCGGAGAAAAATAGTCTAACCCATAATCCATACTTTTTTGTATAGATTCAGGTGTAAACTTATTACCATCAAACTGACCAACAAAATAATAACTGCCATATCCTGTCATAATCCAGCGATACTCATTTTTTTGATCATTTACAGGCAGACAAAACAAATTGGGGTTCTCAACATCCAGAGAAAGGTGACTTTCAAATTTCCAGTGAAACAAATCAGCAGAGCTATAAATAAAAACACCTTTTAAATTTTCTGTTTCCCCCTGCTTACGGGAAATCAACATAATATATTTTGCTCCTTTATTATACCAAAACACATTAGGATTCTCATACTTTTCTTCAGAATTATATGGAATTAGAGGATTACTTTCATATTTTGCCCATGTACACCCTTTATCATTACTATATGCCATCCTCTGACAGAATTTATTATCTGTATAAAAGCACAGAAATGTAGGGAAAGCTCCTTTTTTTAATCCGGTAAGATTATTTTTATCAACAATAATACTACCCGAAAACTGAATGCAGTCATTTTCAGTGCCTATCCTTTCTCCGGATACAGCAGCCAGTAATGAAGGTTCCCAGTATATCAGATCCCGGCTCACAGAATGTTTCCATAGAATATTTTTATTCTCTTTTTCAAAATTAAAATCACGATAAAACAAATGATATTCCCCTTCATAATAAACCAGAGTACTCTGTCCTGATATACGTGGAGTATTTAATGAGAAATGAAACTGCGGACACGATTCATCATCCTTCATCTTTTTGTCAGGAGAAGCAAAAACGTTGACCATAAAAAACAAAACCAATATAAAAATTCCGAAAAGGCAACGCATATTTTTTTCCATTTTAGCAATATATAGTAGTTTACAGGTAAACATAACAAAAATTACTTTTATTACATTTTTTTAAATTTATATAAAAATAGTTAATCTTTCCTGTATCAACCCGTTTTTGTTAAAGAAATAACTTATATTTGCTGCTATATTTAAAAAAAGTAAAAATGTTTTTTAACAATTCTTTTTATTATTGGTATTATTTTATCGTTTCCGGATATGGGGTCGAAAGATAATCTATTGGTAAAAATCAATAAAAAAAGGTCCCGAACATATCGGGACCTTTTTTTATACCAAAAAACTAATAAAATAAAAACAAAATGGAAATAACAATCATAGGACTTGGTTTAATTGGCGGATCTATTGCTCTGGATCTTCGGCGATTACACTTTGCCACGCATCTTACCGGAGTAGAAGATAATCCCCTTCACGCCAGTGAAGCCATTAAACGTCATCTTGTTGACAGGATCTTAAATATTAAAGAAGCCCTCACCGGTACAGACCTGGTAATAATAGCCGTTCCTGTAGATAAAATTCTCTCCTTGCTTCCTTACGTATTAAGTATTATATCAAAAGGAACTACTGTTACAGATGTAGGATCCACAAAGATGGAAATAGCCAAAGCGGTGGAAAATCATCCTAATCGTCGTAATTATGTCCCGTCACATCCTATGTCAGGTACGGAATATTCAGGTCCTATGGCAGCAAAAGAAGGATTATTTAAACAAAAAATTGCAATCATCTGTGATCATGAAAAATCAGCACCACAACATCTTGCCCTGATTGAAAAAATGTATCAGACATTAGAAATGAATATAGCATATATGTCATCAGATGAGCAGGATCACAGCACTGCTTTTATATCGCATCTGCCTCATACAGTAGCTTTTGCACTGGCCAACACCGTTTTGGCGAAAGAAAATCGTTCAATTATATTCGATCTTGCAAGCGGAGGATTCAGGTCTACAGTACGGCTGGCCAAGAGTGCACCATCAATGTGGGGCCCCATTTTCCAGCAAAACAAATCTTACATACTGGAAGCTATGGATACATACATTAAACATTTCATTGAATTAAGGGAAAGCATTGAAAAAGATGAAGATAAGATGTTTAATCTAATGACAAATGCAAATAAAATAAAAGACATCGTAGATGGTAACTCATCTTCCATGATTAAAAACGAAAAGAAAATTATTAAATTTTTCACAAAATAAAAATAAAATGGAAATAAAATTAGATATTCAACCTATTAAATCCTGGTTACCAGAGATAGACAATCCTTTATTAATAGCAGGTCCGTGCAGTCTGGAAACGGAAGAGCAAACACTCGGAACAGCACGTCAACTGGTTAAGGATAAAAGAGTACACATTTTCAGAGGCGGAGTATGGAAACCACGTACACGTCCCGGGTGTTTCGAAGGAATTGGGAAAATAGGTCTGGAATGGCTTAAAGAAGTAAAACAGGAAACCGGACTGAAAGTAGGAACAGAGGTTGCCAATGCAACACATACCGAGATGGCATTAAAGGCCGGAATAGATATACTCTGGATAGGAGCTCGTTCTACAGCCAGCCCTTTTACTGTACAGGAAATTGCCAATGTAGTAAAAGGGACAAATGTCACAGTTATGGTTAAAAATCCTGTAAACCCTGATATTCAGTTATGGATAGGGGCACTGGAAAGAATAAACCGCGCAGGTATAAAAAAGATTGTAGCTATTCACAGGGGATTTACTCCTTTCTGCGAAACAAAATACAGAAATTACCCGGGCTGGAAAACCTACATAGAACTCAGAAGACTGATTCCCAATATTCCTATAATATGTGACCCAAGCCATATTTCCGGAAAACGCGCATATCTTTATGAAATTTCCCAGAAAGCTTTTGACATGGGCATGGACGGATTAATTATAGAATCTCACTTGAATCCTGACGTAGCACTTAGCGACAAAGATCAGCAACTTACTCCGTCTGATCTTACTAAACTTCTGGACAGACTGGTTATAAGAAAGGAAAAAACAAACAACAAACAATTCGAGAACCAGTTGGAAATGTTGCGCAATCGCATAGATGCCATAGATAATGAACTTCTGGAAACATTGTCAGCAAGATTTGCCATCACAAAACAAATAGGTGAATATAAAAAAGTTCATAACGTCACGGCATTACAAATAGATCGCTGGAAACAATTAATGGAAAACCGTACAGAACTGGCAGATAAGCTAAAATTGGACAAGACATTTATAAAAACTTTATTCCAGCTCATCCATGAAGACTCTATAAGCATGCAGACTGATATTCTTGACAAAGAATAAGATAAAGATAAAGATAAAAAAAATAAAAAAGACAGGTGAAAGCCTGTTTTTTTTTATGCCAGATTACGAAACGATCTAAAACCTTCCTGTAAAGCCAGCTACTTATATAAGTTGTTATAACTGTTATTTATATGAATAAATTCCATTATTTTAATAACTTCAAAAGCATTGCATCTAATCTTTATATTCTAATTACTTAATTTAAGGACAAACTCTTTTTAGACAGGATGATACCAGATAATTTTGAAAGACATTTGGGAATTACAGAAGGGACTTTCAATACATCTTTTTTTTCTTTTCCTAAATATATAAACATAACAGATACTTTATGGTCTTTTAGCTCACCATACAATATTTGTTTATTTAAACGGTAACTTTCTCTCATTTTTCTTTTAATGGCATTCCGGTCTACAGCTCTCCTGCAGACTTTACCGGGAACAGCAAAAGCAGCCTGTGCAGGAAATAAACCATCTTTCAACCGGATAAGAAAAACTACCTTAAACGGAAATATAAAAAAAGATTCCCCTTCTGAGAATAATTTCCCAATAACTGTGTGACTACAAAGCCGTTCTTCCTTTTTTAATGTAAAGTGTTCCATTTTATTAATATACAAAGAAAGGGAGAATTAACACGTTCTACCATTAATAAATATACTGAAGTAACTTAAGTATATTAAATTATTTGGCCTTTGCTTTATTATACGATTTAATATACTGTTCCAAAGCCATAGTCATAGAAGGAGCCTGCGCTGTAGGTGCCTGAACATCAAGTCTGAATCCTTCATTTTTCACTGCCTCAGCAGTAGCCGGACCAAAGCAGGCAATTTTAATATCATTCTGCTTAAAATTCGGAAAATTCTGTTTAAGTGATTTTATACCTGAGGGGCTATAAAAAACGAGAATGTCATAATCAATACTTTTCAGGTCCGACAAATCACTGCTTACTGTACGGTAAAGTATAGCTTTTGTATAATTAAAGCCACCTTCATCGAGCAATGCAGGAATTTCCTGTTTATGAATATGAGACAAAGGAACAAGAAATTTATCTTCCTTATGTTTTTTCATAATCTTCACAAGATCAATAAATTTACCGTTTCCGTAAAATATTTTACGCTTCCTGTAAACAATATATTTTTGTAAATAAAACGCAGTAGCTTCCGAGACACAAAAATATTTCATTGTATCAGGAACAACAATTCTCATTTCAAGACAAATTCTAAAAAAATGATTAATAGAGGTTCTGCTTGTAAAAAGAACAGCTGTGTGATCCAGTATCTGAATTCTAGTTTGTCTGAATTCCTTAGCAGAGACTCCCTCTACCTGAATAAAAGGTCTGAAATCAATTTGGACGTTCATCTTCCCGGCCAGATCAAAATACGGGGATTTCGCAGTCAGAGGTTTCGGCTGAGAAACTAAAATTTTTTTAATTCTCAAGTTGGTTCTCTTTTAATTATTAAATAAGAAAAAAATTCATCGCCAGTTTATATAAATATAGTACCGGTAAAATTTCCAGAGAGCAAAGGTACAAAATCAAATAAAATATAGAAAAATGTTTCATTAATAATATTTTTATACCCCTAAACAATAACAAAAAATAAAGAAAAAGGAATATTGCTATTACAATTATGAATAAATATTCCTGTTGTAACCTAGTAATAAAAGTGATAATCAAACACAAAGGGAATAAAAAAAGTCCAAGTACTCTGTTGTAATTATTCATGTTAAAAATATATTCAGAAGTCTCAAAAGAAGACCTTGTAACATATCCCATAAAAAAATACAATATTTTTTTTACCGTCATAAAAAAAAACAGTCCTCCTGTAATGAAACAATAATTTATCCATTCCACAGAATAAAACTGAACAGAAAAAAAATCTGCTGCCTGATATAAAAAAATACCTGACATAAAATAAAAAACTAAATCCAGACCAAAGGATGCATGCGTAAAACCTAAAGACTTCTCCTGAAACATTCTTTTCGATTCACCAAAATTAAAGGCAGTTTTTAAAAGTTTCCCACCATAATTTCTGTAAAAGACTCTGATAATAGAAAACAATAAAAAGACAATAACAAAAATTCCTATCGTCCAGTTTTGAGTATTTATCCGGAGTTCTTCTTCCGGAAGAATAATCCCTGAAGATGCGTCTCCTTTTGAGGGAATAGAAACATAAGTACCTGATATTAATTTTAAAGGATCTATCGTTTGTGCCTTAATAAGATAAGATTTCTGATGAAAATCTTTTCCTTTTAAAACAGGACTCTTAGACTTAAGCGAATCTGACGTTTGTAACAAAAGTGTATCGGTATCCGAAGGAGAAACAATAAGAGTCCCAGAGACAACAGTATCCTTTAACGAAAGAATTTTGACCACCGGGTCTAATTTCCTCAATGTAGAATCATTCGAAAGTAAAGGATTTTTTATCAATCCGGACATTCTGTATATTTTGTAACAAAAGTAAAGATTTTAACTCGTTAAAAAAAGGGAAGGGTTCACGGATTAAACGAATTAAGAAAACAATCTCATTCTACCATTTAACTGAAAAGGCTATTTATAAAGGAACAAATACGAATTAAGAAACTTGTGACATCCTTTATTTATAGCATTTTCTTTCAATGTGCCTCCAGCCAGTTCGGTGCATCATTCATCTCTACAGTCAGCGGAATTCCCAAATCAACAACATGTTCCATCCTCTGTTTTACAATTTTTTTTACAATCTCCAGTTCATTTAAAGGTACATCAAAATTCAATTCATCATGAATCTGAAGAACCATCTTTGATTTTAAATGCTGTTCCCTGAAATCATTATAAATATGTATCATAGCGAGTTTAATAATATCAGCAGCTGACCCCTGAATTGGGGCATTAATAGCATTTCTTTCAGCCACTCCTCTCACTACCGAATTTGCAGAATTAATATCACTAAGATACCGGCGACGTCCCATAATAGTTTCCACATAACCTTTATCACGGGCAATAGCAATACTTTCCTGCATAAATTCCTTAATACGGCTAAAGGTTGCGAAATATCCGTCTATTAAGATTTTAGCCTCACCACGAGGAATATTCAACCGTTGTGAAAGACCAAATACTGAAATACCGTAAATCATACCAAAATTTGCAACCTTTGCCTTTCTTCTCATATCTGATGTCACCTCATCAATAGGAACCCTAAAAATCTCAGAGGCTGTAAGAGCATGTACATCTATGCCTTCCATAAAAGCTTTTGTCATCTGAGGATCCTTACTTAAAGCGGCCATAACGCGAAGTTCTACCTGCGAATAGTCAGCCGATAGAAACACATGATCCTTGTCGGAAGAAGTAAATGCCTTTCTGATTTCTTTACCCTCATCATCACGAATAGGAATATTCTGCAAATTGGGATTAGTAGAACTCAGTCTTCCCGTTGAAGTAACAGCCTGGTTAAAAGATGTGTGTAGTTTACCTGTTTTAGGATTTATCAGTTTTGGCAAAGCTTCAACATAGGTTGACAGTAATTTTTTAAGACCTCTGTATTTTAATATTTGTTCTACAACAGGATGTTTTCCTGCCAGCTTTGATAGGACCTCCTCAGATGTAGAATATTGTTTAGTTTTAGTTTTTTTTGCATTATCATCAATCTTTAACCAGTCAAAAAGAACAGATCCCAACTGTTTGGGTGACGAAATATTAAAATCTACACCAGCAATTTCTTTAATCTCTTTTTCAAGACCCAATATTCTATCACGAAGAACTCCTGAATAGGAATTTAGAACATCTGTATTTAAAGTAATACCGGTCATTTCCATATCGGTCAGTACAGGTATAAGAGGCATTTCTATTTCATCAAAAACTCTCCTGACACCTGTTTTGTCAAGTTCCGGATCAATCTTTTGTTTCAGCTGAAGGGTAAGATCGGCATCCTCACACGAATATTCTCTTAACTGATCATCCGATACCTGTCTCATGGTCTTTTGCCCTTTACCTTTTTTACCAATCAGACTTTCGGTTTCCACCTTTATATATGATAAATAAATATCACACAGATAATCCAGATTATGTCTAAGTTCCGGCTGAATAAGATAATGAGCTATCATAGTATCAAAACAAGGACCTTTAACTTCAAGTCCGTACTGCAAAAGCATCTCAATATCGTACTTTATATTCTGCCCTACCTTTAAAATTTCAGGATCCTGAAATATCAAACTAAATTCCTGTACTATTTTCTCTGCCTTATCACGTTCTAAAGGTAATTTTACGCAATAGGCTTCACCTTTTTTAAAAGAAAAAGAAATACATACCAGCTCCGCTTTATGAACATCAAGTCCTGTTGTTTCTGTATCAAAGCAAAACTCCTTCTGTACAGAAAGATCTGCTCTTAGACTTGCCCTTTGCATTTCATTTTCAACCAGGAAATATTTGTGAGAAGTGTTTTCGATATTAGATTTCCCCTGTTCTTCTTTCGGAGCTGAAAGTGCTTCTCCAAACAATGTTCCCTGTTCAAAAGTCATTTCAGCAGAATTCTTTTTCGCCTGAGATTTCTGCGCAAGACCCTTAAATTCAAGTTCATTAAAAATATCCTGCAATAAATCATTGTCAGGCTCACTCATTATTAAATCTTCCTTATTGAAGGATACCGGTACATTAAGAATAATTTCCGCCAGTTTTCTGGATAATCTTACCTGCTCCTCATTCTCAATTACCTTTTCCTTCTGCTTCCCTTTTAAATCCTGAACATGCTGATACAAACCATCCACCGAATGATAAGCAGATATAAGTTTACCGGCAGTCTTCGGCCCTACACCGGGACATCCGGGAATATTATCGGCAGAATCCCCCATCAAAGCTAAAATATCAATTACCTGTTCAGGTCTCTCGATACCAAATTTTTCACAAACCTCAGGAACTCCCCAGATTTCCCTTCCATTAGAATTATGTCCGGGTTTATACATTTTTATATTTTCTGTGACAAGCTGTGCATAGTCTTTATCAGGAGTAACCATATAAACCTGAAAGCCATTTTTTTCGGCTTCTTTGGCCAGTGTTCCAATCACATCATCGGCCTCGTATCCGGCTTTCTCAATAATTGGAATTTTAAATGCCTCTATAATCTTTCTTACCCATGGAACGGCCAGACGTATATCTTCGGGC
>Ga0172378_10004921_pt1 | contig 12478 bp, 8 predicted proteins | sample GrowelOW332metaG_FD_119755 | JGI IMG/M metagenome (GOLD analysis project Ga0172378, IMG submission 119755) | Groundwater microbial communities from an aquifer near a municipal landfill in Southern Ontario, Canada - Pumphouse #3_1 metaG | ecosystem: Environmental > Aquatic > Deep subsurface >...
ACAACACATCATATTTATTGCGCTAATTTTGACAAGATTTTCTGATTTTTATAGTAGCACATAGAATGAGACTCGCTAAAACATATACATATAACTCAAGAAAAACTATCTTGGTATAATTCGAAACTAAATGATGCCCTCAATAAAGAACAACTTACATACTAAGCAGCATATCAGGTGATTAACCTGATGAGTTCTATCTTTCAAACTGAAGTTAAAAGTTTGTAAAAGAAAACTTAGTTGTTACAGATTTTAAAGAGAGCCGTAATCGTACAAGTTAGTAAGCAACTTCTTATACTCAGGCGAGTTCCCCTTTGCTTCAACATTTTTGAAAAAAAGTTTTCTTTGGTACAGCCAACAGCAATAGTCATTAACTTCTATAATTTTTATAGATATTTTAGTTTTTCTACAAAAGACATAGAGAAATTCGTTGTCTATATCAGGTATAGTCTTTCTTAATCCGTTGATTCCTAAAGCATGTCTGTTATTCCTGGAAACAGGAATACTTTGTCAATCTTACTTTGATCTACCATGAACGAAGTTATCTTACTGTTTTTAAAAGAGCTTTGTCATCGGCGTCTAACTCAACCCCTTTGATTGAAAGATGGTTCATACTAGATGAAATAGGAGTAGCAACTTTAACCAAAGAAGTAATTTCTATTAGTTTATTGGGAAATCTATTTGCTTTTATATATTTTCTTAGTCAAACGTAAAACGTTGGCGATTTAACTCCAACAGATTCAACAAAAGCTGTAATAGTCATTCCGCTTTGTTGATATTGTTTAATATCGCTCATCTTGAACTCTACGGAATAGACTTCGTAGTTCCTTTTCCCAAATAAATAATAGACCTCCTTACATACTTTCCAGTATATAGGGCTAATTTATTTCAACAAGTAGGGATATCTTTCATACATACATTTCTTATAACTTTAAATTTTGTTTATAAAGACTCTAAAGATTCTGCTAGTTTTTTTGCTTGTCATCAAGGTCTTTAATTATATCTTCAGGAGATTTTCTTGTTAGAATTTCTAGGGATATTGTTTTAGTAAAAGAACTCTTATTCCCCACAATTTCAAACAAGACACATTCGTCCCATTTAAAGACATCGTTATATCTACATCATTTTTGAAATATATACATCAAATTATATATAAATGAAGTAGATAATTATTTTTTGATGTACTTAGTTGCTGGTCCTAAACCAATTTTATCAATGTAATTAACCTTCAATAATTCATTAAGTGCTCTTTCAATAGTTATTTTTGAAATATTAGGGGAAAAATTAATTATATCTTTTTTACTAAAGGCACCAATATATTCATCTATATATTTTTTTATTTTTTCTGATTTATTCAATTTTTTATCAGCCAAATATTCTACTCTAGTTTCAAATTCATTATATGATTTAATTAATATGCTTAGATAATAATCAACAAAGAATGAATAATTGGATTCATTATCAAACCAATTAATTGAACTTTGTTGCAAAGATGAATAGCATTCTTCTTTTGTATTTTCAATCAGCATTTCTATACTTATATATTTTCCTACTATATATCCTGCTTTATATAGCAACAATAATGTAAGTAATCTTGACATTCTGCCATTGCCATCATCAAAAGGATGTATACTTAAAAAATTGACCGCGATATTTGTATAATCGAAATTTTTCATCATATCAACACCTTATCCACATCATTATAACGTTATATGATGTAGATTCTTGACTAACAAAAAAAAGTTTGATACTAATATGTACCAAACCTATTAATTCTATATGGTGCGGCCAGTGAGACTTGAACTCACACGATTGCTCACACGCCCCTTAAACGTGCGCGTCTACCATTCCGCCATGGCCGCAGCGACTATTATTATATATTATGTCCCTTAAATAAATCAACAGGTTTTAACATAAATTTATCTATTTTTTTCAGATTGTACTCCAAGGAACCAATATGCTGATAAATATAATATATATCTATATTAATGTGGTTATTACATCTATTTTAAAGCTCAACTTTTTTTATGTGTTTTCCACATTTATTCTTTTTATCAAGATATAAACTAGTAAGAAATTTTCTCGATAGAAATAGTTTACTATAAACTAAATCTATATATTCTCCTTTATTATATTAAACTAGTTCAAATTAAAAAGATCAGTCAATTTATATTGGCAAAACAATATATTTAACATCGTAGACTTTCAGGATAGTTTCAAACAAAGATTGACTTAACTCATCATGTTTCTTTTCCTTACAAAGAAATGATTTTTTTGACTTAATTTATCAAATAATACGCTGTAAAAGAAAAACATATGAAACCGATGATTAATAAACAATTATCGAAAAAACAGTCATACTTATTCCAGATAGAAAAAAATATTAAAAATACTTGCTTTATCCTCTTGCAATTAGTTCCATTTTTGTATATTATCTAAAAATACGTTGTTAGGTTACTAACAGTTATTAGGAGGAAATATGTACAGGTTACACCGAAAGATTAATACCATCTCTTCCTTAGCGAGCAAACGCGCTCACTTTTTCTTTTGTCAAAGTAGGATCTCCGCTCAAAAAGGTAGAATCATTATCATGATTAAGCGCGCTGGAAAAATGTCTCCTTCCTGTATCGCTAACAAGATGAGCCTAACTCGCGCGACAGTTACTCAACAGATCAACGAGTTGGAACAAGAGGGTTACATTTCAAAAGTTGAAGATATCAACGACAAGCGAAAGGTCGTTGTTCGCCTAACTGGAAAGGGAGAAAATGAATTTATCTTCATCGATAGAACCATCACGAAGATTGAAAAAGATATAAACAGTATCTATACCAAAGAAGAACAAAAACAATTTGATGAATTGCTTACTAAAGGAATCAAATATTATAAAGAAGTAACGAAAGGAGCGAATAATTAATGTTTAGATTATTAAAATATACCAAGGGATATATTAAATATTCCATTCTCGCCCCGCTGTTAGTCATAATTGAAACAACTATTGAAGTCTACATTCCAATTCTCATGTCAGACATGCTAGATTATGGAATTTCAGCGGGTGATACTGACTATGTTTTACAAAAGGGATTCTTGATGATTGCCCTTTGTGTCGTGTCATTTTTTGGCGGTGTTTTTTCCGCTTACTTTGCGACCAAAGCCTCAGCGGGCTTTGGAAAGAACTTGCGCAAAGAACTGTATCAAAAAGTTCAGGAATTTTCTTTCTCCAACATCGATAAATTCTCAACGTCAGGTTTGATTACCCGTATGACTACTGATGTAACCAATGTTAGAATGTCTTTCCAAATGACAATTAGAATTTGTTTTAGAGCTCCAATCATCTTTATCGGCGCTCTGATATTCGCTTACTACAAATCGCCGGAATTGGCAAACGTCTTTGCCATTGGCGCACCGATACTCGTTCTGTTGATTGTCATCATTATCATTCCCGTTAACAAACTGTATAAAAAGGTTTTGAAAAGTTACGATAATCTCAACCTTGTTACACAGGAGAACATCAACGGAATCAAAACAGTCAAAGCTTATACCACGGAAAAGAAAGAAATTAAAAAGTTCTATCGCGCTTCCGACTTAGTCAAAAGATTATTCCTAAAAGCTGAATCAATAAACGCTACCATTGCACCAGCCGCCTACAGCGTCATGTATGTCTGTACATTAGTCGTCTCCTACCTTGGAGCGAGACTCGTTGTCTCCAACACAATTGGGACTGGAACCTTAACGGCCTTGATCGCTTACGGAACTCAGATTCTCTTTGCAATCATTATGATCGCTAATATTGCCATGATGCTCATTATGTCCAAAGCCAGCTCCGATCGAATAAATGAAGTTTTATTGGAAGTCCCGAGCATCACCGATCCCGAAAATCCCATCACGGAAATTCCCGATGGCTCGATTGAATTTAACCACGTTAATTTTTCCTACAAGAAAGGAAGTTCAAACAAAGTTCTCAGAGATATTAATTTCAAAATTAATTCCGGTGAAACAGTTGGAATATTTGGACCAACCGGTTCTTCTAAGACGACTTTAGTTTCCCTCATCGGCCGACTTTACGATGTCGAGGACGGCGAGGGAGAAGTTAAAGTAGGTGGACACAACGTCAAGGAATACTCGCTCAGTAGTCTCCGTGAAGAAGTGGCCGTTGTCTTGCAGAAGAATAAACTTTTCTCGGGAACCATACGTTCCAATTTGCAGTGGGGTAACCCTAACGCAACCGACGAGGAAATGCTCCAAGCTTGCGACTACGCTCAAGCGAGAGAAATTGTTGAAGGCAAAGCTGACGGTCTCGACTCAAAAGTTGAAGAGGAAGGAAATAACTTCTCCGGTGGACAAAAGCAACGTCTATGTATCGCGCGTGCGCTCTTGAAAAATCCAAAGATTCTTATCTTAGACGATTCAACTTCCGCCGTCGACACTAAGACCGACGCAAAGATCAAGGACGCCTTTATAAATCGCATTCCTAACACCACAAAGATTATTATCTCGCAGAGAATCTCTTCGATTCAAAAAGCTGATAAAATCATCATCTTGGAAAATGGCCGCATCTCAGCCATGGGAACTCACGACGAGCTCATTACCAGTTCTGATCTTTATAGAAGTATCTACAAAGCTCAAGCTCAATCTCGCCCAGATATGCAGGAGGTAATTGAAAATGCCTAGACACAATAGAATGTACCAAGGAAAACGTGAAAAGATCGAGCATCCTTTCCGCCTACTTGGAAAAACCTTGAAGATCATTTACCAGGAAAATATGCTGGCTACCATCTTCGCCTTCCTATTTCTCATTATCTACGCCGCTTGTCCGACGCTAGCAACCTATAAGATTTCAGAAATTATTGACACTTCCTACGATATGTATGTAACTGGTTCAACTGACTACTCGGCAATAAACAATGTCCTGCTCATCATGGGTGGACTGTATCTTGCTACTATCATTTCTTCCTACTTGTACCAATTACTACTCGTAAGAATATCGCAAAAAGCACTCGACCGCATTAGAAAAAAGATTTTCACACACATGGAAAGTTTGCCGATAAGCTACTTCGACAAGAGAACCACCGGTGAAATTATGTCGCTCTACACCAACGATGTCGACACTTTGAGACAAATGGCCTCACAGGCTATTCCTGCTACTGTTTCGGCTTTTGTCACCTTTGTCGCCGTCATCGCATCGATGTTTATTCTCTCTTGGGCCCTTGCCCTCATAACGGTTGTCTTTATCGTCGGAATGACCTTTATTATTAAGTTCATCTCGGCTAAATCCTCTAAGAACTTCCAAAAGAGACAAAAGTCACTCTCGGAAATCGATGGATTTGTTCAGGAGATGACCAACGGCCAAAAAGTTATCAAGGTATTCAACCACGAAGAAACTTCCATTTCTGAATTCAAGAAAATTAACGAAGAGTTGGAAGAAGCCAACTTTAAAGCAAATTTCTACGCTATAATTCTCTTCCCCGCTTTAGGAAATCTGGGAAATATCAACTACGCAATAACAGCCATGCTCGGTTCTTTCCTCGCAATTTACCGTCCGGATTTAGTTTCCCTCGGAGATATAGCTTCCTTCCTTCTTCTCAATAAATCATTCATTCAGCCCATCAATATGATTGCTCAGCAAATAACATATGTCTTCCAAGGCTTAGCTGGTTCTAAGCGAATATTCGACTTGCTCGAAGAACAGTCGGAAGATGATAACGGATACGTCACACTCGTCAATGTTAAAAAGGACAAAAACGGAAAGCTCATCGAAACTGACGAGCAGACAGACATGTGGGCATGGAAGAATCCTCATCACCCGGACGGTGAGAATCTCACCGAACTCAAAGGGGATATTCAATTCTTCAATGTCGATTTCTCATACGTGCCCGGTCGCTTAGTCTTAAAACACATCAACATATACGCCAATCCAGGACAAAAGATTGCTTTCGTCGGAGCTACTGGTGCTGGTAAAACTACAATAACCAATCTCATCAACCGCTTCTACGACATTGCTGATGGTAAAATTAGATACGATGGCATCAACATCAACAAAATATGCAAGAAAGACTTGCGTCACTCGCTCGCCATCGTTTTGCAGGACACTTCACTTTTCTCCGGAACTATCGAAGAAAATATCAAATATGGAAATGACAATGCGACGCACGAACAGGTTGTTGCAGCTGCAAAGTTAGCAAATGCAGATGGATTCATCAAAAATCTACCGGATGGTTACAACACAGTTATTCGCGCTGGAGACGGGGCGAATATATCCCAAGGTCAAGCCCAACTAATCTCCATTGCTCGCGCTGCTATCATGGATCCTCCAGTCCTCATTCTCGATGAAGCGACTTCATCCATCGATACCTATACCGAATCCCTGATTCAAACGGGTATGGATAAATTGATGAAAGGTAGAACGACCTTTGCCATCGCTCACCGTTTATCTACTGTTCAAAATTCCGATGCTATTATGGTTCTCGAACAAGGAGAAATCATTGAACGTGGTAACCACGAAAGTCTCTTAAAAGAGAAAGGCATGTACTATCAGCTATATACTGGTGGCCTTGAACTCGATTAAAGGAAAAAATAAAACCAGCCACTCATGGGCTGGTTTTTTCTTGGAAATTTTACTTATTTTCCTATTGAACGCTCGTCAATCCTCGCGCAGTTAAATAATCGCTCAACTCCTTCTTGTGTCTCCCATAAACAATCAGGTGATGATTTCCTAGAGGAGAGTTTAAGAAGTAACTAACATCGTCGTCTAACACGACTTTTATCTGAGTGCGGCACAGGTCGTTTCTCGATAAATTATTTTGAATCTTTCCCTCCTGGCAATAAAACTCGGAGAGAGAAGCACCGATCTTTAAGATAGTAATATCTCCATTTTTCATCTCCCCTTTTATTCCGACGCCAATATTCGATTCAAAGTGAGTCTTGAATTTATAACTTTCGCACATATCTAGAGGGAGCGTGCAATGAGCGAAGATAATCTCTCGCTTTTTAGCGTCGATCCAACAGGGATTAGCTTGGAAAGCGTGAGCTTTTAAGACAGATTGAATCACCCACATTGTCAAAAGAGCTGGAACATCGCCTTCGCAAGCGCTGACGACGCTCTTGGAATTGAGAATTGAAAGTCCCAAACAGGCTGTCGAATTCAGAGGTCCCAATATGTCAAAGCAACGAATTGTAAGCCCAGAAAGTCTGTACTTTTTTACCATCATTTTAATCGCTTTATATATGCGGTATGCTTTGTTCAATTCCGCTGGATCAAACTCAGCCTCAAACTTATCCTTGTCCACTTTGACAATCAAGCGACGGTATGTATCCAACAACTCGGCAATCGTCAAATCGACAAGTTCTACTCCAAAGACTTCTCGCGCTTTCGCATAGTCGACATCGGAAGCGATCAACCAGTCTGAGGGTTGTCCTATAACTCCAAGGCGAGGACATTCCTCGCGAGTTTTCTTCTTTTTTCGGGCCAGTTCTTTAATTCTTTCTCCAATGTATGCAATCTCGCCGTGAAGAACTTCGCCATCCATGCCCTTTCTCTTGATATATGAAAGAATCTCCAAAGATGCCGCAAGGGAATTATTCGACCCGTAAGTCAGTAGATAGTAAGGTCCTTTGATTGAAGGCTGAATCTTTTTAAACTCAGCTTCTGACCCGCCAGATTGCACGAGTATCAAGCCTAAATCCGCACTTTCCAACTCATCGATGTCGCAAATTTCAAAATCGCAACTTGTCGCTTTCGCCAGACTGTCGATCAGCTTAGCTGACTCCTGGTTCACCAAGCCGTCGTGTCCGAGCGATGAACGAATAGGAAAAACATTTATTTTCATTTTAATTGGCCCTTTCAAGTACTTTCATTATATAAAAAAAGATTGAATAATTCTATTCAATCTTATCTTATACTACGCATTTAAGATCCGTGTTATCTCAACAGATGTGGACTTTTTCCAAACCGCCTTTCGAAGTTTCCTTAAAATCTTCGTGCATAGCTTTACCGGATTCATACATAGCCTGAACCGCTTCATCGAAGGAAATAGTATTCTTTCTAAATTTTGACAAGTTCTTCGCGAGAGCGTACGAGTCGAAGGCTTTGAAGACGCCCATGACATTTCTCTCGATGCAAGGAATAGCTACGTATCCTTTTACCGGATCGCACGTCAAACCCAGCGAGTGTTCCATGCCAATTTCTGCCGCATACTCAATTTGCTCTATAGATAATCCATCCATCAAGCACATTGCGCCAGCTGCCATGGAGGTCGCCGTTCCAATTTCCGCTTGGCATCCGGCTACCGCTCCAGAAATCGAAGCATTCTTTCGGACAATCAAACCGATTAATCCCGCTATTGCTAATCCGTCGAGCAGCGCGTCCGACGATCTATTCAAATTGTGTTTTTCATAGTACATCAAACCAGTGAGAACTCCAGTAGCTCCGCAGGTGGGACACGTGACGACTTTTTCACCGGCACAATTGCACTCGCTCGCTGCATAAGCGTAACTGGCTAGATACAAGTGATTCTTGCCGAGTACTTCCCTCGGCAATTCCTCAGCTTGATTGAAAGTATAATTGGCCATTCTCTTGACGTGCAGTTCGCCTGCAACTTCACCCTTTTGCTTTAATCCTAAATTGACGACTTCCATCATTTGATTCAGCACTTTTTCCAAAAAGCGCAATATATCCTGTCCCTCGAACTGCAGAATCAATTCCCTGACGGATAGTTTGCTTTTAACAAGGTATTGTTCCATCTGGCGAAAGTTGTCGAAGGGATAAATGTCTCTCCGCGATTCGAGATAGCTCTTTCCTTTTAACAAATCACCTCCACCAACGGAGTTATAGTCCTGCGAAAAGATAACTTTACCAAATTTGTCATAAGCGGAAAAGACCATCATATTTGGATGCTCTTTTTTCGTGACAGTATCAAAGTCTATTTTGATGTCAAAACCGCGAAACACTTCCCGAATAATCATGTCGGTCGCGTGTCCCTTTCCGGTGAAGGCAAGGGAACCGTAAAGCACTACTGAAAACTTGAGAATTTTGGCACCGCTTCGCAGCGAAGTTTCCAAAAAATCCTTCGCAGCTTTATACGGGCCAATCGTGTGGGACGAACTCGGACCAGGTCCAATTTTATATAGGGTTTTGATCGATGGCAACATAACTAATTCTCCTTAAAATGCAGCAAGTCAACGAGTATCGAATCCAAAATATACATCTTTTCCGGACGAACTCGAACACGAGTTGAGGTTATAATTAATTCCTCTTTCAATTCTTGGATCTCGCTTTGATATTCCAGGAGAAAATCCTTCTTGAAAAGCCTGTGATATTCCTCTCGCTCAAAGCCTTGTTCAAGGCGAAGATTTAACATCAAATAATTAAATTCAGTCTCTTGCTCATCTTCATAAGTTGTACTTGATACGGTATCTTTGCCGTAGATATACTTGAGAATATTGCGCGTTTGCACAATTCTGCGATGGTTGACTAAGCCCGTGGCTCCAAGACCAATTCCGTAGTAGGAGCGATTTCTCCAATACGTTAAATTGTGCTTCGATTGGCAATCAGGAAGAGAAAAGTTAGAAACTTCGTAACGCTTGTAGCCTCGGTCCGCCAGTTTCTTTACGATTTCTTCATAATCATCCGCCATCACATCCGCTTCTTTTCTCAATTCCGGTTTTTTGAATAGAACTGTTCCTGGCTCGATTTGTAAGGAATAGTACGAAATGTGCTTCACCCCGAGCTCGGATGCTAGAGTAATATTTTCCAAATAGTCGCGCTGGTTTTCCTCTTTCAGTCCAAAGATGAAATCGAGATTTATATTGTTAATTCCATATTTGTGCAGCAAAGAAATACAAGCGATGACATCCTTTTTAGTATGCTTTCGGTTAAGAATTTTCAAACTCGTTTCCTTGAAGGATTGAACGCCGAGAGAAACGCGGTTAACTCCGTACTTACTCAAGAGTTTAATCTTTTCCTCAGTTAGATTTTCTGGGTTAGCTTCGAAGGTGAATTCTTCCTTTACATGAAAATTTCTCGCGATAAATGCGAGAAGCAAATCGAGTTGAGACAGACTTAAACTCGAGGGAGTTCCGCCGCCGATATACGCAGTGAAGAACTCCCGCTGCGGAACTTTTTTCAACTCTAAAATCAATCTCTCCAAATACGCATCTTGATAGTTGGTGCGACTCAGGAGTTTGGGAAAATCGCAATAGGAACAAATGCTATCGCAAAAAGGGATGTGAATGTATATGGATGGTACGGTATTTTTCATTTTTCTATCTTCGAGGAATCGGCTTGTAAATGAACTTATTTCTCAGTTTTTCCTTGCGGTAAAAGCCGAGTGTGGTCAGATAGTCCATCGAAGTTCGCGCCGTCTCATATGAAGTCATCTCCGTCTTTTTAAACTGTTGAATGGTATATGATTTACCAATCGTGCAGTGCGTGGCGTAGAAGTGCGCCTGAGTCTGCTTTAAGGAAGGGTAAGTCTCCATGAGATTAACCACGATATCATCGATGTCAGATTCCTTCAACCCCGCGGGAAAAACGGGTATTGCTACCTGCGAAGTTCCGTATATTTGAATGCCAGTTTGATCGTGTATTTCATCAACCGGCTCCGCTGTTCGAGCTTCGCTGATAATTTGATCGCGCTCTTGCTCGGCCTCTTCGAGAACTTGCTTTTCGGTTTTGGCAAGCACGACATTGCTGTCGCTGGTGAGAGCCGCTATCTTTTCAGCATTTTCGATATCCGCTTTTAAATCGATCAGCTCATCGGTCAAGAACTTTAAAACATAGTCGAAGTAGTAAGTTAAATCAAAAGTTTTTTGCACTGTTTCTTTCGCATCGACAAACTTCTTCGGTGGAAAGAGCAAAAGGTTTTCAATATTGATCAAATTTGCAATCTTCGCAAATCCGGCCTTTTGCAAGCAATCTTTAAATATCAAAGTCGCCGTGGTTTCTCTCATGTAATCATAAGGCTGGATATAGTCGATATAGAAAAGAACTGCAATGGCGCGAACGGAAGCAAATTGCTTATCATCGTTGATAAAATTCACGGCATCGGATACCATCGATGGGATGCGCTCAGCCAAGGCATTGTGATAAATATAGGCTTGCTGATAGTAGTGCGGTTCTTCCGAATCGCGCTTGCGATAAGTGATTTCCTCACTGTCAGGAGAGAAATTCCCCGATTCAAGGATCTCGTATATTTGCTGAATTTCTCTTGCGGAAATCTCGCTGGTGGTATTCTTATCAATGAAGCGCATAGCCCGACAGTAATTGTCGACTATTAAAAGATCCGGTGGAAGTGCTGAGATGGAATTATTGACAATTTGCTTGAGGAGATTTTGTGAACCTTCGTACTCAATCGACTTGCTGATTGCCGTGGCAACCTTGAGAAGTCGGCTTTCTTCAAAGGACTTTCGCGCTTCGGGAGACAGTCGCAAATACGAGGCGAAAATCATGTTAAATTTTCGCTCAAAAGCAAAGATACGATTGGTAATATCCATCGTGAAAACCAAATTGAACTTCGTGCGGTCGATGCTTGGCAGTTCCAAGGTTTTTGCTAATTTTTTTCGATAGTCGACAACATCATCCCAAATGTAGTCGACATTGCTCATGTTAAAAACTTCCTTAACATCTTCCTTCGTGGCGTATTTGTTCTCAGAAAATCTTATGCCATATGGTTCTGCCATAATATTTTATCTCTCTTTCTTTAATTTAATTGTAATTCATGAATAGCAAATCTTCAACAACTTAGTTACTAATAAACAACTAAAATATTGCTACTATCGGAAAAGGAAGAGAAAATTAGTCGTCGATGGACAGCAAAGCGATAAATGCTCCTTGTGGAACGCTGACCTTTCCAAATTTCTTCATTCGCTTTTTCCCTTGTTTTTGTGCTTCGAGCAGTTTTTTCTTTCTAGTGATATCTCCGCCGTAGCACTTTGCTAAAACATCTTTTCTCACAGCTTTAATATCCGCTCTTGCAATGATTTTTCCGCCGATGACAGCTTGAACTGGAATCTTAAATTGTTGGCGAGGAATAACATCCTTAAGCTTGTTGACAATCGCTCTTCCCCGCGCGTAGGCCGTCTGTCTAAAAACAACCATCGTCAAGGCATCAACCGGTTCAGAGTTCAATAGAATATCCATGCGAACCAAGTCGGACTCCTGATATCCAGTCACGTCGTAACTCAGCGAAGCGTAACCGGCAGTTAGTGATTTGAGCTTGTCGAAGAAGGAAAAGATAATTTCACTCAACGGCATGTCGTAGATGAGAGTAATGCGCTGATCGTCAACATACTGAGTATCGATATATGTTCCTCTTCTCGCCTGACATAGTGTCATAACCGTTCCCATGTATTTATTCGGGATCATTATTTCCGCTCGAGCAAAGGGCTCCTTAGTCGAAGCAATCAAAGTCGGATCGGGAAAATCCGATGGGTTTTGTAAATCAACTTCCGTGCCGTCCTTCAAAGTCAACTTATAAACGACCGA
>Ga0172378_10004922_pt1 | contig 12478 bp, 6 predicted proteins | sample GrowelOW332metaG_FD_119755 | JGI IMG/M metagenome (GOLD analysis project Ga0172378, IMG submission 119755) | Groundwater microbial communities from an aquifer near a municipal landfill in Southern Ontario, Canada - Pumphouse #3_1 metaG | ecosystem: Environmental > Aquatic > Deep subsurface >...
ATTTTCCATTGATTTGTTTGGAGGATATTTCTTTATGCTATAATATGGGATTATATGCCTTGTTTTGGAGGGGTTGTTGGGGAATTTCGTTTTAAAACAATATAAATACTTGAATTGAAAAAAGACTTACTCTTTATAAAAAAAGACTTACTCTTTTTAGAAAAAGACTTAATATAAATTGAAAAAGACTTAACCTTTTTTAAAAAAGAAGGGGTTTAAATTTGAAAATAAAGGGTTTAAATGAATCACCGTTTTAATTTCTTGAATCTTAGTTTCATTTTTTTAAAACGGTGATTCAGTAAATTGTTTTGGGGTTTTATTTTTGAGGGTTTGATATTGGCTCTCCATTGTGCGAATTTTCTTTATTTGGTGCTATGTGTGAGTACTTATTATGATAGCTACAAAAAGTATTTAGAGATTTTTTTGCATAAAAAAAAAGGCAATCTTTTTATTTATTGCCTTTTTAATATTTAGTTGAAGTGGTGTTATTTCACTATCTTCATTTCTTTTATTAGATTTTGTGCTCCTGCAAATTTGTCAATAATAAATAATACATAGCGGATGTCAACATTGATACAACGTTGTAGTTCTGGGTTGAAGGCGATATTGCCACTCATTGCTTCCCAGTTGCCATCAAATGCAATTCCTACTAACTCTCCTTTGCCATTGATAACTGGTGAGCCTGAGTTTCCTCCTGTGATGTCGTTATTGGTTATAAAAGCTACTGGAACGGTTCCATTTGCTGCGTATTGTCCGTAGTCTTTGGTTTTGTATAGTTCTTTTAGTTTTGCTGGTATGGTAAATTCCCAACTTGTGGTGTCTTCTTTTGCCATTATTCCTTCTAGGGTTGTGAAATAGTTATAGGTTATTCCGTCTTTTGGTTGGTATTCTTTAACTTGTCCGTAAGTATAACGTATTGTTGAGTTTGCGTCTGGTGCAAAATGTTTGGTATTGTCCATTTCCAAAATAGCCTTTACAAATAATCGTTGTGTTGTGTTTAGGCCTGCATATGCTGATTTTGCAAATTGCATACGAGTGTTGTAATTATCAATAAAGTCCATATAGGTCTTATACATTGGGTCGTTAGCAATTAGGTCGGCTGTTGGGTTTTCTAATAGTTTATATGCTTTTTCTGGGTCTAGCATTTTTGATTCAGTAAATATTTGATTTGCTATTTTATTGAAATCATATTTATTTTTAAATGCATTGTCTAGGAAATTTTCACTTTGGTGTTTGTTTGGAACGTTACGGAAAAATAAATCAAATCCTGTTGCAAGTAATTTAAGCTCTGTTGCGTTGTTAAAGTCTTTGTATATATCTTGAAGGTTTTCTTTTGCTGATTCTGCTAGTTTCTTAGCTTTGTCGGTGTTTCCATTTTCTCTTAGTTCTCTTTCAAGTGCAGAAAAACTTCTTGCTATTGCCACTCCTGAGTTTCCTCTTAAGAATGCTTCATTTGTAAATATCCTTAGGTAATCATATTCATTAGTTACTTGAGAATATGATTCAAGTTGACTTAATACATTTCCGTATTCAGCTTTTCTTTCTGGTGTTTGAGATATCCATTTTGCTAATCTATTTTCAAGGTCTTGCTTTGTTGATTTAACATCAAGATCTTGTAGGCATTTTGTTTGTCCGATATAGAATTTCCAATAGTTTGATAGTTGAGCAAATTTGGCTGAATATTGTATTCTAACTTTTGGATCTGCTTTCATATCTTCGTCCATAACATTTCTAAGTGCTGTTCTTGCAATAACAACTGATGGGTTATAAACATCGATTGCTTGTTTTACTCCGTATGATGTCATAAAACGATCTGTTGAACCTGGGAATCCAATAATCATTGTGAAGTCATTATTCTTTACTCCTTTTATGCTTATTGGTAATGAATGCTTTGGTTTAAGTGGGATATTTTCTTGTGAAAATTCTGCAGGCTTGCCTTCTTTTGATGAATACACTCTAAACATTGAGAAGTCGCCTGTGTGACGTGGCCACATCCAGTTGTCGGTATCTGATCCAAATTTTCCTATTGATGAAGGTGGTGCTCCAACCATACGAACGTCTTTGTATATTTCATACACAAAAAGAATGTATTGGTTGCCATCAAACATTGGTGCAACTTGAGCTGTGTAGCCATTATCTTTTTGTGATTCTTCAATAATTTTCTTTATATTATCTCTAACAATGCTTGATCTGTCTTCTTCTGTGGTTTCTTTTGTAATATTCATAAGTACTTTTGAACTCACATCTTCCATTCTAATTAGGAATTTTGCAGTTAATCCTGGGCAAGGTAGCTCCTCTTTTTTGGAATATGCCCAAAATCCATTCATTAGATAGTCATGTTCTACAGTTGAATGTTGTTGGATTTGTGGGTATCCGCAATGGTGATTGGTTATTAGCAAACCTTCATCTGAAATTATCTCACCAGTACATCCTCTACCAAATTGAACAATAGCATCTTTAAGAGAAGCTTGATTGATGTCGTAGATTTGTTTTGAGCTTAGTTTAAGTCCTTTTGCTTTCATATCTTTATATGTCTGCTTGTCTAAGAACATTAATAGCCACATTCCTTCATCAGCCTTAGCTAATGGTGCGAATGCAAATAATCCTATTAATAGGAATAAAATTGTTTTTTTCATGTTTTGAATTTGTTTATTTATAAATTATAATGCTATTTTCAATTATTTTATCTGCCTATTTTTATAGGCGTTGAAATTATATATCTTCTTTATATAGCTGTCATTTTCGAAGAGTTCAGAAGATATTATATAATCGGCTGTTGAACGATTGGAAGCAGTTGGAATATTATACATAACTGCAATTCTAAGAAGTGCCTTCACGTCAACATCGTGTGGTTGTTGCTCCATTGCATCCCAAAAGAAAAACAAGTAATCTATTTTGTCATCACTTATTAGGGCTCCAAGTTGTTGATCTCCTCCAAGTGGTCCTGATTTTAATCTTTGAACTTTAATATATTCTTTCGAACTATGTAATACTCCTTTATTTATTTCTTCTTCAACCATAATGCCTGTTGTTCCTGTAGAAACTAAATTATGCTTTGCTAGTTTCACTTTATTAAAAGCTACCCATTCGGCTAGGTCTTTCTTACAGTTATCGTGTGCAACAAGTGCAATTGAATATTTATTTGTCTTTTTCATCTTTCTTATATATTATTTAAGTACTTTGTTTCTTTGCTTTCTGGATTTAAATATGTCGGCAAAATGGTCATATTCTTTCTTATATGTTATACCAACGCCTTGTGTGTATGGAGATATATTATATTTTGTGAAATCGTCTGCATTTGATTTATTAAAAGCTTTAAGACGGAAATTCTCCGTTATTTTATATTCTACTTTAATATCTCCAATAAATGAAGATGCCCCTTGAGCTTGTTCCTCTGTTTTTCCTCCAAATACTGAATTAAATTCAACTTCCCACCTTCCAATATTTTTTGAAATATTTAAATCATATTGATCTGTTACCACCTCAGAACCTGGCGTGTAGTTAACACCAACATCAACAACAGTTATCATATTGGTTAGCATTCCTGTTATTTGTCCAAAAGCCAATTCAAAAGCAGAGGATGAAATATTTGATCCTCCAATATTACTTTCAACAGCTGATGAAGATGCATAAAACTGACGAGACACAAGGAGAGAAACAGTTTGCTCTAACATCTGCTTTTCATCATTCTTATCTATATTAATAAATAAATCATCAATTGTTTGCTGATCAGTATTTGGAAGACGTATATCAAAAGTTGGTACTGGGTTCATAAGTTTACCAGAAAGGCTGATAACACTTTGAACATCCACTTGTTTAACATATGCCTTTCCAAGTATTGGCGCAAGGGATGCCTTTGTTTTATAAACAGCATTAACATTAAGGTTGGCATTGGTTGGATTTCCATTAAATTGAATAGTTCCTCCTTTTTCCAAAATAAAGGTCTTCTCAATAACATTCATTAATGATAGCCCAAAGGTTCCACTCTCAATATTAACCAAACCATACATATTAAACTTGCCTTTATTATCAATATCCATCTTCAAATCACCTTCTCCAGATGCATTCAAGTCTCCACCAATTTGATTGAAATTCATTGGCATCCCAATAAGTGCATCAGGAGTTACTTTTAGGTTAACATGAATATTTAGATCCATTTCTTTTGCAGCAAATTTCAATGGTTTGGATATGGTATCGCTTGCTTTATTATTGAAATCAATAAATTGAATAAATGAGTTATTGGAAACATTTATTTTACTCGAAATTGGGATATATACACTTGTTCCTTTTTCCGTTTTTGCATTAACATCTATTTTCAGAACTGAAAGGTCGCCCATAATACTTGCTCTTGCAGAGGCGTATGCTTCTCCATAATACATTTGGTCGGCAGAGAACCTAGTATTAAGGATTTTGATTTTTTCAGCATTTACAATTAGATTTATATAAAACTCCTGAAATTTTTCGTGAGTTATAATTCCGTCAATAACAAGTTTATTGTTTTCTATATCAGTTAGCTTAAATTTATTCAGTATAAATTTATTATTCTTAATCGTTAGGGTGTCAGAAAAATAATACTTGGTATTAATCATATCAATTTTGATGGCTCCCTTTTCACAGATAAGAGTTCCTATAATATCTGGCTGGCTAAACTTTCCTCTAATTTTAATATCTTCCCCACTCATAAAACCTTCTGCTTCTGAAGAGAAACTATTCAAGAACTTCTCAATAACATTCAAATTAAAGTTCTTAAGGCTTAGGTTTAAATCCATATTATTGTTTTTATTTTGTGGGTAGATAAAACCATTGATTGTTAAGGGGGTGTTTTGAATTCCATCAATTCCTTTGTAGAGTAGTTTAATATTCACAAAGAACTCATCATTTGTTAGAGTATTGCTGACATTCAAATTGGCTATCCCCAAAAAAATATTATTAAGTGACAAGCTATCTATTACAAGATTAGATGTTAGACTTGGTTTATTGAATAGACTTTTAAAAGTAATATTCCTATTTATCCTCCCTCCTATCTCAATTCCACTTTGTTTAAATATTGGATTAAAAGCACTTAAGTCTACATTATTAAAATCAATTTCTAATTGATCAGATATTTTATTAGAGGCTATACCGTTAATTGTAATATTCTCATTCATTTTATTTAGAGATAAGTTTAATATAGCTAATTGCTCTCCATTATAACCTATAATATTATTATTATTTATTATAACTTCACTTCCATATACTTCAAATTGAGAATCTTCGAAACTCCCTTGAAGGCTATTATTGGTGAAAATAGATTTAAAGTTTATATGTCCTTTTGTTCTATTATCAACATACTTATCGGCAAAATTAAGGACTAAGTCAACCTTTTTAGAATTAGAAATAACATCTAAAACAACATTCCTAATCAGAAGACTATCTGTTATTGCAAATCTTGAAGTGTTAAGGCTTGTGTATAAATCTTTACCAATAACTTTTGAATTTATTTTTATATCACTAAGAGTAATTCCACTAAAACCTATTTTATTTGTTCTAAAATTTAGATTTAACTTGTCTTGTGGGCTTAATGATCCATCAATAATTGTGTTATTACTTAAACTTACGTTTGGGGCAAATAGGGCAAAAACTGGTTCTGCATTCTTAATTGTTGAAATAAAGTTTAATTTCGATTGAATCTCATAGTCTTGATCAATCTCTTGTACAACAAAATCCTGTGTTTCTGAAGAAAGAAATTTAAAACTTGGTATATATTTCTTTATTAACCAAGATATATCCTTTCCCAAACCCTCAAAATCATATTTCCCAACCATCGATAAATCTAAAATATCGGAATAGAGAGCTAAACTACTTGCTTCATTATTACTACTTATTTGAGCATTGAAGCGATTAATGATAAAAGGTTTCGCTTGACTCATCTCAAATTTCAAATCTTGAACACTTAAATTCCCATTAAGATTTTTCATATCTAGATTTTGAATATCAGCAATTAGGCTTCCAGACACAATGGCTGTTGAATCGGCAAATTTATATAGATTTAGAATATAGGGGTTAATATTTTGGAATTTAGCATCAAGATATAGAGATTTATTTTCAGAAAGGGAATAATCGGCAGAACCAATTAGATTTGCTCTTCCGTCCTTTAAATAAAACTGAGCTGTTATTTCTTTATTTTCAATTTGTCCATCAAAATAAATTGAGTCATAATTATGTCCTTTTAAATAAGTATTGGTGATATTAGCTATTAGATTACCTTTTAAATTATTGAGACTTGTTCCAGTAACTTCTGCTTTTGCACCAAACTGAGTTGTTCCTAGCAATGGGTTATTTAATAAAGTTCCTATATTAAATTCTTGTGTTAATAGATCTGCATAATATGTTGTGGATTTGCCATTAGTTATAGAACTACCAATTAAATCTAAATTTCCTATCTCTGTCTCAATTTCAGCAATTGCATTAAAGTTTGAGATTAATCCAGCGAAACTTGCATTTAATTTAATCTTTCCAAGATTAGCAATCATTGGAGGAATTGGAAGGTTATTTAATATATCCCCAAGTTTCATTGATTTATAATCGACATAGCTTGTTTGAAAATCTTCTGCGTATATATCGTATATGGTTTTATCGGGGTATGGTAGGCCGGTAACCCTTCCTCTTGCAATCAAATTAGTTTCATTGCCGGTATTAATTTCAAGATGCTCTATAAACAAATCGTTAACTCTACCATTAAATTTAGCAATAAGATCAGCTTTTTGTTCAGATCCTTTAACGGACTTTATCCAATAAGTTGCATCCTTCATTCCTATTTTACTCCCTTTTTTTATCTCTCCCTCAAAATAAACTGAATCAATAAAATTCCCATAAGCTTTCCAAGAATTTGTTTGTGTTTGGACATCAAAAAATAAATTAGAATTTGGAGTTATAAGATTGGTATTTTTAAGTATCATTCCTTTAGAAGAAAATACAATATCTCCAATTAATGATTGAACTTCAAAACCACTTAATTCTTTTGCCTTAAATTGATTAACCTTAATGTTTATTGAATCATTTATAAGTAACATATTCTGAAAGTCAGCATCTACTTCCCTAAATCTCATATTATTTATTGCAACAAGATTAGGGGGATATACATCGTGGTTATCTCTTAATTTTAGTGAGATATTTGCATCTTTTATTTTAACCCTATAAATATCAAGCACAAATGGTTTCTTATCTTTTAAGGGTTTGGACTTATCGGATTGAAAATAATCGAGAATAAATTGGAAATTTAAACCATCTTTTCCTGTTTCTATGTTAATTATTGATGTTTCAATACTAACTCTACTTAGTTTAATATGATGAGTTGAGGGAATAGAATAAATCTTTACGGAAATGTTATCGGCATATAAGATAGTATCACCCTTCTGGCTCTCTAAATAAACATCTTTTATTTTAATTCCTTCAAAAACATTTACACTTAGGGCTCCAATCCTTAGCTCTGTCTTCCATTCTTTTGAGAAAAAATCAGATATTTTAGCAGCTAAAATGGATTGTACGATTGAAGTATTTAGCAATGCCATAAAAAGATAGACAATCAAAAAAATGGTTAGTAAGCAATAGCCTACAACCTTAGAGGTTTTCTTGAAATAATTCTTTTTCTCTTTTTGTTTCTCTAAATTCATTACTTTTGCAAATATATTACTTTATTTGCATTATAAAGTTACACGTGTATAATATTTGTAATTTATTTTTTTGATTTACTAAAAAACAACAGAATCGAATGGCATATATATTAGCAATTGAATCTTCTTGTGACGACACATCGGCTGCGGTAATTAATGATTTTAAGATATATTCAAACGTCATAGCTTCTCAAAAAGTTCATCAAGAATTTGGAGGAGTTGTTCCTGAATGGGCATCAAGAGCTCATCAAAAAAACATAATCCCAGTTGTTGATACTGCAATAAAAGAGGCTGGAATAACCAAGAAAGACCTTTCTGCAATTGCCTTTACTCGTGGTCCTGGACTACTTGGATCTCTTTTGGTTGGAGTTAGTTTTGCTAAAAGTTTCGCAACCGCACTCAATATTCCTCTTATTGATGTTAACCATTTAGAAGCTCATGTATTAGCTCATTTTATTAAAGATTCTCCAGAAACAAAAACGCCCTGCTTCCCTTTTCTTTGCCTACTTGTGAGTGGGGGAAACACTCAAATAATTTATCTTAAATCGCCTTACGATATGGAAATTATTGGCAAAACAATTGATGATGCAGCAGGAGAAACCTTCGACAAGGTTGCTAAAATACTTTCCCTTCCCTACCCTGGTGGTCCACATATAGATAGACTTGCAAAAGAAGGGGATATAAACGCTCTCAAATTTGCAGAATCAAATATGCCTAACTACGATTATAGCTTCTCGGGAGTTAAAACGAGCATTCTCTATACCCTTAGAGATAAATTAAAAGAAAACCCTAATTTCTTGGAAGAAAATCTTAGTGACATCTGTGCTTCAGCTCAGCACCGTGTTGTTACTATGCTACTTAAAAAATTGGAAAACGCAGGGAAAGACTTAAAAATTAAAGATATCGCAATAGCAGGTGGAGTTTCTGCAAATTCTTATTTAAGAGATAAATTAATAGAGCTAGGTAAGAAGAATAATTGGAATGTATTCATACCACCTTTCCAATACACCACAGATAATGCTGCAATGGTTGCAGCAGCAGGCTATTTCAAATACCTTAAGAATGACTTTACAACATTAGATATAAGCGCTTACACGCGTTAAATAAAGAATAAGATGAGAGTATTTATTATAGGTTTTATGTATTCTGGGAAAAGCACTGTTGGGAAAAAACTTGCCAATACTATGAACTTAAAACATATCGATACAGACATTGTTTTTGAAACCAAATATAATATTACCATAGCTAATTTCTTTGAAAAATATGGCGAAAACCTATTTCGTGAACTTGAACATAAAATCCTTGTAGAAATAATTGAACAAGACAATATCATAATCTCTACAGGTGGAGGCCTGCCATGTTTTCTTAATAATATTGAAATAATAAAAGAAAATGGCATATCAATTTATCTAAATATGTCACCAATTTCCATTATTCACCGAATCAACAATTCCAAAAAGAAACGCCCATTACTACAAAATAAATCACCAGAAGAATTAGAAAACTACATCAAAACAGTCCTAAAGGAGAGAGAATTGTATTATAATCAAGCTAATTTAAAAATAAAAGGAGAAGATCCAAACATCAAAGAAATACATACAGAGCTTATATCTTACGCAGTTAAAAAAAATCTTTCATAATATTTATTTTCATTTTTATACCTTATAATTTGGAATTTTAAATAATTCCCATAACTTTGCCTTGTAAATCTTAATATCAAGTCATTATGAAAAAGAGCTTATTATTATTTTTCATAGCAATTATTTCACTAAATATTGCTAAAACACAGACAATTTATTCTTCAGATTTTGAAGTATGGCAAAACAACTCTCCAATTGGATGGGACGGCATAAATACTTCGATTGAAGGAACGAGCATTAACCAATCAACAGAAGCTTATTTAGGCTCCTATTCTCTCCAAATCAAAAATCAATACCAAACAAGTTTATACTATATATCCTCTTCCTGCTTTAATATTGCAAAGAATAAAACTTACGAACTAAGCTTATGGACAAAAGGAAAAGCAGGCTTATCGATTGATATATTTGTTAACCAATCAAAGAAAATGACCATTTTCCCAATAACAGCATTAAACAATGGTGAATGGACTGAATATAAATGCGGATTTTCAACCTTTATGCTTAATGATAGCGCCTGCGTAGAATTAAGTTTAGGTTTCTCAAACGTATTATCATCAACTGGAATTTATATTGACAATATTAATATTAAAGAAGTTCAAACCTACCAAACTTTAGATATTAATAATATTGCAGCAACAATATTCTCTAATGGTTCATTATTCAATTCCATAATAAACCAAAACTCATTTTTTTCTGATATAGAAGGCTCAGCCCCCCTATTTCTTGTCCCAAATCAAGAATTATCCCATAGCTCAACAATCTTCCAAGGCAATATTTGGATAGCAGGAAAAGACGAAACAAATAATCTTCATCTTGCAGCAGAAACATTCTATGAAAAAGAGTTTTCATGGGGTCCAATAGCTAACAATTATAATGATGAAACGTATAAGGAAAGATATGATAAAGTATTCAAAATATCTAAGTCTGAAATTCAAAACCATATCAATAATTATTACACAACAAATTATGTTATCCCTTCAAATATTATGGATTGGCCTGCTCATGGAAATTTAACAAATGGAGAAGCAGATAAAATTGCACCATATTGTGATGTTAATGAGAATGGATATTATGACCCAGAAAATGGAGACTATCCAGCAATTAGAGGTGACCAAGCCCTATTCTTTGTTTTTAATGATGACAAAAATGATGATTCTACAAGACATGGTGAAAAACTTGGAATAGAAGTAAGAGCTATGGCTTATGCTTATGAAAATCCTCAAAATGAAGCATTATTTAACAATATATTTATTAGCTACGAAATAATAAATCTGTCTCCAAACACATATACTGACACTTATTTTGGGTCCTTTTGTGATTTAGAAATTGGATATGGAATGAATGATTATGTTGGTTACGACTCTACTCTAAACCTAATGTATGGATATAATGGAGCTGAATTAGATGGGCAAATATTAAGTGGATTTAGTGGAGTACCACCTGTTCAAGGCTCAATGTTATTAAGTCAAACTGCTAACAAATCTGTTTTCTTTCAAAACTCAAATGATCTAGAAATTGGGCATCCTGAAACTGGAAACGATTTTTATAATTATTTACAAGGGAAAACAAGAACAGGAGTGCCAATAAGCTACGGAGGAAATGGAATAAATACATCTAATCCTCCAACAGACTATATGTTTACAGGATATCCAGAACAAGGAATAGGATGGAATGAAATAACACTTAATAATATGCCAGGAGATAGAAGGGGAATAATTTCATATGGTCCATTCACATTAATACCTAACGAAAAAATTTGTTTCGATATCGCCTTTCCATTTGCAAAAGACAATAATGCAATTACTCCAGAAGGCTCACTTCCACTACTTCGACAAAGAGCAACAACTATACAAACGTTTTATAATACTCAGAACATAGAATGTGGATTTAATGACGTATCAATAAAAGATATTTTAACAAACAAAACATACAATATTACGTTATATCCAAACCCAAGCACAGGAACTTTCGCTCTACAAAGCACAGAACTAATCCCAAAATCCAAAATTGAGATATTCTCGATATTAGGTAAAAAACTATACGAAAAAGAAATAACCAGTAGGAATCAAAGCTTTAACCTTAATCTCAACTCAGGAATATATCTCTACACAATTAAAGCAAAAGACAAAGTAATAAAATATGACAAAATAATTATCAATAAATAAAGATAGTTATTGTTCTTAATTTCAAAATATTTGGGTCAATGAGAAACCATTAAAGTAAAAGGAGCTTAACCGTAAGATTATGCTCCTTTTATATTTGAAAATTAGTCTAGTCTATAGAGATTACAGATTAAACTCTTTCTTTATTTTATCAACATAGTCAAGTTTTTCCCAGGTGTAGAATTCAACTTGTTTGTTTGTTTCTATTCCATTTTCAAATACTTTAACTGTTTCTTTATATGGAGTTCTTCCGAAATGTCCGTATTTTGCAGTTGGCAAGAAAATAGGATTTTTTAATCCAAAGAGTTGAATTATTGAATATGGACGAAGATCAAAGATTTTATTAATTTTCTCTGCAATCATTCCATCTGTCATAATCTCACCGCTCTCATCTTTAACTTTTGCAGTACCATTAGTATTTACATATAGTCCAACAGGTTTTGCTACTCCAATTGCGTATGCAACTTGAACAAGAACTTCAGTGCATAAGCCAGATGCAACCATATTTTTTGCAATATGACGTACTGCATAAGCTGCACTTCTGTCAACTTTAGATGAGTCTTTTCCTGAAAATGCACCTCCACCATGAGCTCCTCGTCCTCCATATGTGTCAACAATGATTTTTCTTCCTGTTAGGCCCGTGTCACCATGAGGTCCTCCAATTACAAATTTACCTGTTGGGTTAACGTGTAAAATAAAATCATTTTTGAAAAGGTCTTTTACATCTTGTCGTTGTTGGATTGCAACAACTCTTGGTATAAGTATTTCTTTTACGTCTTTATGAATTTGAGCTAACATCTTTTTTTCTTCATCAAAATCATCGTGTTGGGTTGAAACAACAATAGTATTGATTGAGATTGGTTTGTTATTGCTATCATATTCAATTGTAACTTGAGATTTACTATCTGGACGAAGATACTGCATTTGCTTTCCTTCTCTTCTGATTTTTGCTAACTCAGACATCAATTGATGAGAAAGAATTAGAGATAAAGGCATATAGTCTTCAGTTTCGCTACAAGCATAA
>Ga0172378_10004923_pt1 | contig 12478 bp, 14 predicted proteins | sample GrowelOW332metaG_FD_119755 | JGI IMG/M metagenome (GOLD analysis project Ga0172378, IMG submission 119755) | Groundwater microbial communities from an aquifer near a municipal landfill in Southern Ontario, Canada - Pumphouse #3_1 metaG | ecosystem: Environmental > Aquatic > Deep subsurface >...
AGGAAATCTTTATAATCGCAAAGTAGAGGGTAGCGTAAGTGATGATACCAATGATGAAGTTTACTTTAAAGATGGACTTAAATGGTGTGCATTTTCGAATGAAATGCAGGTAGAAGTTAATAGAGAAAATAAAAGAAAGTAATTCGACTTTCAAAAATAATACGTATAAAGGGTAGATAAATCTGCTCTTTTTTTTATGCTCAAAAAATAAGTGTAACCAAAACCTTAAAGGTCTAATATTATACCTTAAAGGGACTAAAACAATCCTTTATATATTAAGTATCCACCAATACCATAACAAACATATTCTCCTACTAATAAAGCGATAACCATATTAACACTTCCTTTCTTTAATTGTTTGTAGTATAATATTAGTATAACCTAATAATGAATTATTATACTTATAAAAATAAGGAGAAGTGAATATATGACGATTAAATTCTGTAAAGGGTGTAACACAAGTTTAGATATAACTATGTTTGGTTTTAACTCGAACACTAAAGATGGTTTTCAATACAAATGTAAAGGGTGTATAAAAAAACATAAGGCTGAGAATATTGAGCAAATAACTATCACTAATAAAAAATATAACTTAGCTAATAGAGATAAACAGATGGCACGCAGTAAACAATATTATGAAGCCAATAAAGAAATTATGAAAATTAAACGTAAGGAAAAAAATGCTAAAGGTGGAGCTGGAACCGATAAAGCTTGGAAAGATAAAAATTTAGATAAAATAAAAATATACAATAAAAAATATAAGAAAGAAAACAGAGAAAAGCTATTAATATCTACTAAAATATATATGAAAAAATACAGAGGAGAACATAGAATTGAACTTATGAATCGTTCCAAACAATACAGAATAGATAATCAAGCTGAACTATTAATCAAGAGAAAATCACTTACCGAAAAAGAAAAAGAACAAATAGCTATAGATAGCAAAATATATTATAAAAATAATAAAGCGAGAATTATAGCTACAAGAAAACGTTGGGCAAAAGGGAATAAGAATATAACTAATTTAATCCACCAGAGATACGAAGCTAAAAAAAGAGAACTTCCTAATACGTTAACCGTTAAACAATGGGAAAACATTAAATTGTTTTTTAATAATAAGTGTTGCTATTGTGGTAAAGAATTACCTTTAGCACAGGAACACTTTATACCCTTAAGTAAAAATGGAGAATATACAATTAATAATATAGTGCCTAGTTGCAAATCGTGTAATAGTAGTAAAAGTAATAAACTTTTTGAAAGTTGGTACCCTAAATATAAACATTATTCTATAAGGAGAGAGCAAAAAATATTTAAGTTTTTAGGATATGACAAAGAAATACAACAATTAAAGTTGGTTTAGTCACAACAATTATGTATGGAGGTTTCAAATGCTTGGTGAATTTATGCTAATAGAAAAATTGTTAATTGGTGCGTTGGCGGTCCCAATAGTTGAAGGAGGTTTATTGTTTAGAAAAGGTCGTCATAAGTTAGCTAGTGCATATGTTGGTAAAAGTGGAGAAATTAAAAAATATTTAGGCAAAAATGGTGTCAAATTATCGCAAAAGATACAACTTAGTTCAGATTCAATGTTTGAGCACATTGCAGTATTTGGCAAGACTGGATCCTGTAAATCTAGTGCATTCTATATTCCTAATTTACTTTCAAACGATTTACCAACATTATCGAGTATTGTAGTTAGCGACATGAAAGGTGAACTTTATGAGCTAACAAGTGCTTACCAGCGTGATACTTGTGGTAGAAGAATAGTAGTGTATGCTCCACTTGATCCGAAAAATAGCGTGGGTATTAATCCTTTAGAAATTTGCACAGATGTTACAAGCGTGAGGAAAATAGCACAAACACTATTAAATAATGCAGATTTAACATTTCCGGACAAAAGTTCCGGTGGCGCAGAATGGTTAAGCATGGCCACACCTTTATTATGCAGCGCATTGCTTTATTGTAAGCATAAAGGCGGTCAAGAGTGTAATATAGCAACCGCGTTAGACTTAGTTATATCACATAGCAATTATGAGCTAGAAATGCTATACAGTAATAGTACAAGTGAAATTATGGACCAGTGGAAAATATTTAAGACTTGTTTGGAAGCTGCTGGTACTGCTGGTAGTATAAGAATAACTTTAAGTAGCGCGCTCCAAAGTTTTTTAGATTATAAAATAGCAGACGTAACTTCTAGGGATGAATTTAGACCAGAGATGTTAAGAAAAGAACCTATTGCACTATATATTATATATCCGGAAACATTCGCAGACTACCTTGCTCCTGTCATGGCTACAATTTTTAGCCAAATGATAGACAGTTGCTTAAATTATTATGATAAGCATAAAAATTGTTTGCCAGTTTTTAATTATTATGATGAATTTGCTAATCTAGGCTTGTTACCATCCTTTAATCATACGGTTACTGCTGGAAGATCCAGAAAGTTTTCACTGGTGCTTTGCATACATGATATACGCCAGTTATATAGGCTATATGGGCAAGATTTAACTAACACTATACTCAACAACCTCACGACTAAACTTGTATTACCTGGGTTATCTGAACCATTTACAATAGAATACATCTCCGAAATATGCGGTGATACAGTTATAGACGTACAAAGTAAAAGCCAAACTGGTGATAAAACAACAATTTCTACCAGTAAGCAGACAAAAAGACTTTATACTGCCAATGAAATAAGATGTTTACAAGATGATACATGTTTAATAATTATAAATAATAAGCAAGTTGTATCAGACAAACTATCAGTTTATTGGAAAGGACCACTAGAGAGTATGTATGCTGATAGAATACATGTTCAACATCTATAGGAGGGTTTAGATATGGAAGCAGATTTTAAAAGTGAGAATTTTTATCACTCCAATATGTCTCAAGAGGCCAAAACAGATGAAGAAAATTTACTTGAAAACTTAAGGCATGAGATTATTGTTGAAAGCTTAATAGATAGAGAAAAGCAATTTAATTTAAAATTTAATTTGACTAAAACATTATATAGAGGGAGATAATTAGAAATGTTTGAATCTATCAAAGATATGTATTTAAAAAGGTTTGTTAAAGAAAAAACTAAAATTTTTTATGAAGAGCATAACATGAGTTTAGACGGTGTTAATAGAATGTCTTTAGACCAGATAAACAAGAAAATGGATTGTGTAACTTATGAGTTTGAACAGGAAGTACGTAATTTAAATAATAAACTAAATATTAAAGATAGGGTTATTAATGGGTTAGAAGATGAAATCAAGGTGATTAAAGAAAATAATATTACATTACAAGAGAAGTATAATTCTAGCAGAATAAAAAACAATGGATTAGTTAATTTATTGCAAGATAGTAAAGAAGAAAATGAAGAAATGGCTATTCAATTTGATAAGGTTTCTAAAGACAATGATTTTTTACAATTTAAAAAGATTGATGAAGTTAAAACACATGATGTTATAAAAAACCTGGCTGAAATGAAAAAACAGATTAAAGCTGCAGATCATGAATTTGGTTTAATGAGATAAAAATAAAATGCACTAGGTTATTAACCTAATACATTTTACGAAGGGGACATAAATGATAATTCCAACTATGAAATTACTTTACAATAACAAACATTAATATGCAACTATTTTATTTTGTTATATTAGAATTATAGCACTTAAAATTATTTCTATACAAATTATAAATAAATATTGGGGGAGATAAATATGGGGTTTATATTATTCCTAGGGATCATAGGGTGTTTAACTTATAAATCAATCCAGATTAAAGAGAATGATAGACAAATAAAATTATTGCATGAGATAATCGAAGAGGATGATAGAGCACGTAGGACACATACACCTAACAGAATTTTAACCGGTGAATATACTAGTAAATATTAATTATTGTTAGGTGTTAGCTTTAAGGTACACAAGTTTTTAGGCTTGACGTACCTTAAAGGACTAGTATGTATTACTTTCTTTTTGCCTTGGTTTATTAATCCAGTTTTAGGCTTACGTACCTATTTTTATTGTATAAAGTGTTAAAGGAGGGTATCAATGCCAATTAGTCTGATTTTAAGCTTTTGTGGTTTGGGATGGTGTATTGGTGTCATGGGGTTTAAAAATCATGGGGTGAAATTTATTAAAACTGATTTTGATAAATATAAAATTGATAAAGCTGCAGAGATTGAACAAATATTAGGTACCAGGGTTAAAAATGAAAATTTGGTTCAAAGTTTAACTAAAGAAAAATGCGAGATTAAAAAAGAGTATGCTAGATCAAAAAGAAATGGTGATTTATTAGAAATGCAAATTAAAATAATGACTGAGGAATTAAAACAAAGTATGTTAACTAATAAGGAAAATATGAAATCAAATAAAAAGGCTGATGCCAAAGGGAGTATTGACGATTTTTTAAATAAGAAGGGTTAACAATTATAAAGGAGTAAATTATTGATAATTTCAGATAAAGAAGAAAAAGAAATAAATGTCCCAGCAGCTAGGAATGTAACATTTAGGAGCACAAACAATCAAATAAATTATGCTATTTTGAGAATAGATAGAAAATATTTTACTTTAGAGAGTGTGGAAGCATTTGAATATCACAATGAACGTAAAAATGAGGTATTAAATGCTGATCCAGCTAAAAGAAATTTAAACAGGATATTAATAGGTGATGAAAATGTATGTGTTAATTTAGAAAAGCATATCGAGGGTGTTTGGAAGAGAAAAGATTCTTGTATTGCTAGAGATATGGTTTTAACTGCTAGTCCTGGCTTTTTTAAAGGTATTAGTCAATTGAATCTTGAAAAATGGATTAATCTTAACGTAGAATGGGTAAAAAAAGAGTACGGAGATAATTGTATATTTATGTGTTTGCATTTGGATGAAACAAGTCCACATTTTCATATATTAATTTCTCCAATCTATATTAATAGACGTAATGAAAAAGCTATGTCAGATAAGCACTATTTTGGTAGCAAGGCGCTATTAAGTAACCTACAGAGCAATTATGCAGATGCAATGCAAAGCACCTTTAAATCGCTTCGTAGAGGACTTAAAAACAGTCGTGCCACGCATATAGCTATTAAAAAGTTTTATGGAATCGTAAATAAATCCTTAGATGATAAAGATATCGAAAGTATTAAAGCAATGGCTAAAAATTCTGAGCTGGTTGATATAAAGTTAAGAGATGTAAAGAGGACTTTAGAAGCATATAAAAATTCCTTATTTAAACAAGAGGAAGAAAATGAAGATGTTAATATGCAAAATATGAAGCTATTTAATAACTTGAAGGAATCAAAGCAAGATATTGAGATTTTAAATGAAAGTATGGAAGCTATGCGACAATACTACGATATACCTAAAAAGGATCTTGTTAAGATAGTTGAATACTGTAAAAATAAAGTTAAGAATAAAGGAAAAGAGAAGTAATAATATAAAGGTAGCTACCAGTTAAAGTCTAGTAGCTACCTTTATATACTTTATATTGCAATAGTTTTTACATCAGTGGGAGTTTGTTTATGTATTTCTGGAGCAGTGAAAACTTTTTTACCATCGACTTCAATAAAAAGCAAACCTTTATTAACTAGTGTTTTCATAGTTTTCATCATCCTTTTTTGTCTATATTTAATATGGAAACTTATGTTCGTATACTAAACATTATAACACTAATCTTTTTTTATTTTTGTATTAACATAACAAATAATGTTACAAAATAAACTATGATATACGCTTATTTTCATCAAATTATGTTTAATGTCGAAATCGACAAAAAATAAAAGTGAAAGTTATATAAATAACCACCACTTTTATTAATTTATTTTATTTTATTAAAATCAATACCTAAGTTTTTAAATTTAGCAACCAGATCTTTAATATCTTTTATACTCATGTTTGCCAATTCGGATTCTTTTGCAACTCCAATTTTAACTATTCGAGGTTCATTTTTATCGTCAAATACTGTTGTTTGGAATACTTTAGTGTTTTTATCATCTGCTATACCAAGTAGATAATCAGTGGTTACATCAAAGTATTCTGCTATTTTTGTAAGTGTGTAAAGATCCGGTATACGGTAACTACGTTCATAATTACACAATGCTCCATAGCTTATTTTTATACCAGACTTTAATTCCAGAGCAGCGGAAAATTCATAAAGAGTTAGCCTCATGCCTGTACGTAACATTTTTAACCTTCTGCCAAATGTATTTCTTAATTCATCATCTATTTTTGCTTTATTGGTGTTAACTTTATTTATCATTTTATTACCTCCATATTCATTACGAATATTATATACATATTTTAGTAGTTAGCTATAAAGAATGTATTGCCTGTAGTCTTATTATAAACTATATAGCGAAAAAATATAACTAAATATTTTAATTTCATTAAATAATTTTTTAAAGTAGAAGTATAATGAAAAGATTTTAACGGTAAGAAAAAAATATTTAACGTAGGGGGTTGTAAATTATAACGCAAAAGAATATAATGGAATTATAAGTAATTAAAGGTAAAGGGAAGTGAGACAAACGAAACCGATCCGGCGTACTGAATTAATTAAAGCTAGAATAAACAAGCATCTTAATCAGAATGAATTAGCAAAACTGATAGGTATATCGCAACCAGGCCTTTCGCAAATTGAAAAGGGCGTGCGGAATCCAACACTAGAGCAAATTAAATTGCTTGTTGAATTGTTGGATATTAATGTTTCAATATTATAAATAGGAGGGGGATATAAAATGTCAACTATTAAAGTTTTAAAAGTTAACAACTATATTGGAGTTTCTGAGGTTGGAATGAATCCAGATAAAATTAATATTTTCAAAGGGCCTAAAGGAAGCGGGAAAAGCTCAATACTTGAAGCAATTGATAAAATATTTACTAATAAGAATAGAAGAACGGAAGTTATAAAATATGGCACTGATGAAGCTACATTATACGTAGAGTTGTCTGATAAGTTAGAAATTGATCGTAGGATAAGAGCAGACAAGTCGGACTATTTAAAATGTAGACGAGAAAATGAAACAGTTCCTTCTACAGAAAAGTTTTTAAGATCCTTAGTGAATGGAGAAATATTTAATCCGGTTGCATGGGTAGGAAAATCTACTGGCGAACAAACAAAGAGTATTTTAGCAATGTTACAGATTGATTGGAACATGGATAATATCGTCAAATGGTTCGGTGAGCAGCCTTCAAATATTGACTTTAATCTTCACATATTACAGATTTTAAAAGCAATTGAAACTAGATATTTTAAAATTAGAGAAGAATCTAATAGAGAAATAAAAGAGTTAAAGACTCAAGCCGCAGTAATAGTTAAAAGTTTACCAGCCGATTATGATGGAGAAATATGGAGAGATAAAAGGGTCCAGGGGTACTACAATGCAGTATCAGAAGCTCAGAAAACTAATACATGGATAGCAAATGCTAAGACCTTAAGAGAGAGCATACAAACTAAGCTAGACACCATTGAAGCTACTGCGGAAAGGGATAAATCAAAAGTACAACTTAAGTTTAAGGACCAGGGGCAAGACATAAAAGACATTATTGAATTATCAAGAAGCAAAATATTAAAAGCTAATCAAACTATAGAAGGTTTGGGCGCGGAAATTACTCAAACTTTAAGGGATATAGATTTAAGTAATATTGAAAATAAACGAATTGCAGAAAATGAACTACAAATAAAGATTGAGCTACTTAAAAGTGAGTATACTGATAGATTTGCTATTATAGATAAAGACTTATTAATTAAAAAAGAGGATGTAAAAATAAAAGTTGAAAGTGAGAAAGAGAATACCAAGGAGTTAATTAATATTCTAGAAAATAAAATCGCGACAAAGGATCAAGAACTTCTTTCACTCAAGGACATTGAAAAACAAGAATTAATCAATATAGAAAATTTAAAGCTTGCTACTATTGAAAAAGAAAATGCCAGAGTCGAAAAAGCTGGGGAATATTTAAAAGAAAGTGAAACAATAGATATTGAGCCATTGCAGACTGCTGCCGATGAAGTTGCTGATATGCAAAGCTATATGAGAAGTTGGGATACTCTTCTAGATATTAGAGATGTTAGGTTAGCTGAAAAATGTAGATATTCTGCTTTGTTAACCGAAAGAATTGAAAAAGCTAGAACATTACCGTCTGATCTTTTAAAGGTTGCTAAGATGCCAATAGCTGGTATAAGCGTAGACGAAAAGGGACTTATAAGAATAAATAATACGTTAATTGATGGTCTTAGTGATGGAGAAAAGCTCGAATTAGCAATGACTATAGCACGTGAACAATGTGGAGATCTTAAAGTTATATGTGTGGATAGATGGGAAAGCTTGAATACTGCTGCACAAGACAAATTACTTGAAGAGATGAAAAACGATGATTACCAATATTTTGTTAGTAGTACAAATTCAGATACTTTTGAGATAGAAAAAATAGGATCTGGCGTTAAAGAGTTACCAGAAAACGTAGAATCTTTAAATAATGAAGTAAGTTCTGATAATACAAGTTTAGAAAATTGTGAAGATGAAAACATTCCTTATTAAAAAATATACCATATTCGTGAAGTCACGAAAAAGGAGGTAAAACAATGGTTGACAAAGAAAAAGCAATTCCGTTTGATGAAAAAGGTGAGGTGATATGTACAGAATGTTGCAGAAATTGTGAAGTAGATCAATGTCCAAATAATGAAACAAGATGCTTATAGTCTAAAGTTTGGTGCCGACATTAATGTCGGTACCAAAGGTATGGATACAGTCATACAGTAGTGATACTGCCATTGACACCGCAAAGCAAATGAGGTAATTATGAATAAGGGGGAAATTTATGTTAAAAGTTAGAACGTTATTTGAAAATCACAAGGTCTATTACGACCACAAGGGTTACGCGCTAGTTTGCATAAATGGTGCAGAAACCAAGTTACACATTTTAATATGGGAGAGGAAAAATGGTAAGAAACCTAGTGGATATTATATTCATCATAAAGATTTAGACAAGGGTAATTATAATTTGAATAATTTGGAATTATTAACGCAACCCGACCATTTCAAAGTTCACGCAGGATGGGTAAAAACTGATGGTGAGTGGTCGCACAAACCATGTACCGGTTGTAACAAATTATTACCGCTAACAGATTTTTATGAAAGGGTAACGGCTAATACACCAACGGCTTTATGCAAAGAATGTCACTGTTTAAAAACTCATAGCAGAGTGTCGAGTGATGAAAGTTTAGCAAAAAGAAAAGAATGGAAGAGAAATTATGACAGGCTACCTCAAAATAAAGAAAAAGCTAAAAAACACAGAATAGCTGTAAAAATGTTAAAAAGGAGTGATGCGTCATGCTAAAACTGAGAACCCTTTTCTCGGGGATTGGATCACCTGAAAGTGCATTAAAAAATATAGGCATTGATTATGAGTTAGTTGATTTTTGTGAGGTAGATAAATATGCAATTAAGAGTTATTGCGCGGTACATGGAGTAGATGAAAGTAAAAACTTAGGTGATGTTAGTAAAGTTTGGGGCAGAGATTTGCCTTATGCAGACCTGTTAGTTTGGGGATTTCCTTGCACTGATATAAGCGTAGCTGGAAAAATGAGTGGCATAGTCGAGGGAGAAACAAGAAGTGGGTTGTATTATGAGGGTTTTAGGGTGTTAAAAGAAACAAAACCAAAATATTCAATTATTGAGAACGTCAAGAACCTCACTGGTAAGAAGTTTAAGGCAGAGTTTGAACAGATGCTAAATGATATAGAGGGACTAGGCTATAACAACTACTGGCAAGTGTTAAACGCTAAAAACTATGGTATTCCACAAAATAGAGAAAGAGTTTTTATAGTTAGCATAAGAAAAGACGTAGATACAGAGAAATTTGAGTTCCCAGTAGGATTTGATAATGGTTTAAGATTAAAGGATTTCTTGGAAAGCGAAGTTGATGAAAAATATTATATAAGTCAAGAAAAAACGGATAAGTTATTAAGCCAATTAAAAGGTAGTATCGGTAAAGGTGGGCTTTTACAAGAAAGAAACGGAACTTTTGGTAAAACCGATGTTCATAGTCTTGATGGATATTCTCCAGCTATAACTGCAACTTGCTATAAAGGCCCCGACATGGTAGCAATGCCTTGCATAGCAGCATCAAGAGGAAGAAATCCTATAAATCCAAGCGATAGAACACCAGGAAACCATGTAGAACAAAGGCTTGAAATCAATAAAACGGGTAATTGTAATACTTTAACAACTGTGCAAAAAGATAATTATGTGTTAGAAAATAAAATAATGGAATTAGGTAAATTAAATGAAAATAGACATTCGTCAGCTCAAAATAGTGTTTTATCAGTTGAGGGTATTTGTACAACGTTAGACACTATGGGAGGTGGGAATAGACAACCTAAAATATTAGCCACTATGGTAGGTGCAGCGTTACGCTCTAGGAATGGTATGAAATTAGAACTTAACAATGTAGAGTTATCCAATGCACTAACGCAAAACAAGGATCATGCGTTAATTAGCAATGGCTACAAAATAAGAAAACTCACACCAAAAGAATGTTGGAGATTGATGGGCTTTACGGATATAGAGTTTCAAAAGGCACAAGAAGCTGGGATTTCTAATAGTCAATTATATAAACAAGCTGGTAACAGTATAGTAACGAATGTATTATCTGAAATATTTAAAAAGCTATTACAAGCAGATATTCAAGTAAATATTGATGAAAATAAAATATTAAGTTAGTTCGTAATACAAAAATATTCTGTTATAAGATGCAATTTAACGCAAAGAAAAATATTTTAACGTAGGGGGTTGTAAATTATAACGTAAAAGAATATAATGGGATTATAAGGAATTGAAAGAAAAGTTTGGGGAGGATAGAGTGTGGAACTAAGGAAGCCAATTAAATTTAAAAACGATCTTAAAGTGATTGAAACGAGGCAAATGACATGCACAGAAGTTTATGAACAGTTCAATAGGCTAGTATATAAAATTGCACTTACGTTTGAAAATAGTGGGATGGATATTGACGATATTGTACAAATAGGGAATATAGGATTGATTAAAACATTTAACACTTATGATATTGAGACAGGTTTTATGTTTGCTACTTTGCTAGGACGGGTTGTTACAAATGAAATCCTTATGGCTATGCGGAAAGAGAGAACCAGAAAGAAAAATAATATATACATGGTGAGTTTTGAGGAACCGATTTCAATTGATGAATGTGGTAGCGTATTAACATTACTAGATATATTAGAAGTATCTGGAAACGTTGAAGAAACAGTTTTAAAAAAACTTGACATTAAAAACATAATATTTCATTTAAAAGGACTTGATCCAAGATTATTGCAAATGTTTAAGCTCTCTTTTATTGATGGAATACCACAAAAAGATATAAGCAAAATAATGAATATAAGCCAGTCTTATGTGAGTAGGTTATTAGCAAAAATACCAAAAGATATAAGAAAAAAATGTGGAAAATTAGAAAAGCGGGGGGCGGTATCATGGTAGGAATGTGTGAGGATAAAGAGTTATTTAGTAAATTTGCAAATGTAGTTATGGATGCCAGAGAAGATAATGAGGCCAGGGACAATTGGCATAAACAAAGATTAACTTCACTAGGTGGCAGCGAGATAGCTTGTGTATTAGGTCAGAGCACTTACGGAAGTGCATATACAGTTTTCCAGGATAAAATGGGAATAGCAGAACCATTTAGCGGTAATAAGTTTACTAGATTTGGTATATCGTTGGAACCGATTATTAGGGATTGGGTGCAAAATGATTTTGAGGAAAGCACAGGGATTGAGTTAAAAACAGAAGAATATCCGTTTATGATGATTAGTAAAGAAATCCCTTTCTTGTCAGCGAATATTGACGGATTGGCAAAGATGAATAAAGACTATGAATATTATCGAAACGATGATACTGGAGAGATTAAAACAATTTTAGCTAATGAATTAATAGGAATTGAAATAAAAACTGCTGGTGAATTTATGAAAGATCAATGGGCAGATGAAGTTCTACCGAGCGCATATTATTGCCAGTGCTTACAATATTTATTTGTGACAGGGTTGAAACATTTTTTAATAGTTTATCTAATCGGAAGAGACGTAAAATGGAAAGTTATAAGCAGAGATGAAGAGGATATAAAGGTTTTAAAAGAAACTGCAATTCAATTTTGGAATAATAATATACTTTTAAAGATACCACCAGCGCCAACAGGTATTGAAGCTGATACTAAAGCAATATTATATAATCAAGATTTAGAAGGCGATACAGAGCAAGAGATAAGCGATAACAAGCTAACTAAGTATCAAGAAATTTCTGATCAACTCAAAGTATTGGGAAAAGAAAAGGAAAGAATAAAACAACTTATATATTTAGACTTGGGAAACGATAAAAAAGGATCAGATGGAAATTATAAAATTTCTAGGTTTGAGGTTGAAAAAGATAAAGTTGATCTTAAATTATTAAAGGAAAAACATTCTGCAATTTATAATGAAGTGTCTA
>Ga0172378_10004925_pt1 | contig 12477 bp, 12 predicted proteins | sample GrowelOW332metaG_FD_119755 | JGI IMG/M metagenome (GOLD analysis project Ga0172378, IMG submission 119755) | Groundwater microbial communities from an aquifer near a municipal landfill in Southern Ontario, Canada - Pumphouse #3_1 metaG | ecosystem: Environmental > Aquatic > Deep subsurface >...
ATCCATTTACCCTCTTCAGGTATTGGAGCTGGTCCGTGATTGGGACCTTTCTTCACGACACACATGTGTTCTACTTCGTGCGAATAAGTCATATTAGCTCTTTTTTTGTGATAAATAAAAAATACGTAACCATAAAAATTAGGAGAAGAAGTATTGAGATAATATTTCTGGTTTCCTAAATCGCCCGCAAAGTTAGTCGTTTTATTCTTTTGTGCAACCTCGGTACATTACTTTTTTGTGAAAAGAATTAAATAATTTATTCACTCCTTCTCTTTTGTAATCTGGAGTTTACAAAAGAAAAAGACTAAATAATAGTTTGCTTTGAAAGGGAACTTTGTTTTTATTGTATCACTTTAAAAATTGTACTCTCTTTGTCTGCAACAATACTAGGAAACATTGATTGTTCTGTTTTCAGGCAGATATTAGTTCTATTCGTTTTTATACTTTTTAGAAGTTGTCCTGAAAGGTCAAAAACAAAAACTAGTGTATTTCCTCTAAATCTTGTAAAGTGAGTACTTTTTGTTTTCCTGATATAGTTTGATGGAGCAATTTACTATTTCTCAATGTCTGTTGTTAGCGAAGGGTAATCATTTGCACTAATAGACGTTTCGGTAGCATCAGTATATCCGGCTTTCATAATATCTTCTACTAAGCTGTTGATGTAGATTTCCAAATAAGAATAACCACTTGTCGGTTCAATATGATTGTACGCTTTTTCTAAGGGCAGATGTTTAGCAGCCCATTCATTAGGGATGCCATCGTTGTTACTGTCCGCCGGAGTTGGAAGTGATTTTAACTCCGGCCAACCACCTACCTGCTCGGGCGTGTCAATAATTCCGTTAGTTCCATATAAGTAAGTATCTGTTTCTATCTGTTTGATTATGCGTTTGTCTACAGTATCTCTTTTTAGACTAGCTCCTGCATAAGCCAATACTTTTTGGTAAGCAATTTCGGCTGTATGTGTGGTTGTAGGTTTGATATCAAATGCGGTTGTTGATTTTATCTTATCGATATCAGCTAACTGGACCGGATTTGGGTTTGGATTTATTCCCAGCCAATTGTCTGCTGTTACATCTGGAAATCCGTAAACATAATTACCTATTACATAAAATTTGCCCCATACGCCAAGTGCCTGACTATTAGTTCCGTCATCGGCATTAGGCTGGAAAATGCGTGAACGGATAGATGTTTTGGTTGCTTTCCCATATTTGTAATAGTTATTTATAAAATTATAATTGCCTCCTTCGCCAGCATACCCGCTGTTTGTATTACCCCAATTTGATATCACATTATTACGCATATCTATTAGCTCGAGATTTGGTTGATTGGAATAACGGCTGCCACAGAAACGGGGATTACGACTAGTATGATTTGCCAGTAAGTTATGATGGAAACTAGCTCCTTTTCCACCCCATATTCCTCCATATCCATGTGCTCCTTTAGGATGTCCGGCATCAGATAGACTTTCTGAAATGAGACACCATTGCATAGTGAAGTTTGTATTATCATAGAAAGAACAACATTCATCCACACTCCAACTTGCTGTACAGTGGTCGATAATGATATTTGATTTTTGTTTTCCTCCAAAAGCATCATCAGCTGGTGCTTTCTTTGCTGTTGAGGGATTGGCGGAAATATATTCCAATGTAGCTTCATTTCCCAATCTGCAACGAATAAATCGAACAATCACATTATTTGCTGAAATCATTAAAGGAAACTTTCTCAAGGTAATTCCGTCTCCTGGAGCCGTTTGTCCTGCTATGGTGGTGTTATCCTTAGACACTTTTAACTCAGAACTGAGTATGATAGTACCTGAAATATCAAATACAATAATACGGTTGCCTGACTTTAATCCTTCCCGAAAAGAACCTGTACCGCTATCGTTTAAGTTCGTTACATGGTATACTGTTCCGCCCCGGCCACCGGATGTTGTATAACGGGCAAAACCTTCAGCTCCCGGAAAAGCCGGAGTTTGCGCCTGAGTAAAAGAGAAAAATAGAATGGTAAATACTGCTATAAGAAAAGACGTTCTATGTATCATTTGCTTCTATTTTTTATAATATTATTCATTATTATGTTTATGCTGCAATATTACAACAATTTTGTGTCTGGTATGTGCATTTATTATTATTATATGTGTAAGTATTGGCTTTTCCACTTATTTGCCTACCTTTGTATCTTTGTAAATCACAAGCAAATAATTAGATGATGGGAGAAATAGCAATACAAGTTTCTGATTCGGCTTTGAAGGCTGCTGCAGAAGAAGGAATGGATGAATTTATTAAGATTTTTACTGATAAATATCAGGACGCTACGAGAGGAGACATAAATGCTGAAACTCTGAGCTTACTTAACGGATATCAACATTCTTTATTTGCCTATTCTGTTTTTAGAGAAGAAATTATGGTGGGTGGCTTTGTTCAACTTATCCAGAATGGTTACGGAGCGTACATTTTTGATAACCCATTTGCCAAATCGATGCGTTTGTTTGGTGCCGAAAATCTTTCAAAACTCATATACAAGGCGAAGAAAATATATGATGAACATAAATCTGATCTGGAAAAAGAACGTACAGAGGAAGAATTTATGGCGATGTATGAACAATATGAAGCTTTTGATGAGCTTGAAGAGGCTTTTTTTGAAATGGAAGAAGAAGTAACTTCTGTCATTGCTGAATATGTAGACAATCATATTGAACTGTTTGCTCAAGTAGTATAATAAAGGACTACCGAGTATTGGCATTTATTTTTAATAGTTTTTGGTGTATTTTGATAGAACATATATTTTTTTTTATATTTTTGTGCATCCTAAACTTTAAAAACAAATATCAGATGAAATGTATTAAATTGGTTTTTTCTTTATCAGTGCTATTAGTTGCGCTGACTTTAACTTCTTGTCTTGACAGTGAGACTTCTAAGCGTCAGTATGTTTCTTATGTAACAGTCGTTGAAAGTCAAATGGCATTGTTATCAGATGATGGCTATACGCTCTATCCTTCAGATTTTTCTGGATTTGCCGGATTAGAACGTGCTTGTGTCCTTTATACGTTGCAAGATGGATATCCTGTTAACGAAGGTTCTAAAGTTCTTCATGTAGACATTGATACCAGTCAGTCTTTTGGCATTTATACAAAGTCTATTATTCAAACAAGTGTTCCAATTGACTCTCTTGAAAATAAATCATTGACAGATTTTAATTTGTTTGCTGCAAATGGTTATGTTACAACCTATGCTACTTTCATGTATCAAAATAAAGCATATTTTGACTTGGTTCGTGATCTGAACAAGGAAAGTAATGATACACTATATTTAAAGTTCAATTTTAACAAGGGTGCTACAGATGGGTATTGTTCGGCATATTCGTATAATAGTTTTCGATTGCCGGGAGATCTTCGTTATGATTTTAGCGGCAAAGATTCTATTGTAATAGCCGTGTCGGCTAATGTAAATAGTGAAGCTAAGAATTTTTATTCCAACTATAAATTTAATTATTAAGCATTGAATTATAAAGAATTATTTAGAAAAGCTATGCTCCTGATTTCCTCTCCTGCCAAGGCATGGGAGGAAATCAGTGTTGAAGGGGATAGGCGAAAGGTATTTACATCTTTCGTTTATCCCATGATAGGTCTGTGTGGCTTGTCTGTTTTTATCGGTTCACTTTTTGAAGACGGAATTAATTTCCAGTTAGCCATGACAGATTGTTGTGCTGTCTTTGTGGCTCTTTTTGGTGGATATTTTCTAGCGGCTTATATAATAAACAAGGTTGGTGAAACTATATTTTTACTTAGAGATAATATCCTTGTTACGCAACAATTTGTTGGATACTCTTTAGTAGTCATCTTTTTATTGGACATTATCACTGGTCTTATTCCGGGTTTCTTTATTCTTAAATGGATTTTTCAGTTTTATGTGATCTATGTTGTATGGGAAGGAGCTAAGACGATTATTCATGTTCATGAAAGTAGACGGATGTCCTATACTATCTTTTCTTCAATATTGATAATTGCTTGTCCGGCAATTATAGAATTTGTATTCAACAGGCTGACGACTATACTTAATTAATAATGAAGCTTCCTCAGATAAATATAAAGAATAAACGTGCAACATTCGATTATGAACTGTTGGATACCTTCACGGCGGGAATTGTCCTTACCGGAACAGAGATAAAATCTATCCGGCTGGGTAAGGCAAGTCTGGTAGATACGTTTTGTTACTTTTCAAAGCAAGAACTGTGGGTTAAAAACATGCATGTGGCCGAATATTTTTATGGCTCGTACAATAACCATATTGCCCGTCGCGACAGAAAGCTATTGCTTAATCACAAAGAATTAAAGAAACTGGAGAGGTTTACTAAAGAGACAGGTTTTACTATTGTACCCGTTCGTATGTTTATTAGTGAAAAAGGACTGGCCAAACTGGTCGTTGCTGTGGCTAAAGGAAAAAAACAATACGATAAACGCGAAACATTAAGAGAGAAAGATGATAAGCGTGACATGGACAGATTCTTTAAAAAATAATTTACTTTTGCTTGAACATTAATTTTATCGTTTCGTTTTATTTGAATGAAAGATTTTCCTAAACGCCTGCTGAAGTGTGTTAAATCAGCCTTACCAAAGGCAGGAAGAACCAGCTTATGGCTACTTAAAATAATACTTCCGATTTCTTTATTGGTACGCCTCTTGCAATATTCGGGTGGACTGTCTTATCTTGCGGGATTATTAGATCCGTTATTTGCTTTTATCGGTCTCCCCGGTGAATCGGCGATTGTTTTCCTGACTAGCATTTTTCTTCCTCTGTATGCTTCTATAGCTGTAATGACCTCTTTGACCCTTACCCTTCGAGAAGCTACTATCCTTGCATTGATGTGTCTTGTAGCGCATAATCTTTTAGTAGAGAGTGCCGTTCAAAAGAAAACAGGATCTTCTTTTATCTGGATGATTGTTCTTCGCATTGGCATGGCATTTTTAGTAGCTTATACTCTTAATCTGGTAATGCCTCAGGACACTCATTCTTTTGAAATATTGTCTCAGCCCGAGGTGTTTACAGGCATTACACAAGTGTTGCAGGCTTGGCTTAGTACTTCTGTTATTCTTGTTTTTACAATATTAGCAATTGTGAGTGCGCTCATGATTTTGCAAAAGCTTTTGGAAGAATATCAGCTTTTGGATGTGATTTCACGTCCGCTCAGACCTTTCATGCGCTTTTTTGGAATGCCCGGAGATTCTTCTTTCTTATGGCTGGTTGGTAATATTGTGGGTCTGGCTTATGGTGGAGCAATTATGATTAACCTGATTGAGGAAGGCCAACTATCCCGTGAAGAGGCAAATATGGTGAATCACCATCTGGCAATTTCTCACTCACTATTAGAGGATACTTTACTCTTCGTGGCTCTTGGAATAAGTTTTTGGTGGATTGTTATTACCCGTTTAAGTTTTGCATTTATTGTAGTGTGGTGCTTGCACTTAAAAGAACATCTTGGCAGAGTTAAGGGGTGTTCAAGTACCGTTTAAGTATTTACCTGTAGATAAAAAGAGATGAAACAAACTATTCAGCAATTAGTATCTGAACGAATCCTTATTTTGGATGGCGCTATGGGTACTATGATTCAACAGTATAACCTCAGGGAAGAGGATTTCCGTGGCGAGCGGTTTGCACATATCCCGGGGCAGATGAAAGGGAACAATGATATACTATGTATTACTCGCCCGGATGTTATTCATGATATTCATAAAAAATACCTTGAAGCAGGTGCGGATATTATTGAGACCAATACGTTTAGCTCTACACGTATCTCGATGGCCGATTACCATATATCAGACGAAATCCGTGAACTTAATCTTGCAGCCGTGGCTATTGCCCGTGAGCTGGCTGATGAATATACCCGAAGGAATCCCGATAAACCAAGATTTGTTGCCGGCTCTGTTGGTCCTACCAATAAAACGGCCTCAATGTCTGCCGATGTGAATAATCCGGCTTATCGCGCTGTGACTTTTGATGGACTGGTAGAGGCTTATCAAGAACAGATAGAGGCTTTGATTGAAGGAGGAGTGGATGCTATTCTTATTGAAACAATATTTGATACATTAAATGCTAAAGCAGCTATATTTGCTGCTGAGAGTGCGATGAAAGTAAAAGGGTGTGAAGTGCCTCTGATGCTTTCGGTTACTGTATCGGATATAGGTGGGCGTACTCTTTCGGGGCAAACGCTGGATGCTTTTCTTGCTTCTGTTCAACATGCACCTGTTTTCTCTGTTGGATTGAATTGCTCGTTCGGTGCTTCTCAGCTTAAGCCTTTTTTAGCAGGACTTGCTGCCCGTGCACCTTATTATATTAGTGCATATCCGAATGCAGGATTACCAAATAGCTTGGGACAATATGATCAGACTCCAGAGGAGATGGCTTCTCAGGTAAAAGAATATATTGACGAAGGATTGGTAAATATCATAGGTGGATGTTGCGGAACAACCGACCAGTATATTGCAAAGTATGTTGAATTGATAAAAGATGCTCCTCCTCATAGACCCGCTTCCAAGCCGGAGCATCTTTGGCTCTCGGGGCTGGAATTGCTTGAAGTGAAGCCCGAAATTAATTTCGTGAATATAGGAGAACGATGTAATGTGGCAGGGTCACGTAAGTTTTTGCGCCTTATTCAGGAAAAGAAATATGATGAAGCATTGGCTATTGCTCGTGGCCAGGTGGAGGATGGTGCTTTGGTTATCGATGTAAATATGGACGACGGACTTCTGGAAACTCAGGAGGAAATGGTTACGTTCCTTAATCTGATAGCCTCTGAACCGGATATATCTCGCGTGCCGATAATGATCGATTCTTCTAAATGGGAGGTAATTGTTGCCGGACTAAAATGCCTGCAAGGCAAATGTATTGTAAATTCTATCTCGTTGAAAGAGGGAGAAGAGGCATTTCTTGAACATGCCCGAATGGTGCAAAAATACGGAGCAGCCGCTGTAGTTATGGCATTCGATGAGAAAGGACAGGCCGATACCTGTGCCCGAAAGATAGAAGTGTGCGAGCGCGCTTACCGTTTGTTGGTGGATAAAGTGAATTTCAATCCTAACGATATAATATTTGACCCTAATGTTCTTGCAGTGGCAACTGGAATAGAAGAACATAATAATTATGCGGTAGACTTTATTAACGCCACTGCCTGGATAAGAAAAAACCTTCCGGGAGCTCATATCAGTGGTGGGGTGAGCAATCTTTCCTTCTCATTTCGTGGAAACAATTATATTCGCGAGGCAATACATGCTGTATTTTTGTATCACGCTATTCAGCAAGGCATGGATATGGGGATTGTAAATCCTGCAACAGCAGTTATGTATTCTGATTTACCTGAAGATATTCTGGTAAAAATAGAAGATGTGGTGCTTAATCGTCGTCCGGATGCTGCTGAGATACTTGTTGAAACTGCTGAGTCATTAAAAGAAATGTCGATCGGTAACGGTGAAGTCGTAAGGCATGATGCCTGGCGCGACGGTACTGTACAGGAGCGTTTAAAACATGCTTTGGTAAAAGGTGTCGGAGACTTTCTGGAGGAAGATCTGGCCGAAGCTGTTCCTTTGTATGACAAAGCAGTGGACATAATCGAAGGTCCTTTGATGGAAGGTATGAATATTGTAGGCGAATTATTTGGAGCGGGAAAGATGTTCTTGCCGCAGGTAGTGAAAACTGCCCGTACAATGAAGAAAGCTGTGGCCATTCTTCAGCCGCTTATTGAAGCAGAAAAGCAGGAAGGTTCCAGCTCTGCCGGTAAAGTCTTGTTGGCAACAGTAAAAGGCGATGTGCACGATATCGGCAAAAATATAGTAGGCGTGGTGATGGGATGTAATAATTATGAGATTGTAGATTTGGGTGTAATGGTTTCTGCCGAAGAAATATTACGACGCGCCAAAGAAGAAAAGGTGGATATGATAGGCCTCAGCGGACTAATCACTCCTTCTCTGGACGAAATGGCACATGTGGCCGGTGAACTTGAAAAGGCAGGATTTGATATTCCTTTGCTGATAGGTGGAGCTACCACATCCAAACTTCATACCGCGCTTAAGATTGCACCGTTTTATCACGCACCGGTGGTGTATCTTAAGGATGCTTCCATGAATGCCGGGGTAGCATCCAAGTTATTGAATCCGGAAACCAAAGCGGGTTTTGTGGAAGAGTTGAATAAGGAATATCAGAAACTAAGAGATAACAGTACTACCTCAAAGATAAAAACAATATCACTTGAGGAAGCACAAAGTAAGAAACTTAAACTTGAATGGTGATGTATACTTTCTATTATCAATCTCCGTTGGCGTTTCTGGAAATTAAAACGACTGAAACAGATGTTGTTCAGCTTTCTTTTACGGAAGAAGCCGGTGAATCTTCTCATGATTTACCAAGTGTAATGCAGGAATGTATCCGTCAGCTAGACGAATACTTTGCGGGTAAGCGTGCTGAATTTCAGCTTCCTTTAAAACCTCATGGTACAGCTTTTCAGGAAAAGGTGTGGAAGGCTCTGCAAACAATTCCTTATGGAGAGACCATTAGTTATAAGCAGTTGGCAGAAAGGGTAGACAATCCTAAAGCCTGTCGCGCTGTAGGTTCGGCCAATGGGCGTAATCCTATCGGCATTATTATTCCTTGTCACCGGGTGATTGCTGCCGATGGTACGCTGGGCGGGTATGCTTACGGACTGAAAGCTAAGAAAACACTCCTCGATCTGGAACATCCGTCTAACTTATAATTCACTATAAACTAAGAAAACTAAAAGGGACTATTGTCCCTTTTTCTATGTTACATTAGTTGTGTGACCTACCTCACAAATGTTTGTGACCTACGTTACGAAGAAGTGTGACCTACCTCATACCTTTCTGTGAGGTAGGTCATACTATTAGTTATTCTTGATGGAATATCTAATATCCCCTTCAATATTTGCTAATATTCCTTTGAGAGAGCTCAAGAAAATAAGTAGTGAAACCTATTTTTTTTGATATTCACTAACATCTCTCGTGAAAACATATTTGCTCTTTCCTATAAACTTATCTTCTGAATAGAAATTCTAAAAGTACTGTCATTGCACTCTATTGATGATTCCTTTTATGCAGCTTGTTTTCTGTTTGTATTTTAATTCACTATATTTCCACAAATAAGAGTATTCTCTTTCTTATTCGTTGATGTATCCTATATAATTGTTCATTCTGCTATATATTTTCAATATTTTGTTTATTTTTGCAACTATGTTGAATTAAATCTAATAAGAATATGTTTGGAATAGACGATCCGTTTATCTGGTTGCCCTACGTGCTTTCTATTTTGTGTGTGCTGTTTTCGGCGTGGTATGGAGTGAGATACTGGAATAAAGACGACAAAAAGGACGAATAGAAATGAACACATTTACCCTTGGACTTATCGTTATCCTTTATCTGCTCTCTTTAGCATACCTGGGATTTTTAGGATATAAGAAAACAACTAATGCCAGCGATTACTTAGTAGGCGGGCGACAGATGAATCCTATCGTTATGGCTCTTTCTTATGGAGCTACATTTATATCGGCTTCTGCCATTGTAGGATTTGGCGGTGTGGCAGCCACCTTTGGAATGGGCATTCAATGGCTTTGTTTCCTCAATATGTTTGTGGGAGTGGTTATTGCTTTTATCTTTTTCGGTTTGCGTACTCGACGTATGGGAGTGAAACTGAATGTGAGTACTTTTCCTCAATTACTGGGCAGACATTATCATTCCCGCGCTACTCAAGTCTTTGTAGCCGTTGTTATCTTTGTGGGCATGCCACTTTACACGGCTGTGGTAATGAAGGGAGGCGCGGTATTTATAGAACAGATATTCCAAATTGATTTTAATATATCTCTGCTTATATTTACACTTGTAATAGCAGCTTACGTTATTGCTGGTGGTATGAAAGGGGTAATGTATACAGATGCTTTACAGGCTGTTATCATGTTCGTATGTATGCTATTTCTTATCCTTTGGCTATATAAAACATTAGGCATGGGATTTACCGAAGCAAATAAAGCGCTTACAGATATATCTCCTTTGGTTCCCGAGAAATTTAAAGCATTGGGACATCAGGGCTGGACATCAATGCCACTGGCTGGTTCGCCTCAATGGTATACGCTGGTTACATCCCTGATATTGGGAGTAGGTATCGGCTGTCTTGCACAACCTCAGTTAGTGGTAAGATTCATGACGGTGGAAAGTGGCAAACAACTTAATCGCGGCGTTTTTGTAGGATGCCTTTTCCTTATTATTACCGTTGGAGCTATTTATCATGCAGGTGCACTCAGCAATCTGTACTTCCTTCGCACGGAAGGTGCAGTAGCTATCGATGTGGTGAAGGATATGGATAAAATTATACCTTATTTCATAACCAAAGCCATGCCCAACTGGTTTTCAGCTCTCTTTATGCTTTGCATTCTTTCTGCCAGTATGTCTACACTCAGTTCCTTGTTTCACACGATGGGTTCAGCGGCAGGATCAGATATTTATGGTACTTATCGTCCCCGTTCCCGTGGTAATCTGACCAAAGTTATCCGTCTGGGTGTTCTTGTATCAATAGTGCTCAGCTACATTATCTGTTATATGTTACCTAATGATATTATTGCTCGTGGCACTTCCATCTTTATGGGTATCTGTGCATCCTCTTTTCTTCCGGGATATTTCAGTGCTCTTTATTGGAAACGGGCTACGCGACAAGGAATGCTTGCCAGCCTTTGGATTGGTTCGCTGAGTAGTATTTTCGCTTTAGTCTTTTTACATCAGAAAGAGGCTGCATCGTTTGGTATTTGTCAGGCGTTGTCTGGCCGGGATGTTCTTATTAGTACGTATCCGGTGTATATGATAGATCCTATTCTTTTTGCTCTTCCACTATCTATTGTGGCAATGGTTGCGGGTAGTTTGCTGACAGGTAAAAAGAATCGTTGATAAAAATGGATTAAGCAGTAATGGGAAGACTATAACTTGCATTACAAATAGATTTTGTTAGCACTAATTTGGGTTAAGCGGTAATGGTAGCAGACTGTTATCGCTTAATTTTCTTTTTATATATTTCATAACGGGCAGTGATATCTCTCACAAAGTTGTAGGTCTCTATTCCGCGAAAATAACCTAATTTACAAACAGGATCGGAGAAATATTCCTCATTGCTTTTTAACAGGATGAAGTTTTCGACATTACTTCGCCAGAGATGTTTATTCTTTCCATATTTGTCAGCCAGTGCCATTGCATCATAAATGTGCCCGAGGCCTGCGTTATACGAGGCAAGTATAAAGTTAATCCGTTCTTTCTTATTATGAATCATACTCAGGCTGTTGTTCGTTTTTGCAATATACTTCACGGCAGCTTTAATACTTTCTTCGGGATTTCTCTCTTTTCCTGCGGACAATCCCATGGCACGTGCAGTTGCAGGCATTAATTGCATTAATCCTCTTGCTCCGGCCCATGACACAGCAGTGGTGTCGAAATTAGACTCTGTATATGCCAATGAAGCAAGAAGTCGCCAATCCCAGTTTATCTCCTTTGCATACTTCTTGAACAATTTGTCGAAAAGAGAAATCTTACCGTCGCGAATGGATAGGATAGGTGAGTGGGGGATGGACTTACTTATCTCGAAGTATCTTTTGGTACTTGCGGCATAAGCCGGTGAAGTCATATTCATCTTGTGCCATTTGTTGGCGGCTTCGGCTAAAAGCACGCACTCTTTTCTTACTGCCCAGGAAGCTCTTTGGTCAAAACTAACAGATAGTTTAATATCCAGATTAGGGTAATAAGTCGTATTCAATTTTGCAAGGTCATTGTCACAAACTGTATAATCAATTTTTCCCTGAGACACCATAGTAATTAAATCTTCTACTGTGGTACTGTCGTTATTTACCTTATGAATACGTATGCCACCTCCCAATTCTTTGTCGAGATTTACCATGCGGTCATAATATTTTCCTGGTTTTACATACACATCTTTTCCTATCAGTTCTGTAACATCATTTATTGGAGCAGGCTTGTCCCCACTTCGCTGCACAATAACCTGATGGGTGATTATTTTTTCACCGCAATAAGTCAGACTATCTTTCATCTTCTTAGTAATAGGAAGATTATAAGCAATCAAGTCTCCTTCACCGGCACGCAGTTTTTTTACCAGTTCACCTATATTCTTTGCCACCTTTATTCGTAGTTTCAATCCTAGAGACTTGGCAAACTGTTCACTAAGTTCATACTGAAATCCCATGGATTCTCCACGATAGATAAAGTAAGAAGTAGAACTATAAAGCGTAAGCACAACCAATTCTCCGCTGTCTTTCATTTGCGGAAGGTCGTATGCTGTGTTTTTGTCTTTACCATGACCGCCATTCTTACAGGCAATCAGAGATATCACAATAAGACAGAAGGTAATTAGTTTACGCATATAGTTGAAACTTTTTTGTGCTCCGCAATAATCTTTTTACTTTTTTATTCCGAGGTTCTTTTCGATA
>Ga0172378_10004927_pt1 | contig 12476 bp, 8 predicted proteins | sample GrowelOW332metaG_FD_119755 | JGI IMG/M metagenome (GOLD analysis project Ga0172378, IMG submission 119755) | Groundwater microbial communities from an aquifer near a municipal landfill in Southern Ontario, Canada - Pumphouse #3_1 metaG | ecosystem: Environmental > Aquatic > Deep subsurface >...
AGCATCGTCAATTTTTCATGTTGAAGTTTATTGCTCTCAAGTTTAGCAAGTATCAATATATCAGTAATCATATATTTTAAATCAATGCTCTTCTTATTGATCAATTCAGCATAGTGACTAATTGCTTTGATATCTGTTTCTTTTAGCAATAGTTGAGTGAATCCTATTACTGCATTTAAAGGAATACAAATCTCATTGCTGATGTTCGTCAAGAAAGTTTTTTCCTCTCTATGATTAGCAATACCGCTATTTATAGCCGATTTAAGTTCTGAAATATTCACAACAACTCCCAATATAAATTGAACATTTTCTATTGTGATTAATTGAAGTTGGATGAAACCATCAAAATTATTCCCGTGGATTGTATTGAACCTGATATTTCTTGTGACATCAGACAGTCCTTTTAGTACCGAGTCCTTTGCATCTTCAAATTGGATTTTAGAAGGTCCTTCTAAAATGGGTGAGATACTTTCAGCGCAATGACCAAATAATTTAATCATTTCCTTGTTCCAAATGACCATACTCTCAGACTGCTCACCTTCTTTGTTGAAGGCTATTTTTTGGAGATATAAGCCAAAAGGGGCATCTTGAATAATTTTAGAAAAGTTTTCTATTTTCGACTTTTTATGAAGAACAGTTGTTTTCTCCTTTATTTGCCAGTATATGGCAAACGCTAAAATCAGGATGAATACAATAAGCCCACCTGATATAAAAGTCATATAAATTAATGTATTCATTTTGTCTATTTATAATAATATTAGCTTAGAAGTCCTTTTTTATCTTTTGAATCTATTAGTAATCAAAAATACTAATTATCCCTTAAAATACCTAACAAAAAACAGACTAATTATAATGAGAACAATTTATAAGATTCTCGCCGAATATTTAGTTCGATATTCATCAATAATAGCCATGATTTCTTGTCCATAATTTTTCAGTCCCAAGCTCCCAAAATAAGGAATAGCAATCAACTCTTTTAGCGTATTAGGCTGTTCATTTGCCATTGCAATCATCGCTTTTCCCTGCAAAACGGCATAAGCAGGTATCCCTTTTGTCTTAGCCGTTTTTGCACGCCATTTTCTAAGAGCATCATATAAATTCTCATTTTTTACATCAGGAGTCTCACTCTTCCCATACGCCGTTGTATTTTTGCTACTAGACTGTTTCTGTTTACTTTCAGACAAGCTATTTACAGAAAGAAGTGCTTTGGCTCTAATTCGTTGAAAATTTTTAATATCAAACCCATTGTTAGCTGTTTCCTTCATTGTCTCAATCATAGGAATCAACGTCATTTGAAGTTCATCCATTCGATTATTGTACCGTTTTTTTACAAGCTTATTATCGAGATCGATTTCTTTAGGAAGAATCGCAGCGATTTGAACTAATTTAGGAGCAAAGTAGCGAGCTGCACTATGAATTCTTTCTTGCAGAAGCTGTTTTATTTGAGGTTCATCAGCACGTTTGCAAAGCGGTTGATATTCATTAGCGAAACGTTGTGCTATATTATAAACTTCTTCATGAAATACTGCTGTAGCCACTTCCAAATCTCTTGTCTTTTGGGGATAACTCTGAGCTAGAAATTCTTCAAAGATGCGTTCATAAGCTTGTAACCGTTGTGATAAGATACTCATATCAAACTGGTTATTTACTTGTTCAGCAAAATAGAGGAGTTTTCGCGCATCAATTTCAGACTTGGTTAATTGATGAGCAGTGGCATTGTTCGTAAATGCCTCAACTTGGTCATCAGTAATAATATTATGCGGTAAGAGGCGTGAATTCAAGATGAGACCCTCTAAGCTACGACATCTAGAAAGTGCTACATAGACTTGTCCATGAGCAAAACTTCCTGAAATATCGATCATTGCCTTATCAAAAGTCAAACCTTGACTCTTATGGATGGTGATGGCCCAAGCTAGACGCAATGGCATCTGCTGAAAAGTACCTTCTACCATCTCATCGATTTCTCCCGTCTCCTTATTGACTGTATATATCGTATTTTCCCAAGTCAATGGGCCAACATCAATAGGTGTCTTTTCACCATCACAAAGCACGCTAACTTTGGACAGTCCCAAATGATTGATTCGTCCTAGTTTACCATTGTAATAAGCATGATCTTCAGAAGGATCATTTTTGATAAACATAACTCGAGCGCCGACTTTAAGCGCCAACTCCTCATCGATAGGGAAAGCATTAGAAGGAAATTTATCTTTGATTTGCGCTTTATATTTATGTTCAGTCATAGGAAGTTCCTGCAATTTCCGACGATTAAGCGAATCCGCCTGTCTGTTGTGCGTGACAAGACGAACATACCCCTCATTATCATCAGGATTGAATGTAGGATTGAAGCGCGCATTGAGTTGTTCTAGAGTCGATGAATCCACTCTATTGTTGCGCACCTTATTGAGTAACGAAATGAATTTGGGATCTTCTTGGCGATAGATATGTTGCAGCTCGATCGTTAAGTAATCCAAGTTCTTGAGGGCATTGCTACCAAAAAAGTAAGGCGTATCATAATACTGAGTCATCAAACTTTGTTCCGATTCTGTGACGACAGGAGGAAGCTGTTGCAAATCACCTATCATGAGCAACTGTACTCCTCCAAACGGTAAGAAACGATTTTTGTATTTACGAAGCACTTCATCAATAGCATCAAGCATATCAGCCCGAACCATAGATATCTCATCGATAACTAAGATATCCATATTACTAATCAATTGTCTTTTCTGTTTGCTGAACTTCAATTTAAATTCATTCTTATTGCTATCATTTCCCACACGATGATGTTCCATCCCAGGGATATGTATTCCAAAAGGTAATTGGAAAAGAGAATGAAGTGTGATTCCTCCAGCATTGATAGCAGCGATACCAGTAGGGGCAGCTACGATAATTTGCTTTTGACTATTTGCTTTGAGTACTTTTAGAAAATGAGTCTTACCAGTACCCGCACGTCCCGTTAAGAATATCGAGGTACCCGTCTCATTGATGAGTGTCCAAGTTTGAGCTTTTTCTGCATTATCAGGGAATAGAGTAGAAGCATTAGAAACAGTAGAATCTAGTCCTGACGTATTACCGGAATTTGAATCAATGCGTTTAGTTGAAAATATTTGTTTGTCTTTTGTCATGATTTTATAATCAGAATTACAAAAATAGGATTAATAGATCAGTCTATCTATTACATGTAGATGAAAAATCCAGCTACACCACTGAGTACAATCATTAAAATAGGACTTATTTTGAGCCATTTAGTTGCTATAAATGTACCAATAAATAAGGAGACACTTATCCAAAACTGGAAAGAATCGGTAGTAGGAGTCGCAAAGTTCTCCGGAGTTAGCAGAAGCAATACCGCAGCAAGAAGTAATCCCACGATAGCGGGGCGTAAACCTTGAAAAAGAGCAATCACATAAGGATTTTCTTTGAACTTGATGATGATACCACTTACGACAATCATAATGATGAAGCTAGGTAGTAAGAGCGCAAAGGTAGCAAGTATAGAACCCCAAACGTCCCCCGTAGTTGTATAACCAACATAAGTGGCACAGTTCAGCCCAATAGGTCCAGGAGTCATTTGACTGATTGCAACAATATTGGTAAACTGTTCCATAGTCAACCAATGATATTGGCCGACAATATCCGACTGAATCATAGAAAGCATGGCATAACCACCTCCGAAACCAAACAGTCCGATTTTGAAGAAAGTCAAAAATAAGTGCAAGTATATCATCTTGTTATTAATCTATTTGTTTAGGTAGTTGTTAATCCTTTTTTTTACGACTCATACGATTCGTCAGATGGCCATAAACCAATCCCCCTAATCCAGCAATAATGATGACATATACAGGACTGAATCCCAGTCCCCAAATCACTAGTGCTGAAAGAATTGGAATCCAAATAGTGTAGCGATTCAGATTGGCTCGTTTGCCCAAATTGAATGTAGGTACAGCAATCAGAGCTACTACCGCAGGACGAATCCCCTTAAAAATATGTTCCACAATCGGATTATCTTGATAATTATGAAAGAAGACCGCAATTAAGAGAATCATAAAGAATGAAGGAAGAGCTGTGGCTAGAGAAACAATAATACTTCCCCATACCCCATGCATCCTATATCCCACAAACGTAGCCATCTTTATCGCCAATACTCCCGGTACACTCTGTGCCACAGCTAGTAAATCCATAAATTCATTCGCATCCATAAACCGACGTTTATTGACAATCTCATCCTCAATAAGAGGAATCATGGCAAAACCTCCTCCAACCGTGAAGGCCCCAATCTTTGTAAAGATTAGGGCCAAGCTCCAGAGATTTGTTGTCTCTAGTTGTTTATCCATAAGATATAATATCTTTTATTCTATCGTTACTTATTTTCTTCACACCATCTACGTGCATTGACAAAAGCCTCAATCCAAGGAGTGACGTCATCCATCTTGCGTGTATTAGGATATACGCCATTTTGCCAAGGGAAAATGGTACGTTCCAAGTGAGGCATCATAGCAACATGACGGCCATTTTGAGAAGTCAATGCAGCCACGTCAAAGCTAGAACCATTGGGGTTACCAGGGTAACCAGAATAGCTATATTTAGCAGCTATAGTATAGTCTTTTTCGTCTCCAGGCAATACAAATTGACCTTCTCCATGAGCCACCCAGCACCCTAGTTTGAATCCTTTGAGGCTCTTAAACATCACACTCTTATCGCTTGTGATATCTAGGTCAACAAAAGTCGATTCAAATTTATGACTAACATTGTGAGTCATGTGAGCACGAAGCGCAAGAGGAGACTCTTGGATACTCAATGTACCCTCCGTGATAATGCCCAATTCCATCATCAATTGGCAACCATTACAGATACCAAGTGAAAGTGTATCAGGACGCGCATAGAACTTTTGTAAAGTTTCTTTGACCGATGGATTGAAGAGGATACCTCCAGCCCAGCCTTTGGCAGAACCAAGAACATCCGAGTTCGAGAAGCCACCACAGAAGACAATCATCTGTATATCCTCCAGTTTCTCACGTCCCGAAATCAAATCAGTCATGGTGACATCTTTGACATCAAATCCAGCAAGATACAAAGAATACGCCATTTCGCGTTCTCCATTTGTTCCTTTTTCACGGATAATTGCCGCTTTGATACCACTTGGCACTCTACGATTAGAGTCAATATTCAAGTCACTCATGCGTCCGCTCCAAGGCTTAGCGAATTTAAATGTGACAGGTTGTTTACCGAAGTTTGCAAGCCTTTCGTCCGCCATGCCATTGATGCTCTGTTTCTTATCAAGTTCGTAACTACTTTGATACCATATCTGACGCATTTCGTCGATATCAAGAGTGATACGTTTTCCATTTCTTGAGATATTCAATCTTCGTTCCGCTATCGGCTTACCGATACGTAAATAAGCGATACCCAAATCATCAAGAATATTTTCAACCTGTTTACGTTCGCATACCTGGATCACTACACCCGGATTCTCAGCAAACAAAATCTTGGTCAAATCATCTTCAGGAATTCCCTTGAAATTGACATCCATACCTCCTTCAGTATTGGCAAAATTCATTTCTAGAAGCGTGGTAATCAACCCACCAGCTGAAATATCATGTCCAGCCATAACCAAACCTTGTTTGATTAATTCCTGAACTGCAAGAAATGCATCTTTAAAATATTCAGCACGTTGAACTGTAGGCACTTCACTACCCACTTTGCCCAAACTTTGTGCAAAGGCAGATCCCCCTAACTTAAGTTCATCGAAAGAGAAGTCAATATGAAATAGGTCTGATTTAGAATCGTTAATCAGTACAGGAGAGATGACACGTTTCACATCACTAACCTCACCAGAAGCAGAAACGATAACGGTTCCAGGAGCAATGATTTTCTCGCCGTCAGGATATTTTTGAGTCATGGATAATGAATCCTTTCCCGTCGGAACATTGATATTGAGTTCGCAACAGAAATCACTCAATGCTTCGACTGCTTCGTATAAACGAGCATCTTCGCCCTCTTGTGAACGGCAAGGCCACATCCAGTTAGCAGACAATGAAACAGTTTCCATATCATCTACTAGCGGTGCCCAGACCAAATTGGTCAATGCTTCAGCAACAGAAAGAACAGAACCCGCACATGGGTCAGCCAATGCTGCAATAGGAGCATGTCCGAGAGAAGTAGCGATACCCGCTTTTCCTCTATAATCAAGCGCAACCACACCACAATCCGATAACGGTATTTGTAAAGCCCCTTGACATTGTTGACGAGCTACCTTACCTGTAACAGAACGGTCCACTTTGTTCGTCAACCAATCTTTACAAGCAACCGCTTCGAGTTGCAATACATTCTTTAAGTTCTCTACAATATCGCTATCCCTATATTTAGGCATTTCGTAAGTACGAGTAACTGTCTTATCATTCATATATGTTTTTGGTGAAGATCCAAACATTTGGTCCACACTCAAATCAAATGGACGTACCCCATCAGCTTGTTCAAAAGCGAAACGATGATCACCAGTAGTTTCACCAACGACATACATCGGAGCGCGTTCACGTTCAGCAATCTGGCGTACATGTTCTACTGCATCTTCACGAATCAATAAGCCCATACGCTCTTGACTCTCATTAGCAATAATTTCTTTCGCGCTAAGTGTCTTGTCCCCTATAGGCAATTTATCCATATGAATAAGACCACCACTTTCTTCGACCAATTCTGATAGACAGTTTACGTGGCCAGCAGAACCATGATCATGGATAGAAACGACAGGATTTACTTCCTCCTCGCACAAGGCACGAATCACATTATTAGCTCTTTTCTGCATCTCTGCATTAGCACGTTGTACAGCATTGAGTTCTATTCCAGAAGAATAACGGCCCGTATCCACAGAAGACACAGAACCACCACCCAATCCGATACGGTAGTTATCACCACCAATAACGACTACCTTATTTCCTTTTTCAGGTTTTCCTTTGAGGCAATCACGTTCAGTACCATAACCGACACCACCAGCGAGCATGATTACTTTATCATAACCATAAGCTACGTCATTCTCTTGATGTTCAAAAGTTAAGACAGAACCCGTAATCAACGGCTGTCCAAATTTATTACCAAAATCAGACGCTCCGTTAGAAGCCTTAATCAGAATTTGTTCTGGAGTTTGATACAACCAATTACGTACCGGAAGTATTTGTTCCCAAGAACGGTTAGCACGAGAACGCGAGAAGCTAGTCATATAGACTGCTGTTCCAGCGATAGGCCATGAACCTTTACCTCCAGCCATACGGTCACGAATCTCGCCACCAGTACCAGTAGAAGCCCCATTAAACGGTTCTACCGTTGTAGGGAAATTATGAGTTTCCGCTTTTAGAGAAATCACTGATTGGATATCTCTAATGACGAAATAATCACTCTTACTATGATCTGCAGGAGCAAATTGTTCCACTTTCGGACCTCTAGCAAAAGCGACATTATCTTTATATGCGGAAAGGATTCTGTTAGGATTTTCCTTGGTTGTCTTTTTAATCATCTGGAAGAGAGAAGATTCCTTCTCTTCGCCATCGATAATGAACGTACCACCAAAGATTTTGTGTCTGCAGTGTTCAGAATTGATCTGTGCAAAACCAAAAAGTTCCGAGTCAGTCAGTTTTCTACCCAATTGCAATTCTATATCACGCAAATAAGTAATTTCTTCTTCACTCAGAGCTAATCCTTCTTTTTCGTTATAAGCTTCTACATCCTCTATATATTGTATAGGAGCAGGAGCCACATCATGTACAAAAATATCTTGATCCAAATCCTTATAGAGGCGTTGTAACATAGGATCACGAGCAGCATCTTCAGAATCGACTGGGAAATATTCCTCTATTCGTTCTACATCAGTGATGCCCATATTAGACACAATTTCCACTGCATTGGTACTCCATGGAGTAATCATCTCTCTACGTGGTCCTATAAAGTAACCTGATAATTTGATTTCGTTGATGAACTCTGCTTGGCCGAATAACCAAGTCAATTTCTTATTAGTCTCAGCGCTTGGCGCCTTCATAGTTTGTACAGCTATGATGCTTTCTTGGGGAGTCTTGAAGAATAGAATCATTCTTAGATAATTGTTTAATGGGTTCAGTCCTTCAAATGGTGAAGGATTTAGGTATCATTACGAGGGCAAAGATAGTTCTTTTTTTACTTTGTTACTTGATATATATGATAAATTTACGATATTTGCATATATGATTGGAATGCAACTAGATATCATAGAACTCCTGTTCAAAGGCTTGTTAATTGGACTTATTGTGTCAGCTCCGATGGGACCTGTGGGTGTTCTGTGCATTCAACGAACGATGAACAAAGGGCGATGGTACGGTTTTGTTACCGGATTAGGAGCCACTTTTAGTGATCTTTTGTATGCTTTATTGACCAGTTATGGTATGAATATGGTGTATGATTTGATTAAAGAAAACCAGTTTATCCTTCAAATAGTTGGGAGCGTAATGTTACTTCTTTTTGGTTTCTATACATATAAAAGCAATCCCGTTAGTTCCATGCGAATAGCCAATAGACAACGCGATGGATATATCCATAATTTTATTACTGCATTCTTTGTCACCCTATCTAATCCTCTCATTATATTTCTCTACGTAGGTCTTTTTTCACGATTCTCTTTTGTGCTCCCTGGATTACCTCTGTATCAAGAGTTACTTGGAGATGCCGCTATTGTCACAGGAGCTATCTGTTGGTGGCTCTTTATTACGGCAGTGGTCAATAAAGTAAGAGATCGATTCAATCCTAGAGGTGTCTGGATGTTTAATCGAATCATCGGAGGTGTCGTGATCATAGCCGCAGCGATTGGTTTCTGTATCACGTTATACGGAGGTAAATTCTAGTTTATTTTAGATTAAGACACCTTATATAAAATAGCACATCTATTAAAATAGGCTCATTCTTTTATACGATGTAAAAAAAATAGTATCTTTGTCCCAAATGTATATATCCGAACAATTAAAGAAAAAGAACCAGGCTGAATACTTACTCTATCTCTGGCAGATAGAGGATCAGATTCGTGCGTGTGATTTAGATATCTCTCTTATTGAGCAGCGAGTGTTAGCTGGTTATCAACTGAGTGAAGAACAACTGATTCCTCTTCGTCAATGGTACGAAGAACGCATTGAGATGATGCGTGTAGAAGGAGTTGTCACAAAAGGGCATCTTGCCTTACATAATAATGTGCTCATCAATTTGGTTGATTTGCATATGGAACTAATTAGTTCAAGCAAATTTCCTTTTTATAGTGGTGCCTATTACAAAGCATTACCCTTTATCGTAGAGCTACGTGCCAAAAGTCAAGCCCAAATACGAAAAATTTCTGAAGTGGAAACTTGTTTCGAATTTCTTTATGGAATTATGTTATTGCGTCTCCAAAAGAAAGAATTGAGTAAAGAAACAACTGATGCGCTTCAACCGATATCAAATTTAATCTCTCTACTTGCTAATTATCGTGATAAAGAGATTAAAGGTGAATTGAAACTTGAAGACTAGCATACTCATGTTCCACATGAGATGTATCAACATCTAATTTTTTAGAAAAATGAAATTATTAATCACAGGATCCAACGGGCAGTTAGGGCATGAAATTCAGAAAGTAGCCAAACAAGCTCCTTATACAAATCATACGTTTTATTTCACTGGTTCACAAGATTTAGATATTTGTGATGAAAATGCTTTGCATCAATTTTTTAGTGACCATGAAGTAGATGTCGTGATTAATTGTGCTGCATACACCGCTGTCGATAAAGCTGAAGAAGAAATCGACTTGTGTGAGCGTGTCAATATGATTGCTCCTCAATATATCGCTCAAGTAGCCCAAGCAAATGGAGCTCGTGTCATTCATGTATCTACCGATTATGTATTTGATGGAACGAACTACAAGCCTTATCGTGAGGATGATGCCACTTCCCCATGTTCTGTCTATGGACACACCAAATTAGCCGGAGAAGAAGCAATCTTAAATTTTTGTCCGTTATCGTCCATTGTTCGTACCGCTTGGTTATATTCTGTACATGGCAACAATTTTGTGAAGACGATGCTTCGTTTAGGAAAAGAACGCCAAGCATTGAATGTCGTAGTCGATCAGATCGGTACGCCTACTTTTGCTGGGGATTTGGCTGAGGCATTATTGAAAATGGCTTTTAGTGAGATTCATCCTGGCATCTATCATTATACTGATGAAGGAGTTTGTTCGTGGTATGACTTTACGCTTGCCATTCATGAAATGGCGAATATTACAGACTGTATCGTTTCGCCGATTCCAGGAAGTAACTATCCTACGCCCGCAGCCCGACCTCATTATTCTGTCCTAGACAAACAAAAAATACGTGCAGTATATGGAGTAAAAACTCCTTATTGGCGGGATTCTTTGCGTAAGTGTATCGCAGAGATGAATGAAATAGAAACAAAAAGAAATAAATAAAGACCCAATGGCCAACGAAACTGAAATATCGAGAAGAAGAACCTTTGCTATCATTTCTCACCCAGATGCGGGTAAGACCACATTGACTGAGAAATTGCTTCTCTTTGGAGGTCAGATACAAGTAGCAGGTGCTGTAAAGAATAACAAGATAAAGAAAAGTGCTACTTCTGACTGGATGGATATCGAGAAACAACGTGGTATCTCGGTAACCACTTCCGTCATGGAATTTGACTATGACAACTATAAAATAAATATCCTTGATACTCCTGGTCATCAGGATTTTGCTGAAGATACCTTTCGTACATTGACTGCAGTTGATTCTGTAATTATAGTCGTCGATAGTGCAAAAGGAGTAGAGGCACAAACGCGCAAACTGATGGAAGTTTGTCGTATGCGCAACACGCCTGTTATCATCTATGCAAATAAGATGGATCGTGAAGGTAAAGACCCATTTGACTTGCTTGATGAGTTGGAAGAAGAATTGCAGATTGCAGTTCGCCCACTTTCATGGCCTATCGAACAAGGTCCTCGTTTCAAAGGAGTCTATAATCTCTATGAGCAGAAGCTAAACCTCTTTCAACCTGACAAGCAGATAATGACTGAAAAGGTAGAAGTCGATATCTCTTCTGAACAATTAGACGAGCAAATAGGTAAAAAGGCAGCCGTACAATTACGTGAAGATTTGGATTTGATTGAAGGCGTTTATCCTGCATTCGAACAAGAAACCTATCTTTCTGCTGAAGTAGCTCCCGTTTTCTTTGGTTCTGCATTGAATAATTTCGGAGTGCAAGAATTGTTGGATTGTTTCGTACAGATAGCACCAAGCCCTCAACCTATTGAAGCCATCGAAAGAGAAGTGAAACCACAAGAAGATCAATTCACTGGATTTATCTTTAAGATTACCGCGAATATTGACCCGAATCACCGTTCATGTGTTGCCTTTTGTAAGATTTGTTCAGGTCGATTTGAAAGAAATAAACCCTATCTTCATATTCGTAATGGCAAACTCATGCGTTTCTCTAGTCCTACGCAATTTATGGCCCAACGAAAAACGACTGTTGATGAGGCTTTTGCAGGAGATATTATTGGATTGCCAGATAATGGTAGTTTCAAAATTGGAGATACGTTGACTTCAGGAGAAGACCTTCATTTCAAGGGATTACCTTCATTCTCTCCATTAATGTTTAAATACATTGAAAATACCGATCCGATGAAACAGAAACAATTGGCCAAAGGTGTGGATCAATTGATGGATGAAGGAGTTGCTCAGCTGTTTGTCAACCAGTTCAATGGACGTAAGGTAATTGGTACCGTTGGACAATTGCAGTTCGAGGTTATCGAATATCGATTACAACATGAATATAATGCGTCGTGTCGTTGGGAACCCGTATCATTATTCAAAGCTTGTTGGATAGAAAGCGATGATGAAGAGGAATTAGACAGTTTCAAAAAACGTAAATACCAATATATGGCAAAAGACCGTGACGGTAGAGATGTCTTTTTAGCTGATTCTAGTTATGTACTTCAGATGGCTCAGCATGATTTTAAAAAGATTCATTTCCATTTCACTTCTGAATTTTAAGCCACACCGTTGCTCTCATCTATTATTCCTTTTGTACTAATCAGTTTCTTATAATAGGGAATGAGCGCACAGAATATATACAAAAAAGTCCTCCACTTCGAAAGATGAAGTGGAGGACTTTTTGTATACTATTTATTGATTTGCTATAACTATTTTGTGACGATACCGACAGGACAATGATCGGACCCAATCAATTCAGACAAGATAAAAGCATCTTTCACCTCTGGAAGAAAGCTCTCACTAACCAAAAAGTAATCAATGCGCCAACCTATATTTTTTTGACGAGCTCCTGCGCGATAACTCCACCAGCTGTAGTGATGCGGATCTGGATTTAAGTGACGGAAAGAGTCAATATAACCTGAGTTTATAAAATTTTCCATCCATTCTCTTTCTTCTGGTAAAAAACCTGAAGAGTTAGCATTTGACTTCGGATTGTGAATATCAATAGGACGG
>Ga0172378_10004930_pt1 | contig 12470 bp, 13 predicted proteins | sample GrowelOW332metaG_FD_119755 | JGI IMG/M metagenome (GOLD analysis project Ga0172378, IMG submission 119755) | Groundwater microbial communities from an aquifer near a municipal landfill in Southern Ontario, Canada - Pumphouse #3_1 metaG | ecosystem: Environmental > Aquatic > Deep subsurface >...
CTTGGCAAAATCCTGGTCGCTCAGCCAAGCTTTCTGCTTTGCGCTGCCCAGCATGCATATGCCGCTTTTTCCTCTAGCCCTTGCATCCTCGATGCAATAAGTCATAAGCTCCTTCCCATAGCCCTTGCCCTTGAAAGGCGCCAGCACCCATAAACAGTAGACATAGACGTACCCTTCTCCCTCGATTGGGACCCAGGCATTCTCAAGATCATCGTATTCGATGAACACCGTGCCTTTTGCATCAAGCTTTCGAAACACGTGATTCTTGCCAAGCATAGGCTTAAGCCAGGCCTTCTTTGCCTCGATGCCGGGGTTCAGGGTCCTTGACCTTATGATGCAGCAAAGATGCTCGGTATTGAGATTGTCCTCTGCTATGTTTATGAACTTGCTTTCCATAGTCTTGATTATCATCGAACAATGCCTTGTTGTGAAGATGAATGTCAGCAAGGCTTGGCAAAAATATTGACAAGTTTACTTGGCAAGTGTAGCATGATGAGCAGTTAAGGAGACTGAGATGGACAATAAGGAAGCCTTGAGAAAAGCCCAGGCTGAAAGAAAGGATGAAAGGGAGGTCCTTGAGACCTACAAGAGCATGCTTGCTGGGGAGATTGCAATGCTGGCAGCCTCCTTTGCATTGATGCTTCTGAAGATATTCACCGACAACGTCTGGTATGATGTCTATGCCATCATGTTTGCAGGCATGGCAGGCAACCATGTCTACAAGGGCATAAAGCTTGGCCAGAAGCATGAGATAATACTGGGCATAGCTGCAAGCCTTGGCTGCCTGCTGGCAATAGCAGGAGCGGTATGCGGGTATCTGGGACTATGAAGCAGGAGCTTGAGCTGAAGAACAGCCTTAAGGCCAGGCGCATTGGCAGAGGCTTGAGCCAGCAGCAGCTGGCAGATATGGTAGGTGTCTCTAGAAACACCATAAGCTCCATAGAAATTGGGCAGTTCAGCCCTACAGCCAAGCTGGCCTTGCTTCTGTGCATCGCCCTGGATGCGAAATTCGAGGAGCTTTTCTTCTTCTAGGACCTGACATCAGTGGGCATGAATTGTCAAGAGCACAATCTGAGGATGTGCTAGTCTTGCAGGCAAGGAGAGGAAATGAACTGGATAGCGGGGCTTCAGAGGGCCATAGATTTCATCGAGCTCAATCTGGAAGGCAAGGTCAGCCTGGAAGAGGTGGCTAGGTGCTCAGGCTGCTCAAGCTTCTATTTTCAGCGCTTGTTTTCAATGCTTGCAGGCTACAGCGTAGGCGAGTACATCAGGAAAAGGCGCCTCAGCAAGGCAGCCGAGGAGCTTGTATCAAAGCAGGTGAAGATCATTGATGTGGCGCTGAAATATGGCTATGACACTCCCGAGAGCTTCTCAAGGGCGTTTCGTGCATTCCATGGATGCCTGCCAAGCCAGGTGAGAAACGCCAGCAGCATCAAGTCCTTCTCCAGGATTCAGACTAAGCTTGTCATAGAAGGAGGCAAGGATATGGATTACCGGATTGTGAACGCAGGGCCGTTCAAGGTGCTTGAGAAGGCACGTTATTTCACAAATGGAGAGCAGAGCCTCAAGGAAGTGCCTGCTTTCTGGGATTCGTCCTGGAAGGATGGAACATGCGAGACTCTATTTTCGCATATGGGTGGAGACAATGAGCTCAAGAGCTGTCTTCTTGGCATCTGCTATGATGGAGATGACTGCAGCAAGTTCAAGTATTCCATTGCAGTGACTGTAGATGATCTTGCCTCTGTGCCAGAGGGCTTTGAGGTGAGCACAATCCCTTCTCAGACCTGGGTGGTGTTCAAGAGCCAGGGCAAGCTGCCCAAGTGCATCCAGGAGACAACCCGAATGGCCTACACCCAGTTCTTCCCATCTTCAGAATACCAGCCCAATGGCCTGTATGACCTAGAGGTCTACCCTGAGAGCATTGATTCTGAAAGCGGAGAGGGTGCTTGCTGGCTCTGGATCTCTGCTGAAAGACGATATTAAGAATTTGTTAAGAATCGAGCTTGAACGGCAAATATACTGTTAAGTTGCTCATTGAATTCTCAATTTTTCATTGAAATGTCTTTATTCAAGGTTTCTCAATTGTGTATCATGCGTGAGGAATAAATATAATGGTCTAGCTGTCGTGCTGTACAGGGCAGCAACCTTTATTGGAGGCTTGGATGAAGTACTATCTGAAGGATGTAGAAGCTATCTTGAAGGAGACGGCGAGCAAAAGGGAAGGCCTCAAGGCAGAGGAAGCTCAAAGACGCCTAGACCTTAATGGCAAGAACAAGCTGGCTGAGGGAAAGAAGAAGTCCATGTTCAAGCGCTTTATTGAGCAGCTTGAAGATCCGATGATCATAATCCTCATAGTGGCTGCTGCGATATCGGCTGTGGTGTCTTCCGTTCAGCATGAGAGCTTTGCAGATGTTTTCATCATACTCTTTGTCGTGGTGCTGAATGCAATTCTCGGTGTTGTGCAGGAATCCAAGGCTGAGAAGGCTATCGAAGCTCTCAAGGAGATGACAGCCTCGACAACAAAGGTCTTCAGAGATGGCAAGCAGGTTGTCATCAAGAGCGAGGACCTGGTCAAGGGCGATATCATCAGCCTGGAAGCAGGAGATGCTGTTCCAGCCGATTGCCGCATAATGGAGAGCTTTGCTCTCAAGAGCGAGGAAGCAGCCCTCACTGGAGAGTCAGTCCCTGTTGAGAAAAGCCCAGAGGCTCTCAAGGGAGACGAGATAGCCCTAGGCGACAGGGTGAACATGGTCTATATGGGAAGCGTAATAACCTACGGAAGAGCCAAGGCCATTGTATGCGATACAGGAATGCAGACTGAGATGGGCAAGATAGCTGATGCACTCACCCAGGCTCAGGAGGAGAAGACTCCGCTTCAGCAGAAGCTGGGCCAGCTCAGCAATATCCTGACCTATCTTGTTCTGGGCATTTGCGTTGTGATATTCGCAATAAACCTGATCACTGCAGGAAACCTCAGCTTTGAATCGACCATCCTCCCAAGCTTCATGGTAGCCGTCAGCCTCGCTGTCGCTGCCATCCCAGAAGGCCTGGTTGCAGTCGTCACCATAGTCCTTTCCATAGGCGTTACCAAGATGAGCAAGGCCAATGCTGTCATAAGGCGCCTGACTGCTGTTGAGACCCTGGGATGCACACAGATCATCTGCTCCGATAAGACTGGAACCTTGACACAGAACAAGATGACAGTGGTGCAGACCAGAGCGCAGGATGAGAAGGCCCTGGCCTCCTCTCTGGCTCTTTGCTCAGACGCTGAGCTTGATGAGAACAATGTAGCGCAAGGCGACCCGACACAGAATGCTGTTGTCAACTTCGCCTATAAGATCGGCCTCTCGAAGAATGACCTGAAGAAGAGCTATCCTAGAGTTGGAGAGATCCCGTTTGATTCCATGCGCAAGCTCATGACCACAGTCCATAGCACTGAGAGCTGCAAGTACATCCAGCATACAACAGGAGCTCCAGACGTAGTGATCTCCCGCTGCACCAAGGTTCTGCTTGATGACCAGATAGTGCCCATGACACAGACTCTCAAGGATTACTGGTATTCTCAGAACAAGGAGCTTGCAAGCCAGGCTCTCAGAGTCCTCGCTGCAGCTACCAAGACCTTGGACAATATGCCTGACAGCGCAGACTACCAGAATGCCGAGGCAATGGAAAACGACCTTGTCTTCCTCGGCTTGGTCGGCATGATAGATCCTGTCCGCCCAGAAGTGCCTGAAGCAATCAACAAGTGCAAGAAGGCAGGCATCAGGCCGATAATGATAACAGGCGACCACAAGGATACAGCCACAGCTATAGCCATGCAGCTTGGAATCATCTCCAGCGCCGACGAGGCCCTGTCAGGCGCCCAGCTTGATGCCATGAGCGATGCAGAGTTTGCAACCAGCGTCACTAAGTACTCGGTCTACGCCAGAGTCAAGCCTGAGAACAAGGTTCGCATAGTCAAGGCCTGGAAGGCCCTTGGATACATAACCGCCATGACAGGCGACGGAGTCAACGATGCTCCATCCATCAAGAGCGCCGATATCGGCATTGGAATGGGAATCACTGGAACCGACGTCACCAAGAACGTGGCCGACATGGTTCTTGCAGACGACAACTTTGCAACCATAGTCAAGGCTGTTGAGGAAGGGCGAAAGGTTTACAGCAACATCCGAAAGGCCATTCAGTTCCTTCTCTCCAGCAACATGAGCGAGGTTCTCACAATATTCACTGCAACCCTGCTTGGGTTCACGATTCTCGAGGCTCCTCATCTTCTTTGGATCAACCTGATAACAGACTGCTTCCCAGCTCTTGCACTAGGCATGGAGGCAGGAGAGGCGAACATCATGGACCAGAAGCCTAGGAACAGCAAGGATGGCATCTTTGCAGGCGGAGTCGGATTTGATGTAGCCTACCAGGGCTTGCTTGTGACTGTCCTGACGCTTATTGCATATTATCTTGGAAAGGGACCTCTCTTCGACCCGGCTTGCGGAACAGCTGCAGCACAGGGAACGACAATGGCCTTCCTGACCATGTCCATGGCTGAGATCTTCCATTCCTATAACATGAGGTCGCTCAAGGGCTCCATATTCAAGCTCAAGACCCATAACATCTATCTCTTCGGAGCCATGATAGTCTCGTTGCTCCTCACATTCGTTGTGATAGAGGTTCCTGCAATCGCCACCCTGTTTGATTTTGCCACTATCGACATTGTTGAGTATCTGACAGCTATGGGACTTGCTGTTGCAGTCATTCCAGTGGTTGAGATAGTCAAGGCAATAAACAGATTCAGGGCTTCAAGAAGGCTCAAGGGCAACGGATATTGCTAGAGAGCAAGAAGGCTGCGCCAGAAGCCAAGGCTTCTGGACAGCCTTCATATCTCGCTGCTTGCATATTGCATGCAATGAAAAGGAGTTGGAAAGCCAACTCCTTTTTTATTGCACTTGGCCTTGAAGAGCTAGGTTTCCAAGTCAGCAAGGCCTGCAAGGCTAGCAATGGCAGGACCTTCATGATCAGAATCAGTGCAGAAAAGCCTAAAGATGATGCATAGCTATAAGTCGAGAAAAGAGTCCAGGCCTAAGGCTGAAGCAAGTCATTCAGCACAGCTTCTGGCGCTGCAAAAGCCTGCATCATATGAAGCAGCTCACGCTTTCTGGTCAGGCTCTTGCCTTGAAGCTGGCCTTGAGGATATAGACGGCATAGCCAAGGCTGATTATCGTGACTAGCGCAGCGGTAATGATCTCCATGCCCCTGGTAAGTCCCGCTTCATTGCTGAATACTGAGGCGATGTTGAAGAGGCTGTGAAAAGCGATTCCAGGGATGATGCTTCCTGTCTTCAGGACTAGGCTTCCAAGCATGAAGCCGATGGCGATGGCATAGACAAGCTGAAGCAGCGTTGGGACCAGATCAGCTCCGTTTAAAAGGTTTACTATGTGTCCAAGTCCAAATGTGATGCTGGTATAGACAAGCGCTTGCCTGGTATTGGCCTGGGAGATTGCATTGAAAAGCAGGCCCCTGAAGATCACTTCCTCAAGAAGGCCCGAGCAGAGCATTGCAACCACAAGGCAGGCGGTCTTGCGGCCTTCAAGGTCCTGTCCAAGCCCGTTCCATAGATTTGCTGTGAGCAGAACAGCCATTGGCATGAAGAAGAGCGCTCTTGCAATATCCTGCCCCGTCAGCTTCCTAAAGCCAATCTCCTTGAACTGCCTTGAGACTGCAAGATAAGCCAGAAGGGCTATGCTCATGACAACAGCTGCCAAGGCCTGCCATATGTAGCCAGCATTCATTGAGATGCTGCTAAGCACTACGTAGATTATGATAGCGGTCAAGGCTATCGTGAGTTTCTTGTCTTTCATATCAATCTCTTCCTTCCATGATTATGGATTCTATAAGGTCCTTGTCATATGCAAGGCTGTTGTTGGCCATCAGGCTGGCTATTCCATGAACAAGGAAGAAGCGCGATGCAAACCTTCTTCTTGCCTTGTCAAAGCTGCATCCAAGACTCTGGGCAACCATTTCAATGATAGGCCTTGTCTCAGAAGCATCAAGCATTGTCATTATGTCCTTGCATCCTAGGCTGTCAGACTGAAACAGAAGCTTGAAGAGGTTCTTCTCCGTCCTGGCAAATTCCACATAGTTCAAGCCTATCTGCAAGACTGGATCCCTGGATCCATCAAGCTCTGTGATATAGGCTGTGTGAGCCTCGTCAGCCTTGGCATAAACAGCCCTCTTAAGCTCTTCCATAGAACTGAAGCAATAAAGCACAGGCTGGGTTGAGCATCCAAGCCTTGAGCTCACAGAGCGGGCATTGACCGCTTCAATGCCCTTCTCCCTGGCTATTTCATAGGCAGCCTGGATTATCATTGATCGCTCGATCCTTGTTCTTGGCGGCATGCTCGCTCCTTGTGGCAGCTGTTATATAACATATGTTATAATTAATCAAGCGCTTTCTTCTGCGTTTTAAGCTGCTGCATAAAAAAACAAGTGCCTTTTTCTTGAAATGACTATATAATACCTAAAAGGATGCAACCAGATCCCCTTCGATTGCTCTTGCCCTTTTTTGAAGTCCTCACTTTTGTTAGTTTGATTGCTGATGAAAGCGGCCTGGGGGATAGGCCGCTTTCATCATCCTTCAACTGGTTCAACCATGACAGAGATTAATGCACGAAGGCTTGTCAACAGAAGCAGAATCCTTGAGCAGAACAGGGCTTGCTGTGACATGATAGGCAAGATGAGAAGGCTCCATGGATATGAGCATTGGGGCTGTGAGTGGGAGGGCTTTCTGCATGGCTTGTCCTGACAGCCTGGCATCTGAGTTTTCGCTAGGCAGGATCATCTCTTTCAAGAGCCTGGGAACCGGGGTGATAAACTCCACCTATCTTCTTTGCACTGACAAGGGGGAGTTTGTTGCCCAGAGGATAAACACAGCTGTCCTGGGCTCGGCTAGGAACCTGATGCACAACATCGCTGTGGTAACCAGCCATCTTGAAGGCAAGAGCATTGAAAGCCTGCATTTTCACAAGTCAGCCACAGGAGAGCTCTTTGCAGACCTTGATGGCGAATGCTGGAGAGTCAGCGACTTTCTGCATGACACTGAAGTCTTTGACAGGGACATTTCCCTTGCTGCCTTTGCCACGGCAGGAAGAGCCTTCGGGAATTTTGACAAGGCCCTGATGGACTTGGATCCAGGCGCCTTGTTCATCACAATCCCAGGCTTTCATGATCCAGCCAGCCGCCTGAAGCACCTTCGCTCGTCTTTTGAGAAGGATTCACATGGTCTTCTTAGCAAGGCATACTGCCAGGCAAGCAGGCTCCTTGAGCTTGAAAGCCTGGCCCATTGCCTTCCCCCCTTGCCCTTGCGGATCACTCATAATGATACCAAGACCACGAACATTCTCTTCTGCCGATATAGCCATGAGAGCTGCTGCGTCATAGACCTGGACACTGTCATGCCAGGCTTTTTATGCTTCGACTTTGCCGACAGCATAAGGTATTCAGCCAACAAGGCCTCTGAAGATGAGAAGGATCTTGGAAAGGTTGCCTTGGACCTGGACCTGTTCGAGGCCTTTGCTGCTGGCTTTCTCGGAACGCTCAGAGGCGAGCTTAGGGAAGAGGAGAAGAGCAGCATGGCTGACGGGGTCCTTGTGCTGACTTATGAGCAGGCAATAAGGTTCCTGGATGATTATCTATGTGGAAGCCCCTATTACAGGATCGAACACCCAGAGCACAACCTTGAGCGAGCAAGCTGCCAGCTTGCCCTGCTTGAGGACATGCTGGTTCATCAGGCGGACATGAGAGCTATTTGCTCCAGGATCTTAGGCTAGAGAGCTCCACAGGCATTCCGTTGTTCAGGCGGCTTGCCTCTGCTCCAAGGGCTATCAGATGGCTTTCGATGGAGGTCTCCAGGGTGGTGACATCCGCTCCTGCGCTTCCAGTCTCCAGCAGCTGAAGAAACGAGGTGACCAGCCCTAGGTCTCCGCCTCCATGGCCTGATAAGTCATCGGAGAGGGTCCTTACATCGATGACCTGGGTCTTTTCTCCAAACCTTGTTGCCTTTATGATGCATTGGTCCATGTCTGCCCAAATGTCGCCAAGAGTCCCCATGACCTTCAGCGTTCGTCCGCCGGAGGATGTGAAGGCGCTCATGGTCAGGCTCAAGGAAGCCCCGCCTTCCATCTGAAGATTGACGACCTGATGATCGACAACATCGTTGTCGCATGCAAACACGCATCGCCCATAGGGTCCTGTGGCAAGAGCCTCACGAATGCTGGCCTCGGTAGGGCTTGGGCTGAGCACATTGCAGGGCCAGCCGGTGTTGCCCTTGAGCACTCCAGTGCAATCGTTGGTGAGGTAGATCTTCTCAGCATCATAAGGGCAGTCCGCCTTGGCCTTGCAGGGCCCGAGGCATCTCTGTCCTGCTCCTTGGGGAGCATTCTCCTTGCGAAAATACATCAGCGACCCAAATGAGGAGACTCTCTGGCATCTTCTGCCTGTCAGCCATACAAGATAGTCCAGGTCGTGGCAGCATTTTGCCAGGATCATGGGACTGGTCTGGCCCTCCTGTCTCCAAGAGCCCCTGACAAAGGAATGAGCCTGGTGCCTGCAGCGAACATTCTCAAGGGCCTGTATGGAAGCTATCTCGCCAATGCTCCCAGAATCTATTATGGACTTGATTGTCCTGAAAAACGGGGTGTAGCGAAGGACATGGCAGATAATTACCTTGCGCTTATATCAGCTGGCAGCTTCCTGGATCGCCTGAAGCTCCTCCAGCCTTGGCGATATGGGCTTCTCCAGAAGAATGTCATAGCCCTTCTCAAGGGCCATAAGGGCATGAGGGACATGCTGGCGATCCTGGGTGCAGATAATGGCTGCATCGGCAAGACAAGGCTGTGAGAAAAGCTCCTCAGCGCTATGAAACCTCATGGAGCCGGGTATGCCATGCTCCTCTCCGGCTAGCTCAAGGGCCTCATCGCTGGTGTCGGCCACAGCGACGACCTTGGCTCTGTCCTTCATGCCGGCTATCTCGCGGCCATAGGCCAGCCTTCCTCTGGAGCCCAGTCCAGCTATGACCAGCGTCTTCATAGGCTTCTCCTTATTGGATGCCTTATGACTGTCTTCAGCGCTTCGGGCCTGCACCTTCTGAAATCGCTTAAATAGATCTCATGGTGCCTTCTAGCCTGCATATCGCTCTCATAGCCTTGGCTTGCAGCATAGCTGTCCATCAGGGCTATTGTTGCAGGCTCATCGTCAAAGGATCCTAAATGCATAGCCTGGACACATAGGCCTTCCTCATACTGCATAAAGTAAGCAGCCTGGAAGCTGGCTTTCTTCTTGCGCTCAGCTTCATCCCTAGCCCAGCAGAACTCATCTCTGGTGACAAAATCCGGAAGCCTTATCACCGAGGTCCAGAGAAAGGAGCTCTTGCGTGAGTAGTCCATGCCATCAAGCCCCTCCTGTTTCCAGAAGCCTTCAAGAGGCGGCACAACATACTCGAAGTAGCCTTTCATTGAGTGTGAGCTTCTTGGACTCATCTTTATCGTATAGGAGATTGCATATAGAGCCTCAAGGGCTCTCTGGTATTCACCGCTGGGATCGTTGGGATCTCCCTTGCCATCAACGGCTATATAGTTCATTGAAGGAACCGCTACAATCTGCGGCTTTAAAGGAGGAAGATAGAATTCCTTATACTCTTTCTTGTAATCGAACATCATAACTCCAAGGTCGATGCTAGAGTCAAAACCAAAAAAAGGCAAGAAAAACCCAATAAGTGTTATTATAATAACAGAAACAGAAAATAAACTACAAAACCTATTGATTTAAAATATCCTTTTCTCTAGTATACCCCCATCGAGGTAAGAGAATGAAAAGAATAACAACAGCAATCATCCTTATGGCATTAGTCCTGTCCCTAGTATTTGCAAACGGCGGGAAGGAAGCCCCATCCAATGTCCTGAGAGTCGGAATGGAGTGCGCCTACGCCCCCTATAACTGGTCCCAGTCTGATTCATCCAACGGTGCCGTCAAGATCAACGGCAGCTCTGATTATGCATATGGATATGATGTAATGATGGCCAAGTATGTGGCCCAGGCTCTTGGAAAGGAGCTGCAGATCGTAAAGCTTGACTGGGATTCAATCCCTGTTGCAGTTCAGTCAGGGACAATCGACTGCGCCATCTGCGGCCAGTCCATCACCGCAGAGCGCCTGATGACCCTGGACTTCTCAAGCCCTTACTACTATGCTTCCATAGTTGCGCTGGTGAAGGCCGATGGCCCTTATGCGAATGCCTCCGGAGTCAAGGATCTAGCCAATGCAAAATGCACAAGCCAGCTCAACACTGTCTGGTATGATATATGCCTTCCTCAGATACCTTCTGCAAGGATCCTTACAGCCCAGGAGTCAGCCCCTGCAATGCTGGTGGCCCTGAACAGTGGAGCCTGTGATGTGGTTGTCACTGACATGCCCACAGCCATGGCAGCCTGCGTGGCCTACCCAGGCTTCAAGCTTCTGAACTTCTTTGGCACAAGCGATGACTTTGCAGTATCAGAGGAGGAGATCAACATCGGCATCTCCATCAAGAAAGGCAACTCAGAGCTTCTTGCAGGCATCAATGCAGCCCTTTCTAAGCTGAGCACTGATGATTTTAATAGAATGATGGATGAAGCCATTGCGGCCCAGCCGCTGTCCAACTGATCATGAACAGCCTTCCAACCCAATTCTGGGCAAGGGTGGTGTTCTTGCTCCAGCGATATGGCCTGTCCTACCTCAAGGGGGCAGGCACCACCTTGCTCATCTCAGTGGTCGCAACGCTCTTTGGCTGTGTAATCGGCTTTGCCGTAGGCATTGTCCAGTATGTGCCCATAAACAGAAACGACAGGCTGATCAAGAAGATCCCAATGAAGATCCTCAAGGCCTTGCTGAAGATCTATGTCGAAGTGTTCAGGGGAACGCCGATGATGGTCCAGGCAATGTTCATCTATTATGGAGCCAGCCAGGTCTTTGGAATCAACATGAACATGTGGTTCGCCGCCTTCTTCATTGTGTCGATCAACACTGGAGCCTACATGGCCGAGACGGTCAGGGGAGGCATCCTCTCCATAGACATCGGCCAGACTGAAGGAGCCATGGCGGTTGGCATGACGCATCTGCAGACCATGACCAATGTCCTCATACCCCAGGCCTTGAGGAACATAATGCCTCAGATTGGAAACAACCTGATCATCAACATCAAGGATACATGCGTTCTGGCTGTGATTGGCACGGTGGAGCTGTTCTTTGCCGCCAAGTCAGTCGCCGGAACCTACTATACCTACTTTGAGTCCATGACCATCGCAATGATCATCTATCTGTCAATGACAATAGCGGCTTCAAAGCTTTTGAGGTTCTGGGAGTCCAGGATGGATGGCAGCGGAACCTATGACCTGGCCACCACAGACACCTTGGCCTTTACAAGCGGAATGTACCCTCAGATCAAGGATTCCAGGAACGCCATGGGCACCAAGGACAAGGAGGAGGCCAAGAATGAGTGATGAAATACTGAGAGTCGAGCATCTTGGAAAGACATTCGGCACCAATGTTGTCCTCAGGGACATTGATTTTTCCGTCAAGAAAGGCGATGTGACCTGCATCATTGGAGCTTCTGGATCGGGAAAGTCTACGCTTCTTCGATGCATCAACCTTCTTGAGGAGCCTACCAGCGGAAACATACTCTTCCATGACTCATCCATACTGGACAAGAGCGTGAATATCCCTGCTTACAGGGCAAAGGTTGGAATGGTTTTCCAGTCCTTCAATCTCTTCAATAACATGACTGTTCTTGAGAATTGCATGATCAGCCCGATGAAGGTTCTTAAGCTTGATCGCGCCGAGGCCCAGCAGCGAGCCATGCTCTACCTTGACAAGGTGGGCATGACAGCCTACATCAATGCAAAGCCGAGGTTCATCTCCGGTGGGCAGAAACAGAGGGTTGCTATTGCAAGAGCCCTTGCAATCCAGCCAGAAGTGCTGTTGTTTGATGAGCCTACGAGCGCCCTGGATCCCCAGATGGTGGGAGAGGTGCTTGCAGTCATAAGAGCCTTGGCAGCTGAAGGCCACACGATGGTGATCGTCACCCATGAGATGGCCTTTGCCCGCGATGTGTCAAATCGTGTCATCTTCATGGCCGACGGAGTCATCTGCGAGGAAGGCTCTCCTTCCCAGCTCTTCCAGAATCCCCAAGAGGAGAGCACAAGAGCTTTTCTGAAGCGCTTCACCCAGGGCTAGGCCCTGGCTGTAGCGCTTGCCATCCTTCTATAGGTATCTGGATCGAACATAGGCCCGTCAAGGGCCTTTTGTGTATCCTCCGCGATGGCTCCGTTTTCCTTGAACTCCTGTCCAGCCTTCCTGGCCAGGGCAAGATAGCCATCGGCAAGGCTCTTGGCTTCAGGCACCGAAAGCAGTGGGCACTCAAGTGCGGTGATCCGGGCAAAGCCTGAGC
>Ga0172378_10004935_pt1 | contig 12469 bp, 14 predicted proteins | sample GrowelOW332metaG_FD_119755 | JGI IMG/M metagenome (GOLD analysis project Ga0172378, IMG submission 119755) | Groundwater microbial communities from an aquifer near a municipal landfill in Southern Ontario, Canada - Pumphouse #3_1 metaG | ecosystem: Environmental > Aquatic > Deep subsurface >...
GATAATGATTTAAGTACCCAAAATCTTCACCAAGATACTGAATTAAAGAAGGGTATGCGCGTCTATATTAGTGTTTACGATACTTACGGTATAATTAACAAGAAATTATCTTCTCATCGATATGAGGTACAAATGGGTATTGCTCAAATGGATTTAGATGATGAGTACTTGCAAATTGCTAAAAGTGAAAAGGAAACTCCTTTAAAGAAAACAGCAAGTACAATAGTTATGAGAAAAGCTGTAACTGGAACATTAGATTTGCGTGGAAAAAGGTATGAAGAAGCTAGTGATATGATTGATAAATATTTAGATGATGCATTATATGCAGGCCTTACATCTATAAGCGTTATTCACGGCTTTGGTAGTGGAGTAATTCGTAAACTTGTCCAAGAAAAATTAAAAGGTAACAAAAATATTAAAGAATATAGATATGGAGATGCTCATGAAGGTGGACATGGTTGTACTATAGCAATATTTAATAATAAGTAAAGCATATTGTTTGCATATAATTATATTATAGTATATAATTAGTATATAAATAAAGAAAGGAAGGATTAATTATGGAATTTGTAACAAATTTAAATGGTTTAACCGATGAATTAACATTAGTTGATTTCTTTGCAACATGGTGTGGTCCTTGTAAAATGTTAGCACCCGTATTAGAACAAGCTGACAAAGAAGTTAAAATATTAGAAGTAGATGTTGATAAAGCTAGAGAATTAGCTTCTGAATACGGCATTGCATCTATCCCAACATTGATTTTGTTTAAGAACAAAAAAGTATTAGATCAAAAAATGGGTTATATGCCTTATAATGCTTTAATGTCTTGGATTAATCAATATAAGTAATAACTTTGAAATCTTACTATATAATAATATAGTAAGATTTTTTTTATGATATTTAAGAAAATTAATATTTTAAAATTAGACTAAAAATTACAATAAATTTATGTTATAATATAAGTATGAATAGTATTAATAAGAAAATAAAAATTATAAGTTATAAACATGATGGCTCTTTCCATAGACTTTGGAATAGTGCTGATTTGATTTTTGATGACAAAAATTTATTGATTCTTCATACCGACAATATAGAGGTTACTGATAGTAATGGGAGAAAATGGAAAACTAGAGAACCGGCAATATGTTATTTTTATAAAAAATATTGGTTTAATATTATCTGTATGATGAAAAAAAATGGAATTCACTATTATTGTAATTTATCTTCCCCATATGTATTAGATGATGAAGGAGTTAAATATATAGATTATGAATTGGATATTAAAGTATATCCGAACGGAAAAATGTTGGAGCTTGATAGAGATGAATATGATTATAATAAAATGCAAATGGCATATTCAGATAAAATATTAAATATAATAAATAAAAATATGAAAATACTAGAATCAAGAATCGAGAAAAAAATAGAACCATTTGATAAAATAAGTGTATCAAAATGGTATAACACATATAAAGAAAGGTCTATGAATGAATAAATTGAGTAACTATTGGTTTGATTTTATTAAACAAGAAATTAATAAAGATTATTTTCGAAAAATTGAAGATGCTTTAATAAAATGCGAGTATTATCCATCTAATAATAAAATATTTGAAGCTTTCAAATTAACTTCATTTGAAGATACAAAAGTAGTTATATTTGGCCAAGATCCTTATCACGAAGAAGGTCAAGCACATGGATTAGCCTTTTCCGTTTTAAATAACAAGCCTCCTAGAAGTTTAATTAATTTATTTAAAGAAATTAAAAGTGATACTGGCAAGATTAGAACTAATGCTAATTTAACTGACTGGGCAAATCAGGGAGTGTTACTACTTAATATTACATTAACAGTTAAGCAACATGAAGCAAGAAGCCATAAAAAAATAGGTTGGGATCAATTTAATAAGGCAGTAATAGATGAATTGAATAAAAAAGAAAAACCTATAGTATTTATTCTTATGGGCAACGATGCAAAAGAAAAAGCTAAATATATTAGCAATAAACATTATATTATAAAGTGTGTTCATCCTTCTCCTTTGTCAGCATCTAGAGGTTTTTTTAATAGTAAAATATTTACAAAAACAAATAAAATATTAAAAGAATTAAATGAGAAAGAAATTAAATGGTGGGATTAAATGGTTAAAAAATATAATAATTTAAAAAATATTAAAAATATATCTTTAACATTAGGAGTATTAGCTTTTGCTTTAGGATTATCTGGATTTTTATCAAAAACATATATTTTTGGAGCTATACTAAGTGTGCTTTTTGTTTTAAGCATCATACTTTATACATTAATAAAGAAGAAACAATTAATATTAGAAACAGAATTAAGGAAAAATTGTCCTAAATGTCATAAAGAATTAAAGAAAAGCAAAGAAATTCAATATTTTGCTGGGGGCAAACAAATGAGCAAAGATGATTATGATTTAACTGTATTAGCTGATAAAGAAATATTAGAAGTAACTAAAAGAGTTTGCTTAGAATGCAAATACTGTTTTACGGATATTGTGTTTAAAAAAGTTGATAACAAAGGTGAAACAAAGGAAATTAAAAAAGAAGTACATATAAACGAAAACTATCAAGGAGAATATTAAAATGAAAGAAATTTTAGAAAGAACTAGTGTAAGATCATTTAGTAGTAAATTAATTGGAAAAGAAATTGTGGAACAATTATTAAAAAGTGCTATGGCTGCTCCATCTGCAAAGAACTCTCAACCCTGGGAATTTATAGTAGTTGATAAGAGAGAGATATTGGATTATTTAGCATCAAACTCACCTTATGCATCTATGGCAAAACAAGCACCCTTAGGCATTATTATTGTTGGTAATATGGATAGAGCGTTGTCAGGAGATAGTCAAGATTATTGGATACAAGATTGTGCAGCTGCAACTGAAAATATATTAATCACAGTAGAAGAACTTGGCCTTGGTGCAGTTTGGACCGGCGTATGTCCAGGTAAAGATAGAATGAAAGTCATAAGTGATAAATTCGATTTGCCTGAGAACATTAAACCATTCAATCTTATATTAATTGGATATCCAGTTAGTACACCACATATTAAAGATAAATTCAAACCAGAATATATTCATATAAATAGTTGGAAATAGAAGGAGAAATATTATGGATGCTTATATTATATTAGATAATAAATATGATTTAAATACATTACCATTAAAAGGCAATTTTGTTGTTGGAGTTGAAAGAGGTTGTTTAAATTTAATAAAAAATGGTATGCAAAGTGACGTAAGCGTTGGAGATTTTGATTCTGTTGATGATGATGAACAATGCTTAATTCAGTCTAATGCTGAAAAATTTATAAAGCTTGATACATCAAAAAAAATGACTGATACAGCATATGCTTATGACCTCGTTAAAGATGGAGAATATAAAAATATTTTTATTATTGGAGGAATACAAGGAAAAAGAATAGAACATTTGTTTGCTAATGTCAATTTAGTGAAACGTGACAAAAGATTGTCTATAATTGACTGCAATTCTAAAATTATTTCATTAGAGGGCAAAAACATAGTTAAAACTTTTTTAAAAGCTGATAAATACAAATACATTTCTATATATGCTATAAATTATTCAATTATTTCTTTGAAAGGGTTTAAATATGATTTGAATAAGTACCCACTTGGTACAAATGATTCACTTTGTATATCTAATGAAATAGTAGAAAAAGGAATACTACGTTTAGAAAACGGAAAAATTATTATTATCATGTCTAGAAATGATAAATAATACTTGAAATAGTATTATAAACGTTTTATAATATATAAGAGCTTAAAGATAAGCTCAAAGGGGAGCTTTATTGCTGAGAGGTTATTAAATTAACGACCCTAATACCTGATCTAGGTAATGCTAGCGGAGGAATATTTTCTAAATAAAGAAAAAAATCTGCTGACACTAGGTCTAACAGATTTTTTTATTGTTTAGGAGGTAAAAAAACAAATGAAAAAAATATTCAATGTTAGAACTATGTCCGAAGTAGCAATATTTGCTACACTTGGATATGTGCTTAATCTGTTTTCGGATGTTTATTCTAAAACATTCCTACCAAACGGTGGTGCTATTGGTATTGCAATGATTTGCATATTAATAATAGCTTACAGAAGAGGCGGAACAGCTGCTTTAATGGTTGGTCTTATTATGGCCATATTTGATATTGTTGATGGTTGCTATGCAATAGCAGCTGATTGGTGGAAAGCTATGTTACAAGTAGTACTTGATTACGGTGTAGCATTCCCACTAGTTGCAATGGCTGGTTTATTTAAAAAGAAATTTGATAATGCTTTAACAATAGGACAAAAAAGTAAATACATCATATACGGAAGTTTACTAGGAGGGTTTTGTAGATTAGTAGCTCATTACCTTTCAGGAATATTGTTTTGGTCAGACGGTATGCTTTGGGATGTAGGAGGACCATATATTTATTCATTATTATATAATGCTGCATATATTGTTCCAAGTATCATTTTATGTATTTCTCTAATGCTATTAATGTTGCATAAATGGCCGCAAATATTAATACCTGAAGATATGCAATATGAAAGCAGAAATAACGTCAAGGAGCAAAGCAATGAAAAATAGTATTAATGCAAAAAAAATTGTTGCTATAGTTTTCGGTAGTGCTTTTTCAATAATATCATTAATATATTTTATTCTTTCTTACTCAAAAGCAACAGATGAGTGGGGTACTGATATTTCAGCATCTAAAGAATATTTTGTAATGCTATTAATTGGATTAGTAATTTTGATTAGTGCAATTTATAGTTATGTAGGTAAATCTAGCGAATTGAATAAATCAAAATATTTGGTTCCTATGGTAACATTTACAGTTGGATCATTGGGAACACTCTATTTTATTTCTGTAATATTAAGTACAATAATTAATAATGGATTCAAGTCATTGAACAATATGGGTCCAGTAGTTTATATTTGTTTAATATTTATTTTTGTGTTTTCCTATGGAATTATCAATTTATTAAACATGAAAAATGAAAAATAGTTGTTTTTGTAAATAAGCAACTTAAAATAATAAAAAGTAAGTAAAATTAATTTTACTTACTTTTTTGATTGAAATAAAGACTGTCAACAGCTTTTAAATAATCTACTATTGGTAATTTATTTAATAAAACTTCAACTCCACCAATATTTGTAATGTTACAAGCTTTAATAGATTTTGGTCCATCATGTAAATTATTAGTGTATTCCCGATAAAAATCTTTTATATCAATAATAAATACTTGATTTAAAATTTTAAAGTATATTATGACAAATGCTATTCCACCTTGTTCATCAATTTTTTTTAAATGAATTATTTGATGAGCAAAAATATGTTTAAAGGAAAATGAAGCATTATCCGTTTGTTTTGCTTCAAAATCAATGTATTTTGTCTTATATATTCCATTATAATCTGTTGTTGATGGCGTTTTGTAATACGCTTCAACAATTTTAGCTTTACTACGTTCTGGATAGCTTACTTTTACTACTTGAATAGGAGTAGGTTTCTTATAAATAATTGCTAAATTATTAGTTCTATAATATTCATTAGCAATATTTAACTCACTTTCAAATAGCATTCCTCGCGAATTTATATGCGTTATTTTATTGTTACTTACTTTTTTTCCGTTTGGATACTTAATATTCATAATTATTCTCCTAAGTAAATTATACAATAAATATAAAAATAATTCAAATTTAATATATATTAATTTCTATATCTTGATAAAAAATGATAGTTATGATAAAATGATAGAAAGGTAGAATTATGTTAAACAAAAATGAAATTTTAGAAAGACAAAAAAAGATTAGAAATTTTTCCATAGTAGCACACATTGACCATGGAAAATCAACATTAGCAGATAGAATATTAGAATTAACTAATAGTATATCTTTACGTGAAATGAAAAATCAAGTTTTAGATGATATGGATCTGGAACGTGAACGAGGAATTACTATTAAATTAAATGCTGTAGAACTTAAGTATTTATCTGAAGATGGAAATACTTATATTCTTCATTTGATTGATACCCCTGGACACGTCGACTTTACATATGAAGTATCTAGATCTTTGGCTGCGTGTGAAGGTGCTATATTAGTAATAGATGCATCACAAGGAATTGAAGCTCAAACATTGGCAAACGCTTATTTGGCCATAGATAATAATTTGGAAATTCTTCCTCTTATCAATAAAATTGACTTGCCTAGTGCAGATATTGAAAAGACTAAAGAAGAAATAGAAAGAGTTATTGGATTGGATACTTCTGATATTGTTTGTGCCAGTGCTAAAGCAGGTATTGGTATTAGAGAGATTTTAGAACAAGTAGTTCATAAAATCCCAGCACCTACAGGCGACCTTAATGCACCGTTACAAGCATTGATATTTGATTCTTATTATGATCAATATCGTGGTATAGTCCCTCTAGTTAGAGTAACTCAAGGTATTGTTAAAATTGGAGATATTATTCATTTAATGGCAACCGATTCAGACTTTGAAGTTATTGAATTAGGCGTACGTACACCTAAAGAAGAAGCTCGTGATTTTTTAGCTGCTGGAGATGTTGGATTTATTACAGCTGCAATCAAAGATATTAAAAAAGTACACGTTGGTGACACAGTCACTTTACAAAATAGGCCTTGTGAGAAAGCTTTAGCTGGATACAAGCATCTAACACCAATGGTGTTCTGTGGAATGTTCCCAACAGATAATGCAAAATATGCTGATTTAAAAGAAGCTTTAGAAAAATTAGCTCTAAATGATGCTTCATTATCTTTTGCTCCGGAAAAATCTCAAGCTTTAGGCTTTGGATTCCGTGTCGGCTTTTTAGGCTTGCTTCATTTAGATGTAGTTCAAGAAAGAATAGATAGAGAATTTAAAATAGATTTGATAGCAACTGCACCATCTGTTTCTTACCATGTATTTTTAACAAATGGTAATATGAAAATAATAGATAACCCAGCAGAATTTCCTAATCCATCAACAATTAAAAGCATTGAAGAACCCTTTGTCAAAGCAACTATAATGTTACCTAATGAATATGTAGGTACAGTTATGGAACTTTGTCAAAAGAAGAGGGGTATTTTCAAAACTATGGAATATTTGGATGAAAAACGTGTAACCTTGATTTATGAAATGCCATTAAGTGAAGTTGTTTTTGATTTCTTTGATAAATTGAAATCAGGAACTAAAGGTTATGCCTCATTTGATTATGAATTATATGAATATAAATCTAGTGACCTAATACGAATGGATATTTTACTTAATAATGAAAAAGTTGATGCCTTAAGCATTATTCTCCATCGTGATTCAGCATTTAATAGAGGTCAAGATATAACTAGAAAACTTAAGACATTAATACCTAGACAAATGTTTGAAGTTCCTGTTCAAGCCGCAATCGGTAGTAAAATCATAGCTAGAACTAATATTAAAGCCCTTCGTAAGGATGTTCTTGCAAAGTGTTATGGTGGTGATATAACCCGTAAGAAAAAACTTCTTGAAAAACAGAAAAAAGGCAAAAAACGTATGAAGTCAGTTGGATCTGTTGAAATACCTCAATCTGCCTTTTTATCCGTTTTAAGCATAGATGATGAATAAAGAAATTAAAGCCTTATATATTCATATTCCGTTTTGTGACCATATTTGTAAATATTGTGACTTTGTCAAAAGAGTTTCAAATAAACAAGATGATTATATGGTTGCGTTAATTAAAGAATTAACATTAAGAAAAGAATATTTAGGCCATTTAGAATCAATTTATATTGGCGGTGGAACACCCAGCTGTCTAAAATTAAGCTTATTAAGTTCTTTTTTAGGTGAATTATTTAAAATTATTGGTAATTATTCTATTAAAGAAATTACAATTGAAGCTAATCCTAAAGATATAACTACTGATTTTATAAAAATCGTAAAACATTATAATATTAATCGAATTTCACTTGGCATCCAGTCATTTAATAATCAAAAGTTACTTGATATGGGAAGAAATCATGATAAACTAATTGCCATAAATGCCCTTAAATTATTGAAAGATTTTCCAAATGTTAATGTTGATTTTATATTTGGATTTCCAATGTCTAAAGGCGAAGATAGTTTTCATATTGTAAAACATGATATAGATATTGCTCTAAAATATAATGTTAAACATATATCTTGCTATTCACTAATATTAGAAAATAAAACCATTTTGAAATATGACTATGATCATAATAAAGTAAAGCTTTTAAGTGATGATAAAGAGGCAAATATATATTATAAAGTTCAACATTATTTAGAGAAAAAAGGTTTAAAGTGTTATGAGGTTAGCAATTTTGCATATCCCGGTTACGAGTCAATTCATAATTTAACTTACTGGGACAATAATCATTATATTGGCGTAGGTGCTGCAGCTAGTTATTATATTGATAACGTACGTTATACTAATACATTTGACATAGCTCAGTATATTAACGAAATAAATAATAATGGTATTAGTAATATACTATATCAAGAGGTAAATAAATTATCCTTAAATAATCAAATGGAAGAAGAACTAATGTTAGGATTCCGTAAGGCAAAAGGAATAAACATCGAAATTTTCCGAAAAAAGTTTGAAATAAGTATTTTTGATGCATTTCCTAGAATCAAACGGGCTATCACAGAAGATTATTTAAAAATAGTGGACAATTACCTATATATCTCTTTAAATAGGCTGTACATTATGAATAGTATAATTCTATATTGTATTGGAGACAAGTAATGGAAAAATATATTAATGAATTTAAATATTATGTATATGGTGATTTACGATTAAGTGATAATACATGGTTTTCTTATGAGAGTGATATTAAACAATATATTACTTATTTAGATAAGAAAAACATTCATGATCCTAATGACATAACTACTACAATAATTAGAAATTATTTAAAGACATTAAAGAATCGAAATATTGCAGCTTCTTCACAGCATCGCAAATTATCAGCAATAAGACTTTTTCATAAATTTTTACATTTAGAAAATTTAGCTAAAGAAGATGTTTCAAAAGATATCGATTCACCTAAACAAATTAAACATATTCCGGTTTGCTTATCCATGGAAGAAATTGATATTCTTTTTAAAGTACTGAATACTGATAATGTTAGAGAAACTAGAGACAAAGCAATGATTATCTTTGCTTACTCTACAGGACTGCGTGTTAGCGAGCTAGTAAATATTAAATTGTCTGACTTGCATTTAGATATGCAATATGTTCAAGTATATGGTAAAGGTAATAAAGAGCGTATTGTTCCCATAGGAGAACAAGCTATTGATATCTTGAATTATTATATGACTAATTCTCGACCTAAACTTATAAAAAAACATACAGATATGTTATTTTTAAATGCTCGTAATGGTAATTCTATTACCAGACAAGGATTCTTTTTAATATTAAAAAAGAAAGCACAAGATGCTGGTATCAAAAAACGGATATCACCGCATATATTAAGGCATTCATATGCTTCACATTTATTGAAAAACGGTGTTGATTTACGACTTATTCAAGAATTACTTGGACATGAAGATATTTCAACAACCGAGCATTATATACATATTAAAAATGATGATTTAAATCAAACATACATTAGGTTTCATCCAAGAAGCCAAATGGAAAGGAGGAAGAAATGAAATTTAAAAGAATTTTCGTTATTGTTATGGATTCAGTTGGTGCCGGAGCAGCAAAAGATGCTGCAGCCTACGGAGATGAAGGTACAAATACCCTAAATCATGCATCCTACAGTTTGAAGGAATTTAAAATTCCAACCTTAGAAAGTTTAGGTCTTGGTAAAATCACAGATATTAATAATACAAGAAGTGATATTGAGGCTAAAGCTAGTTATGGAAAATTAGAAGAAATGAGTGTTGGTAAAGATACATTAACTGGACACTGGGAAATGATGGGCTTAGATGTTAAAGTACCATTCCCGTCTTTTACTGAACATGGATTTCCTAAAGAGTTAATTGATAAATTAGAAGCAGAAATTGGTAGAAAAACAATCGGGAATTATGCGGCTAGTGGTACAGAAATAATTAAAGTACTAGGCCCAGAACATATGAAAACAGGCGCAATTATAGTTTACACATCTTCAGACTCTGTATTACAAATTGCAGCTAATGAAGCTATTGTCCCTGTAACAGAATTATACAGTATTTGCGACAAAGCTCGTAAAATCTGTTCTGATAACCCTAAATGGATGGTAGGAAGAATTATAGCTCGTCCATTTATAGGCACAGCTCCTGACAATTTTGTTAGAACTGCAAATCGTCATGATTATTCAGTATCCCCTAGCAGTAAAACCACACTTGATTATTTGAAAAAAGCTGGATATGATGTTATTGGTATCGGTAAGATCAGTGATATTTTTAATACGCATGGAATTACTGAATCATACCACAATGAATCTAATCATAATGGTATGGAACATACAATTTATTGTGCTGATAAAGATTTTACTGGACTTTGTTTTGTGAATTTAGTAGATTTTGATTCAAAATATGGCCATAGAAGAAATGCTCAAGGTTATGCTAAATGTATTATGGAATTCGATAATGATTTATCTGAATTATTAAAACATTTGCGTGATGATGACTTGTTAATGATTACAGCAGATCACGGAAACGACCCAACTCATACAGGTACCGATCATACTAGAGAAAATGTTCCAATTTTAGTGTACAATAAAAACATTGTATCTAAAGATTTAGGATTAATACACTCTTTTAGCAGTATTGGTAAAACAATATCAAACAATTTTGGCGTAAAAAGCACACAAAACGGAAATAAGATTAATATCAAATTAAAATAGGAGGGAATGATATGAAAAAAGAAATTTGGAATTTTGATTCACACGGAATTACTTTATATGGTAACGTTTATGTAGCCGACAATCCAAAAGGAATAGTCGAAATAGTACATGGAATGGCAGAGCATAGAAAAAGATATGAAGATTTTTGTACATATCTTGCAAATAACGGTTATACTGCTGTTGTTTACGACCAAAGAGGCCACGGAGAAACTGCAGGATCTGTTGAAAAACTAGGATATATGGATGATACTAATAATTTTAAAATACTTGTAAGTGATGCAAAGCTTGTAAATAATGAAATTAAAAATAAATTCAAAAAATTACCAGTATATTTACTTGGTCATTCTATGGGATCCTTCATTTCACAGCGATTTATAGAATTATATGGTGATAGTATCAGTGGCGTTATTCTATCGGGTACTAATTACAATAAAGGATTAATGATTAATGTAGGATATAAAATAGCTAAAGGAGAAGTTAAAAAACACGGAAGAAAATACTTGAGTGAGAAAATGAATAAGTTATCTTTCGCATCTTATAATAATTCTATTAAAAACGTAAGAACTTCATTTGATTGGTTAAGTATCAATAAAAATAATGTTGATAAATATATAGCTGATCCTTATTGTGGAACAGTTTTTTCAACATCTTTCTTTATGGATATGCTAAATGAATTTAAAGAAACTAGTGCCTATTTTGATAAGATTAGAAAAGATTTACCAATATTCATAGCTGGTGGTAAATATGACCCTGTAGGAAAGTCTGGCAAAGGTCCTAACAAATTATTACAAGAATATACTAAAAAACAAGGCATAGAAGATGTTGCTTTAAAGCTTTATGAAGCAAGACACGAAATATTAAATGATAACGTTAAAAAAGAAGTATATGAAGATATACTAGAATGGCTTAAAAAACATTAAAAATAATAATAAAAATAATCAAAGGAAACTTAAGTGAATTTAAGTTTCCTTTGATTTTATTCGAAATGATTGTTTTTTGATTAAGAGAAGTATAGCATATTCATTAACAGTAAATGAATATGTTTATTTGCAATATTTACCGTATAAATATGTGCTAATATGCTAACATTAGCATTATTAATGTATTTTAGTTAGAACATTAAAATTCTTAATATCAGTTACAATTCAGAATACTAAGTGCATAATATATGTTTTTTTAATTTTTTAATACATTATATAATCGAATCATATACGGATATCCTATAACCTGTCAAAGTCTCTAAGAAGCCCCTTAATTTGGATTATGATGTATTACTATTAACAATACTGTTAGTTAATAGTATATTAAAAAGAATGATTAGAAGAGCTTTTATAAGCATTTTAAATTATTTAATTATCTTTTTTTACTTAAATTGATTTAAGATAACTCCAAATAGATTATATAATTAGATTATATAATAATAGGTGCATATTGTATAAAGAACAAGTGTATAAAGAACAAGTGTATGATGAACAAGTGTATGATCTAAAGTGTGGTGTATATATTATTGCGCTTTATACATTATACTTATGCATTACACTTATACACGTTATCGTATATATATAGATTATACTTAAGCATACGTTATTTAACATAATATATATTATAGGAAGTTGTTTTAACATCGTATTGACATATAAA
>Ga0172378_10004936_pt1 | contig 12467 bp, 9 predicted proteins | sample GrowelOW332metaG_FD_119755 | JGI IMG/M metagenome (GOLD analysis project Ga0172378, IMG submission 119755) | Groundwater microbial communities from an aquifer near a municipal landfill in Southern Ontario, Canada - Pumphouse #3_1 metaG | ecosystem: Environmental > Aquatic > Deep subsurface >...
ATCCGCTGTTATGCTTGAGTCCTTTAAGAATTCTCCAAATAGCCCATGACCAGTCCAAAGGACCAATGCAGAGAACTAACTTCAGCCATTTTGGATTCTTTTCCATCCAAGAAATATATTCATTCATATTTCTGCCTCCTTTTTAATATTAAATAGTGTATCACTATATAATAGAAAAGCAAAAAATTTTTTTGAAAAACTTTAACCTTTACTAAAAATAGTGTAGAATCTTTTAGAACACGAACCTGTTCAATGATAATTGATTCAATCAATTACCGAGAAGGCTGCTTGCATGGAAACATGCGTCCCCTTATTCCGCAGCCTTTTTTCTTTGCTTTTATAAGGATTTCTTCCTTTCTTAATAAACAAGAGTTTTCTTAAATTCGTGATAATAATAAAAAAAGGGAGGAGTCAATGACTCCCCCTTTTTTTCAGTTTCTTACAAATACTAAGCCTTGAAGAATTCGTCAGCCTTGCCGACTGAACCGAATAACTTCATCTTCTCAGCGACCTTAGCCTTGATGGCTTCATAGCCAGGCTTAAGAAGCTTACGGGGATCATAACCCTTAGATTCATTTTCAGCAGTAGGATCAGCCTTACCAGCCTTGCAATAATCAATTGTAGCCTGAGCGAAGACTAACTGGCAGTCAGTGTTGACGTTGATCTTGGAAATACCATCATGGATGGCATTGGTGATCTGATCATCCGGAATTCCGGTTCCGCCATGAAGAACAAGCGGGATGTTGCCAGTAGCAGAATTGATTTCAGCTAATCTGTCAAGATGAAGTCCCTTCCAATCTTCAGGATAGATACCATGGATATTACCGATACCAGCGGCAAGGAAATCAATTCCTAAACCAGTGATAAGCTGGCACTGTTTGACATCAGCAAGTTCACCATCAGCAGTAACACCATCTTCAGTTCCGCCGATAGCACCGACTTCAGCTTCAATAGAAAGACCCTTGTCATGAGCAAGATTAACTAATTCCTTGGTCTTGGCAATGTTGTCTTCGAAATCAAGAGCAGAACCATCGAACATAATAGAAGTAAAACCAGCTTCGATGCAAGCCTTAGCGGCATCATAAGTACCATGATCAAGATGAAGAGCAACCGGAACAGTGATGTTCAGAGACTCATCAACAGCCTTAACCATAGCAACAACAGTCTTATATCCACACATATACTTACCGGCACCACAGGAAACACCTAAGATAACAGGTGAATTCAATTCCTGAGCAGTAGTAAGAACAGCTTTGATCCATTCAAGATTGTTGATGTTGAAATGACCGACAGCATAATGACCAGCCTTAGCAAGTCTTAACATACGAGTAGCGTTAACTAACATTTGTTTTGAAACCTCTCTTTCAATAGCTATATTTTAATTTTTTATACATTAATAATCAATTACTTTAAGCTTTTTTAATTAAAATGATCATTACGCACGTATTTACTCTTGTTACATTAATTATTTGTGAAGAAAGAGAGGGACAACTATTCCTTGGGTAATGGACTCATTTGACGAAATCAGGAAGCCGTGAGTAAAAAACTTAAGTGCGTATAGTGTTCATCATTCCTGTATACATGAGTCATGTGATTTATTCAGCAAATGATTTTTAGGTTTAAAGAAAAATTTTTTTGACTAATCTTTTTTACTATATTAAAAATGTTGAAAGCCCTTACTTTACTATATCATGTCATAAAACCATTATATTTTAAGCCGTTTATCCGATTTTCAGCTTAAAGCCGTGAAAATACTTTCATTGAAACAATTATATTTTTTTGATTAAAACCCCGTTTTTTTGATAAACGCTTTTATAAAAAAACGCTATTATTCTTTTCTTCTTAATGCTACAATACTCGCGGAAAAATGGATATAAGGGACCTAATAATGGTGGTCCTGTTTCTACCCTCAGCCATAAAAGAGGACTATCTATTTAACTCTAATTTTTTAGAACAAAAATTTTAACGAGTTAAATAAATGGACTTCTTAACAGGAGCCCATTTTTTCAAAAAAAGATGTTCATACACAAGGAGGAAAAATTGTATGAAAAAGTCAATGTTACTCGTTGCCGTTGCTATGTTAGCTGGTGCAGGTATGACTGGTTGCAATCCTTCTGCTGGTTCGAATTCAGGAGACACCGAGAAAACCATTATCGGTCTTGTCACTGATGTCGGTTCGATTAATGATCACTCTTTCAATGAAGCCTGCTGGAAGGGAGTTCAGGAATTTGTCGGAAATCATTCCGATTCCCTTACTGCCAAGTACAAGCAGCCTGCTAATGATTCCACCAATGACCGTATTTCCGCTGTCACTTCTTTAGTTAATGACGGTGCCAAAGTCGTTGTCATGCCTGGCTATAAGTTCAATTCCACAATCAAATCCGTTCAGGAAACTTATCCTAATGTTCTTTTCCTCACTGTTGACTGTGATCCTTCTGATGATGATAACAATTATGCCGCTTATGAATTTAAGAACAACGTCACTTCCATTAAGTATTATGAGCATCATTCCGGATATTTTGCTGGTTATGCTGCTGTCAAGGATGGTTACACTGGTCTTGGCTTCGTTGGTGGTATGGCCGTTCCTGCCGTTGCCAAGTATGGCGAAGGCTATGTTGCCGGTGCCGAACAGGCTGCCAAAGATATGGGATTAGCCGATAATGCCATCAAGATGAATTATTGGTATTCCGGATCATTCACTCCTTCCGATGCCATTAAAACTAAGGCTACTTCTTTCTACAGTTCCGGTACTGAGGTTATCTTCTCCTGCGGCGGCGGAATCTATTCTTCCGTTCTCTCCGCTGCTGTTGATGCCAACACCACCCTTGGTTCCAAAGACTGCAAGATGATTGGTGTCGATGTTGACCAGTCCACTGAATCCGAACTTGTCATCACCTCTGCCTTCAAGAAGATGCAGCCACTTGTCAACGAATATTTAGAAAATGCCTATACCAATATTGACTATAAGACCGGAACCCCAGTCTTTGCCACTGATGTTGCTGGCAAACTCATCTACAAGGGTGTTCAGGATGGTGATATCGATGAAGGAACCAACGCTGTTGGTCTTCCAACCGAAACCGATTCCTGGAGACTTACTAACTGGACAGTCGATGAATACAAGGCTTTCTTCAAGTCTGTCAAGGCTGGAACTGTTGTTATTCCTGAAATCGATGGTACCACCGCTGATCCGACTTCCGTTTTTACTGGTTTGACCAAAGTTAAGTTAACTTACGTCGCCTAATAACTAATCTTTAAGCTTTCTGAGCCTGGCACACCTGTGCCAGGCTCTCGTTTATTTAAATGAAACGGAGTAATCACAATGGCTGATGAACAAAATAAAATAAAAGAAATATCAAATACTGCTGTCTCCTCTCTAAATGATAAAGAAGAAAACAATTACATTGTTGAAATGCTTAATATCACCAAGATATTTCCAGGAATCATCGCAAATGACAACATTACTCTTCAACTCAAAAAAGGTGAAATACATGCTCTTTTAGGTGAAAACGGAGCTGGAAAATCGACATTGATGTCAATTCTTTTTGGCCTTAACACTCCCGAAAACGGAGTCATAAAGCTTAACGGAAAAGAAGTCAAAATCAAAGGTCCGAATGATGCGACAAAATTAGGAATCGGAATGGTCCATCAGCATTTTATGTTGGTTGACTGCTTCACAGGCTTAGAAAATATCATCCTAGGCTCCGAACCTGCTGATAAATTAGGAGTGATTCATACTTCAAAAGCCCGAAAAGAAATTGAGGGACTTTGTAAGCATTACAGCTTTAATGTGGATTTGAATCTCAAAATTCAGGATATGCCTGTCGGAATGCAGCAGAAAATTGAAATTCTTAAAATGCTCTACCGCAAAAATGATATTCTGATTTTTGATGAGCCAACTGCAGTTCTCACCCCTCAGGAAATTGACGAACTGATGAACTCTTTCCGTGAATTGATCAAAGAAGGAAAAACCATTCTCTTTATTTCCCACAAGCTAAATGAAATCATGGCCGTTTCCGATAGAGTTTCGGTCCTCAGAAAAGGAAAGCTCATCGGCACTGTAAACACTAAGGATACTGACCCCAGATCATTATCAAAAATGATGGTCGGACGTGAAGTTCAATTAGTTGTACAGAAGAAACCTGCTGAACCAAAAGAACCTATATTTTCGGTCAGAGACTTAGTTGTCCACTCTTCTGTTAAACATAAAGATGTTGTTAAACATGTTTCTTTTGATGTCAGGAAGGGTGAAATCACCTGTCTTGCCGGCATTGAAGGAAATGGACAGACGGAATTAATTTATGCCTTGACTGGATTAGTTAAGCAGAAATCCGGTCATATATTCCTTAGAAATATTACCGCCGCTAATCAAGTTATAGAAATAGATCATTATTCTGTCAAGAAACGTAACGAAAGCGGAATGGCACACATTCCTGAAGACAGACATAAACATGGTCTGATTCTTGATTTTGATTTGCAATCCAATATGGTTCTGGAACGTTTCTATAAGCCACCGTTTTCACATTATGGCCTGATTTCAAAATCTAAGATTCGTAATTACTCAGACCATATCATCTCCGATTATGATGTCCGTTCAGGAAAAGGCTCTTCTTCCTCTGTACGTGAAATGTCCGGCGGAAACCAGCAAAAAGCTTTAGTCGGACGTGAAATTGACCGTGGCTGTCCTTTAATGATTGCCTGTCAGCCAACACGTGGTCTTGATGTCGGTGCCATTGAAAGCATTCATAAGAAAATAGTTGAAATCAGAGATGAAGGCAAAGGTGTCTTATTGCTTTCTCTTGAACTTGAAGAAGTTATGAATCTTTCTGACCGAATTTTAGTTATGTATGAAGGTGAAATAGTTGCCGACCTCAACCCCAAAGAAATAACTCTGGATGAATTAGGACTCTATATGTCTGGTGCTAAGAAAATGGATATTAAGCCAATCAAGGATGAATTGATTGCTAACTCTACTCTTTCGAAAGCCATTGTAACTGATGGTGATAAAACCATGACTGATGAGAAGTCCTCACCAAAAAAGTTGGGACCGAAAGAAAAACTGCTCATTTCCGGTTTGGACTCCGAACTCAAGAAGCTCTCATTTGAAAAGTTCAATTCTCAGAACAATGCAAAAAAGGAGGACAAATAAAATGACTAACGACAATACACTTCCAATGAAAAAGTCTTCTTCTTTTAGAAATTTCTTCCGAAAGCCGGCGGTCAGATCTATTGCTTCTTCTCTCATTTCAATTTTAGCAGGTATCTTAGTCGGTTTCCTGGTCCTACTCTGCATCAATCCTGCCGAGGCTCCTTCAGCTTTTATCAATATGCTGAAGTTTCCATTTATCAACCAGACTTCAATCGCCAGTATTTTCTATAACTGTGCTCCAATCCTCATGACCGGACTTGCAGTTGCTTTCTGTTTTAAAGCCGGTTCCTTCAATATCGGAGGTTCAGGACAGTTTCTAGCTGGTGCCACTTGTGCTTTCGTCCCGGCCATTATGTTCCATGCCCCCTGGTACCTGTGTCTGCTTTGTGCTGTAGTCGGCGGAGGCATTGTCGGAAGCATACCTGGCTTACTTAAAGCCTACTTTAATGTCAATGAAGTCTTATCAGCAATCATGATAAACTGGATTATGCAGTTTTCGTTCTATATGATTTGCCAGTCAAATACCAGTATCTTTGTAGAAAACGGCTTAACTAGCAAAGTCTCAAATGTTTCACCTGAATCAATTCTCCCAACCTGGGGAATGGAATCGGTATCTTCAAACTTCACCATCGGTTTCTTCCTAGCTTGTATCATTGCTCTCATTATCTCGTTCCTGATTGAGAAAACCACCTTCGGTTTTGAAATCAAAGCCTGTGGATTAAATAAAGATGCAGCCAAATACGCTGGAATCAATGAAAAGAAGAACATTATTTTAGCTTTCACCATTGCCGGAATTCTTGCCGGTATTGGTGGTGCCATCTATATTCTGATGCCAGCCTCTGCCAATTCTGGACTGGATGTCAAATACACGGCCGTCCCAGGACAAGGTTTCGATGGTATTTCGGTTGCCCTTTTAGCAAACAATAATCCGCTTGGATGCATTTTCTCAGCTTTCTTCATTCAGTACCTTACTTATTCCGGAACCGGCTTAGGCTCGGGATTCACTCACAAGGTTCCATCACTCATCGTTGGCATCATTGTCTACTTTGCTTCCTTTGTTGCCCTTATCAACATACTTCTTGAAAAAGGCATTATCAAGAAGCCTAAGAAAAGGACATTGAAGAAAAAAGAAGTTTCGGTTAAAACTGAGGAGGTAAAGTAAGATGATCACACTTGCAAGTCTTTTCACTCCCGACATGATCTGGGGAACATTCATTGGATTAGTCATAGCCTTTGCTATCCCAATGACACTCGTTGCCTTTGGTGGCATGTATTCCGAACATTCAGGTATTGTCAATATTGCTTTAGAAGGTATCATGGTCATTGGATCAATGGTGGCCGTGGCCGTAGCTCGGTCTTTGAATGATGTCGTAAAGAATGGTTCTCTTCCCTCCTGGGCAGCAATGATAGTTGTTATCTTGGCTGCCGGTATCGGAGGTTCTCTTTTCGGTCTACTGCTGTCTTTCGCCTCTAATGCCCTAAAAGCTGATCAGACTATTGCTGGCACGGCCTTAAACATCATGGCCCCTGCCATCTTCCTCATTGTTTCAACCGCCATGAATAATGGTATTGAAACCGATTGGATGTCTTGGCCAAGCTGGTATAAGCTTTCTCCGGATGTCTTCGGAGTTACAGAAAGAGGTTTTATCCGTTCTTTAACTACTTATACAATCTGCAATGAAACAACCTTTTTTGCCATCGTTCTGATTCCCTTATTTGCTTTCATTCTCTATAAAACCAGATATGGACTGAGACTTAGATCCTGCGGAGAAAACCCAGAAGCCAGCGCTTCCTTAGGCATTAATGTTTTAGGACTTCGTTATAGTTCCGGTTTGATTTCCGGATTCTTAGCTGGTATCGGTGGCTGTGCCTTCACTCTTGCCAATACCTCCGATGTCTATGGTGATGTTGCCGGATTGGGATTCTTATCAATTGCCGTAATGATTTTCGGTAACTGGAATGCCGTCAAGATTATCTTCGCTGCCCTCTTCTTCTCCTTCTTCAAGACTTTAGGAAATATGACAAATATTCTCGCAAATTCCGAAAATTCCTTCCTTCAGGCACTTGTTTCCTTCCCAATGGCTTCCGTAGTCTTTGCCATGCTTCCCTATGTTGTTACCTTATTAGTCCTTATCTTCACCTCCAAAAAATCCCAGGCTCCAAACGCTGAGGGAAAGCCGTTTGATGTTTCCAGACGATCATAAGGAGATTAACCATGAAAATTTCAGTTTATCCAATTCATTCTTCTCTTTCCTCTTATCAGGACTATATCTCAAAAGAATCCAAAGGTCTTTTGGATACCCTGACCACACTTACCGGCCACACTTTTGAAATTACAACCGATATTAAGACTTTGTCCACAGCTTCCTTTGCTTTAATTTTGGTTCAGTCAGGCGGAAGTGAAGGAATCTTCAAAAAGGAAATCTATTCTTCCTTCAAAGGCCCTTACTATCTTCTGACTTATGGTGCCTCCAATTCCTTAGCCGCTTCTTTAGAAATTCTCACCTTCCTTCGAGAAAGAAATGAAAAAGGTGAGATTCTCCATGGAGACAACAATTACATTGCTGAAAGAATCAATTCACTGATTTCCAGAACTGGAAGCATTAAAGAAAAACCCGTTCGTTTAGGAGTTATAGGAAAGCCTAGCGATTGGCTGATTGGTAGCCAAGTCGATTACCGCAAAGCCTTATCAATTTTCAACATCCGCTTAGTTGATATTCCAGAAAGCGAAATCATCCAAGCCATCAAGAAGGAAAAAGGAACAGTTCCGGAGGGAACTTTCAATACCATCTATAACAAAGCTCAGCTTGATAGTGCATATCAAATTGATGTTGCCTTAGCAAAGTTAGTAAAAAAACATCATCTTCAGGGTTTCACCTTACGTTGTTTTGATATCATCAAAGCCTGCAGCATGTCAGCCTGCGTCGCCTTAGCTTTAGAAAACAGCAAGAGTATCATCGCTACCTGTGAGGGCGACGTTCCAGCCATGATTACTGCCTTTTCAATATTAAAAGTTCTTGGACAGCATGCTTTCCAGGCTAATCCCCAGTGGATTAATCCGCAGGATAACATCATCACGTTAGCTCATTGCACTATGCCTTTAGACATGCCGACAAAATATAGTTTTGATACCCACTTTGAATCCGGAATCGGAGTCGGAATCCATGGAGATTTCCTTGCTGGTGATTGCACGATTGTTAAAATCTCACCAGAGCTGAACGAATTCTATATTTCTGAAGGAACCATTCTCGAAAATGAATACCGGAAAGACCGTTGCCGTAGCCAAATCAATATCAAGTTAGATTCTCCGGTCACTTACTTCCTTACCTCATCATTAGGAAATCATCATCAGGTTATCTACGGACACCACAAAAAAGAGCTGAAGGAATATTTCCAGTCCTTAGGTCTTAGAGAAATAGTTGCTTAAAAATCAAAAGTCCGGATTCAGTCATCAGCCATTAAGCAGACTTAATGGACAAATGATGTTATCCGGACTTTTTTATTAGCAGATAAGTTTTTTGATTTCAGCCACTTCTTTTTCATCACAGGTGGATGAGAACTCAATATAAGTCCCTTTATTCTCAATTTCACGAAGGGTTATTTTCTGATTATGGAAAATAAGCCTGGTTTTTCGCTTTTTCTCAATTTTTCCGATTTTAAATCCACTATTGATGAAATCACTCAGACAGGAATCCTTATCCGGCCAAACCTTAGTGAATTCTTCTTCCGATAGCAGAATATTTATTGGTCGGATGACCTTGTTATCAAACCGGGATTTTGGAGCACCTTTATGAATAAGAGAGGAGGGAAGATAGGTTTTTCCTTCATCAGCAGAGACCTGTCTGAAACGGATGATATTATTTTTATCCAGCTGAGTATCGTCCTCATTGACTAGGTAATAATCTTCCTGATACTGAACGGAAACAATCTCGGATTTTCCTTTTATCCGATTAATCAATTCCTGATCAGAAGTGAAAATTTCATCCTTAGTACGGTATAAAGCACCTGCTCTTAATTCGGTAAAAGACATATTATTATTCAGGATAACATCAGCTTTAAGTCGGCAGGGAGCAATGGTTTCCTTATATGACTTAACAATATACTTGAAATAAAGATTGACAGTAAAAACATTATCGGCGCTGGTGATTTTTGAGTCACGGATGATACGTCTTAAAAACAGTGACTTGGGGTTACCATCAATGAAATTCTTAATAAAGGAAACAGTCTTCAGACATGAGAGAAAAGACTCATCCAAAGCATAGATTCCTTCAGCAATGATGACATCATATTTATGGCCATCAAAGGCATATGTGCTTTCTAAACGTTCACAAATAACCTTACTATATCTTTTTTCACTGACTTTTTCATTATTAAGAAGTTTGATAATATCCTGACTGGCTTCCTGAAGGTTGTAGACAGTTGGTTCATCAAAATTTAACTTTTTCCACTCCGCAGACAGTCCATCAATGAAAGTATTCATCAATTCCGGATTAATCAAGTCTTTTATCGAAGCCCTGATTTTTTCAAGTATTTCCGGTTTATACTTACTGTCAAAAGGAACATCATAGATAATTTTTTTGATCTTTGATTCAATTTCTTCCATATTCGGTAAAGAATTATTGAAATAATTCAAGTTTACTTTATTAGGAATTATACCGCTTAAACCAAAATTATATTTATCCAAAGACAGAATTAAAGCTTTATGGCCATTCTGATTGAATAATTCCTTTAGATAACGGGCAGCATACGATTTTCCGCTGGAAGAAGCACCTGAAATAAGAATCACTGCCTTATGCTGAGATTCCATAGTTTCTTCGCTCAGATCAAGATTACTGAAAGCCCACTTATCTAAATGATGAAATTCAAAAGCCATAACCCCTCCTTAAAAGGCACCGACAATCAAACGGAAGATTGAAACAGCAACATCATAGAAGATACGGCCTATTGAGAAATAGCTTCCTTCCGCTAAGTTTAAATCATTGACTAAGAAAGTATCAAGGGAATTTAAATCTTTGCCAAGCAACGCATAATTCACAAAAAGCAGAATTGTAAACAGAACAATGATAATAAAGGACAAATTAATATCAAAATTAATTCCTGCCAGGAATCTACCGGTAAAGGATTTGCCAGCATCTTCCCCAGCGTTTTCTTTGACTGATTTTAATATTTTTTTACTTAGAAGACCGACAATCAGGAATATAGAAACAAAGAGGATGGCAATCATTGTCAGGTTATAGAAAGAAGAAGCAATTGCTTCACCCACTGTCTCAGAACTAATAGTTATGTGACTTTCGATGGCACCAAAAGACCATTTAGGTATTTCCATTTCGTTCATACCATTCTCTATCAAACTTATAGAATTGGCATATTCACTACCGGCCAATGAAGAAGTAAATGCTTCTGTATTAGGTACTAATGAAAAGTAGTAATTAAACAAAGGATGATCATATATTGAACCAATGTTGACAATCAGCCTAGCTAGAGGTCCACAGGCAAAAAATCCTGCAGCCAATCCTAAAGGAAAACTCAGATAGACTTTCTTAAAATCTTTAAATCCTTTGAAAAAGCCAAATAAAAATCCAAGAACCAAAAGGCCAATAATTATATAATCGAGATATCCTAAAATATTACCTATCATAATAAATTTGCTGCTTCAGTTTAACTAAAGCCTCCTCTCCTTTAAGGACTTTAACAATGTCTAAGGCAAAATCAATCGTTGCTGCACAAGAGCGGCCAGTAATAAGCTTTCCATCAATAACAGAGTATTGATCTAGATAAGTTTCCCCGAAATCTTCATTCATGGAAGTGAAGCAGGTATATCTCCGTCCTTTCAAAAGTCCCAAATGTCCCAAAATAGTCGGCCCGGCACAGATAGCTGCTAAATATTTTCCGGAATCGGAAAATTCTTTCACCACAGACAAGAAAAAAGGATCTCTTTCTTCAGCCAAATATTCTGGTCCGCCCGGAATGAAAAGCATGTCAAACTCAGAAAGCTCAACATCATGAAGATTAACTAAACTCACCACTTCCGTCTGATAACGGCCAGAGGCCTTTTGCGAATTAAGGCCGGCTACAGTCACATCCAAACCAGCACGTCTGAGGATAGCAATAGTTCCAATAGCCTCGATATCTTCAAAACCATCAGTAACAACAGTAAGAATTTTCATTTATCCACCCCCTATTTTGTTATCAAACTTATTCTTTATATTATATAATAAACAAGGAAATAATTAAACTTATGAATTCAATTGAAAAAGAACTAGAAAACATTAACGGTTATGCCTTCCCCTTTGAAGGCGAAAAACATTTGGCGACTATTGTCGAACTTCCTTACCGCAAGGATACCTGGAGAGAAAACGGGACACCTGCACTCAGAGAATTTTTGGCTGTAGTCAGGGCTATTTCGCAGTATGAAATGGTGGTTGTCATCGCTGACCCAAGAATTGATTTCTCAATTGTCAGAGATTTTCAAATGCCCAACACCCATATTCTCCGTCTTCCTTATGATGATAGCTGGGCCAGAGACAACATTGGTGTCTTCCTTTTGAATAATGAAACCAAACTTCTCTGCGGCGTTGATTTTCTTTTCAATGCCTGGGGCGGAAAAATTGATGGTCTTTATAAAGATTGGAACAATGACAACAATCTTTCAAAAAACACTTTTCTTGATTTGCTTATTCCCCGATATCCACAGAAAGATTTTATCCTTGAAGGAGGAAGCATCCATACCGATGGAAAAGGCACTATCCTAACCACAGAAGAATGCTTGCTGTCCAAGGGAAGAAATAGTTCTTTGACCAAAGAAGAAATCTCTCAAAAACTGATGAGCAGCTTAAATGCAAGAAAGATTTTATGGCTTCCTTATGGCATCTACAATGATGAAACAAATGGACATGTCGACAATATTGCCTGTTTCCTTAAGCCAGGAACAGTTGCCTTAGCCTGGTGCGATGAAGAAACCAATCCTGAACAATTTGGTAGATGTTTAGCTGACTTACAGTATTTAGAAAGCCAGAGTGATGCCGACGGTAACCCACTTACCATTGTCAAGGTAACTCTTCCAAAACCACTTTATCTCACCGATGAAGAAGCTAAAACCATTGAAAATGATGATACAGCCATCGAACGTGTTGGCGGCCGTAGATTAGCTGCCAGCTATATCAATTTCTATCAGGGTGAGAGATTTGTTTTAGTTCCTCAGTTCAATGATGAACAAGACTTGAATGCTCTTGATTTCTTCAAAGAACAATATCCAAATAAAGACATCATTCCTATTCCCTCACGAGAAATTCTCTTGGGCGGAGGAAATATTCATTGCATC
>Ga0172378_10004937_pt1 | contig 12467 bp, 11 predicted proteins | sample GrowelOW332metaG_FD_119755 | JGI IMG/M metagenome (GOLD analysis project Ga0172378, IMG submission 119755) | Groundwater microbial communities from an aquifer near a municipal landfill in Southern Ontario, Canada - Pumphouse #3_1 metaG | ecosystem: Environmental > Aquatic > Deep subsurface >...
ATATTGATTCTGACACGGCGGATGCAGTTGATGAAAAAGACTTTTACAACAGGATTCTTTTAACAAAAAGACCTTATTTCTTTAAGTATTTATATACGGACGCAAAAAAGAAATATAATCAATTTGTAGACAGATACGAAATGACGTGTCACCAAAAGTTTCAAATGACTACCGCAAAATTAAAAGCATTATCTCGCAAGACACTAGAGCAAAAAGAGTTTTTAAAAGGGTTTTATGATTATATGCCGCTTACATACAGTGACAGTCCCATGAATTTATTGTGTCGTTACATAGAAGAAATAAATTTTAAAATAAGCGAACAGTTAAAAATAAATCCCCACCCAGAAATCTACAATTTATATAAAAACCCCCAGTACGAATATACCGAGGAAGAATATAATGATGTGGTGCGGATTATAAAAAGACACAATATGATGATAACCAATAATTTGGCTATTTCTGGCGACGAAGATCCATTAGATTATGATGAAGAAATTTATATATCGTACAAAGACGATAATGATTTTTTGATTTATAAGATTAATGAGGTTTGTAGCAATGTTTATGTGGCGGTTAATTGTCTTATTGATTATTACTACAAAGAAAAGCCTGCGTCCAGAAAAGACATCTTGTGGGATTCTTATGGGTTATATATTTTCAAAAACATAAAACAAAATACTAAAACACCTCCCGTATTCCCCTTTCCTTGCGATAACGGAGATATATCATATCTTGGCAAAAAATATAAGCTACAAGGGGTGGGAATATGAAAAATTATAAATATAATGAATTGGAATATGCTGAACTTATTTATTCGGCGGGATTCCAAACAAAGCATATCCCTACGGAACTTCGTTTAGTTGTGTTGTATTTAAGAGATGTTTTAAAGTATAAGCCAAAACAAAGAAAAAATGAAATTGAAAGCTTTTGTGAAAAATACATACCTGATTTCAATATAGCAAAACATTTTCGCCTAATAGACAAATCGTTGGCACGGGGATTGGATAAAAAACAAAAACTGGTGGTTGTATCAGAAATACCTATCCGCAAGGCAGAGTTCAAGTATATTAACAGTTTGCCTCTCCCCTACAACTTCAGAAAAGTCTTGTTTGCTCTCTTAGTTCAAAACAAACTCAATAAAGCTGTATATAAAATTAAAAACGGGGAAGTTTTGAACAATATATATTTTAAGGGCGGAAGAAAGGAGTATGGAGAAGTCAAAAAAATGGCTAAACTCCCACAGGGCGTAAAAATTAATGAAGATATTATTTATCATCTAAATGAGGCGGGGTTAGTTTTAGCCAAACACCAAGGTTTAATTGAGTTGGCTTTTATAAACAATATACCTACGGGATCTAAAGTTATGTTTTCAGTTAAAAAATATGAAGATGCTGGCTGGTATTTTGATTATTATAATAATATAAAAGGAGTAAAGCTTTGCAAAATATGTGGAAATCCCTTTAAGTCTCGGAGCAACTGTCAAGAATACTGCAAAGAACACCTTTCTACATATGTCCCAGTTGGAACAAAAATTATTACCTGTATGGATTGTGAAATTAGTTTTGAAGTTAATTCATTGGACAACCAGACCACCAGATGTCCCAGTTGTTATAAAAAATATCGCAAAAATATCATTAATCAAAACGCAAAACGCTACTATAAGGATAATAAGAAGTAAAATTTTATACAGTACCATTTAAATAGAGATTTTATAAAAGGCCTGTTAAATCATACGATTTCAGGCCTTTTATTTTTTTCTATATTATGAAGGTAAATAGGTATAATATTTTATTATACCACTATTAAAAACATTTGTAAAGAAATAATTTAAAAAGGATGATAATAAAAAATTGAAAGAAATTTCTAAAGAACTTGCGGACTATATTCGTAAGCACTCCCCCTCTACCCACATTCACCCAACGGTAAACAAACATTATGTGGAGGAAACTAGAATGGCTAAAAAGCTAATCGCCCAATACGAAAAAAATAGAGTAGTGAAAGGATGAGTTGTTCTGAATTTTGATGGAATGTTAAACATGAATGAAAACGAGGAATACATAGATTACCTTGTTCGTTTATTTGAAAATAAGCGAGAATATGGATTAAATTGCGATCAAATAGCTGAACTTCTCAACCGTGAAAATGGGAATGATTATGGTGAAAGCACCTACCGGAAATTTTGGGCGGCGTTCAATCAAGGACGGGTATATGAAAAAGAAAAAAATCTTGTAGGCATTGCAACACGAATTCTTGCAATTTCTGATTTACATATCCCCTACCAACTTCCAATCACAACTTTTCAAGACTATCAAAATAGAACTGATATTTTGGTTATAAATGGCGACGTTGTAGATTGCCACCAACTTAGCAAATTCCCTAAACAATATAGGGTCAACCCTATGGAAGAAATTATTCAAGGTCGTCAATATTTAATTGATTTAATTGAATTTATTAAACCTAAAAAAGTGGTTGTAACTACGGGGAATCATGATGCGAGATTTTCCTCTTATCTATGCAAACATCTGGACACAGAGGTATTGGAATTAATGCCGGATACATCCTTGGAGTTGTTGTTTGTAGATGGTTTTCATCATTACGATAAACGAAATCGTACAAAAACGTGGTATGAACCAATTCAAAAAGTATTTAATGACATTGACATTGAATACACGGGGGATTGGAAAACCAAGGTTGGTAAAACGTGGTTTGCTCACCCGTTTGCGTTTTCCAGTGGTACATTAAAAACTTGTGAAAAAGCTATGAACCATTTTTTTAAGATAGATCCAGATGGATTTTCGGCGGTTGTCTTGGGGCATACCCATCGTACTGCACATAGCAAAAATGGTTTTATTAACCTGTTTGAGCAAGGTGCTTGTTGTGATACAGAAAAGATGAGATATGCTTCTGGGAGATTATCAGATCCGCAAAAAGAAGGCTTTCTTTATATGTGTCAAGATAAAGACGGAGATCTTATTGAAGATAAAACGAAGTTGATTTATTTGAACTAAAGCACCTAACGGTGCTTTTTTTATATGTAAAAACCCAAAAGAAAGGTGACAAAATATTGTGGTGAAAGCAAAAAAAATTACACCCACAAAAAAACCAAAAAAAGATGATTCGGAAGAAAAATTTATATGTTGTACTTGTGGGCATCCTTATTCTGTACAAAAAAACAACTTTCGCCCAAGTAAAAGTCCTCGTTTCGCTGGGAACAATGGTTTTCTTCCTACTTGTAAGGGTTGTTTAGAAAAAGAGTTAAAGCAATATGATAATGATTATGACAGTGAATATAAAGCAATGCGGAGGATATGTCAAGCGTGGGATATTTATTACAACAGAGACTTACATAAAGTTGCCAAAAAAGGAAAAGGGATAGATTTTCTTTTAGGTGCTTATTTTTCTAACCTTAATTTTGATCAATGGGGCGGGGGTAGAAAAACATACGATGATACCATCGCTGAAGAAGACGGATCTGCTATTAGTGACGCAGGTGATGCAGAATCAGGGAAAATAAATAATGAAATCACTGTTACCATGAAGACCATTAAGTTTTTTGGGTATGGCTTTTCAAATTCTGAGTATAAACAACTTTCGGATCAATACGAAGATTGGATTAAAGAATACGAATGTAAAGATAAAGCACAAAAAGAATTGCTTAAAAATATGTGTATTATTCAAATCCAAATTCAAAGAGCATTACAAAAAGGAGACAAACTTGAACAATTAATGGCTTCTTTTAACACATTGTTAGGTAGTGCCAAGCTCAAGCCTTCTGATAGCACAAACGATTCAAATGACCCAAATGCTGTTTTTGGCGTTTGGCTAAGTAGTATAGAAAGGCATACCCCAGCCGAATACTACGCTGATAAGAAAAAATATTTTGATTTTGACGGACTCAAAGATTATATTGATAGGTTTATGTATAGACCATTGAAAAATCTTTTAACAGGGTCAAAAGATATGGATAGCGAGTACAACTTGTCTGCTGACGAAGACGGTGATGAATAATGGCAACCCTTGACAAAAAACAATCCCGTCTTTCCTCTCAGTTCCCAAAGGATTCATATTTAGGGAAGCAGGAAAATGTTAATCACTTAATTGAGTGGGCGACTTTCTATAAAAGAAACTTACATAGGTTTGTTGAACATTATTTAGGGCTGGAGATGCATTTGTATCAGGTCATTATTTTATATTTAATGAACCTATTCCCTACTATATGTTTAATCGCCTCTCGTGCCGCAGCCAAATCGTATTTAATTGCTATTTTCGCTTGTTGTAAAGCAATATTATATCCTCACTCGCAAATAGTAATAGCTTCGGGTACAAAGGGGCAATCCAAACTCATTGTTTCTGAAAAGATAAAAAAAGAGTTATTAAGAGACTCTCCCATATTAAGAAAAGAGATTTCTACGATTAAAGACAGCAATAATGACGTAGAAGTTATTTTTAAAAACGGCAGTTCTATCGTAGTAGTGCCTGCTACTGATAATGCGAGAGGCCACAGAGCTAATATAATAATCTATGAAGAATTTAGAATGATTAAAAAAGAAATTATTGATAGCGTCCTCTCTCCTTTTTTAATTGTTCGCCCTGCCCCTTATTTAAAATGTGAAGAATATACACATTTATCAGAAGAACCAATAGAAGTATGGATTAGTTCTTCGTGGTTTCAAAGTCATTGGATGTGGAATTTAATTAATGTTATAAAAAATGATAGCTTAAAAAATAACACGTCGTGTATTTTAGCTATGGATTATAGCATTACATTAAAACACAATCTTAGGACACGAAAGCAATTAATAAAAGAACGAAAAAAATTAGACCCTATTTCATGGGCAATAGAATACGAAAATCAAATGATTTCCGAAAATATGCATGCTTATTTTTCTTTTGATATTTTAAACGTAAATCAAAAACTCAAAAAAGCATTTTATCCTAGAAAAAATATTGACTACATTTCCAACAAGAAAAACAAATTTTCTATTCCTCGTATTGCGGGAGAAAAAAGAATTATAGCTTGCGACATTGCAATGATTGAAAACGACCATAATGACAACTCTGTTTTTACCTGTATTAGACTTTTGCCAGAGACATTAGAGTCTCACTTAGAGGGCAAGGGTTCTGTCATTGAACAAGGATATAAGCGGCAAGTTCCCTATATCGAAGCTTTACAAGGCGGAGAAACTTCCAAGCAGGCGGTCAGAATAAAACAGTTATTTGAAGATTTTGATGCTGACTTTTGTGTTTTAGATAAAGGCAATGCAGGCATTAGTATTTACGATTCTTTGGCTAAAATCTTGTATGACGAAGAACGAGACAAAGAATATCGTCCTTGGACGTGTATGAATGATGATGATGTAGGCAATAGAATTAGGATTGAAAATTCATTGCCGGTTATTTTTGTCATTAATGGTAGTGCCAAGCTTAATAGTATGATTGCTGGAACAATGAGAGAAGTTTTGAGTAACAAACGAATTGAGTTGCTTATTAATCAAAATGAAGCAGTTGAGGAAATCCAAAGGCGGGTAACTAATTATTATGATTTACCAGCGGAAGATCAGTTTTTCTTTGAATATCCTTATTTGGAAACTACCTTTTTAATAAACGAATTATTAAGTCTTGAGTACGAAGTCTTGGAAAATTCGGGGTACGTAAGACTTAGAGAAGCAAGCGGCAATCGGAAAGATAGATATAGTTCTTTAAGTTATGGAAATTACTTCGCTTCTTTATTAGAGCAAGATTTGTTTAAGAAAACAAAAAAGGCTGATTTCTCTAAAGTACAATATTGTGTATCAGCGGTATCATTTTAGAAAGGAGGCAAAATATGTCTGAAACAGAAAATTTTGATGTTGTATATGCTTCAAAAAATAACGAAGATACAGTTATTTTGACGGTAGACAAAAAAGGAAAAAAGTGGTTGGCTGAAGCATTTGATAAATACGATAGTAGAAATAGACAGTATTCCGCCTATCTTTCTGATGGGGGGAGTGTCGCAGGGTCGCTTACTCCAGAGTTAATAGAGTTATTAGCAGACTCTCCGCAAAGCAACCTTAGAAACGTATTACAAATTAACAACATCGTGCGTAAACAAATCAATAAAAATGATTTAATTGGAATTACAGCTTCTTCTATTGAAAATAATGTTAATACAAATTTCAAATTATCATATAGGGATTTTTCGCAACAAAGAAATAAACAAAAAACTTCCCAAAAAGTAAGGAATTTTATTGATGATTTTAATGAACAAATTCACTTGCGGAAAATTATAAGGAACTCCATCCCCCTCACCTACAACGAGGGCACATATTGTATGTATTTGCGCAATAAAGAGGGCAATTTTGTGATTGATTACTACCCCCTTGGCGTTGCTGTGGTTAGTGATTACGAAGTTAATGGAGAGCCTATTTTACTTATAAACATCAAAGAATTGGTAAGTCGCTTGAGAAAAACCATGATAAAAAGCAAAAAAGGAAAAGCTTTGTTTTTTGAAACAGTAGAAAAAGAGATTTTGGCCAATTATCCAAAGGAAGTCTATGATGCATATATAGCCAAAGAGGATTATGCGATACTAGATATTCGTTATTCTGGCATACTGAGGATTGGTAATCTAAATAAAAAATATGGGCTTAGTCCTATTTTTAGAGCACTCTCCCCTATTTTAATGTTGGATACATTTGAGGCTGCTGACAGAGTGAACACTAAGGCCAAAGCTAAAAAAATAATTGTCCAGAAATTAAGAGAAAAATTACTCGGCAATGATGGGGACAAAGACGCATTTGAAGAAATGGCATATGCTCACGAAAATCTTATGGAGGCGTGGAAAATGCCCACGGTGGTAGTTACTCCTCCTGCGTATGTTGATAGTATTGAGTATGTAGAGCCTTCAAATGAATTGACCAATGTGGATATTGTGAATCAATATAGAAACAGGGTTATGACTTGCTTGGGAATAGGTTTTCTTAGCCAAGAAGGAAAACAAACGGTATCTACTGCTAATATTTCGGTAGATCAATTAATGCTTACTATAAATAAAATTTCGGAACAACTGGAAGATATTTTCTATAAGTGGTATGCAAATATTTTACAAGACTGTGGGTTTGATAAAGCATACGCTCCTTCTATTAAAATAATTGATTCTGAACAAATGAGTTTTGATGTAAAAAAATCGTTAGTTGAATTACTTTATTCTAAAATGGGGGCGAGCTATAAAACATCTTTTGAGATTCTTGGGATTTCAGTGGAAGATGAAAAACAACGCAGAGAGGAAGAAAACAATCTTAATTACAACGAAATTTTCAGTCCTCACCTCACCTCTTATACTTCAAGTGGCGACTCGTTAGATACAGGGAGGCCAAAAGATGAAACCCCAGAAAACCCAGATAAGCAAAACTATGACAAAGAGAAAAATGGGGGCAAAAAATGAGATATATAATTTGCCCTTGTTGTGAAAACAAAATAGCTATACCTGATGACAATAGCGATGATGCTGTTGTCTTTTTTGATATAGAAAATAAATTAGCAAATACTTTTGGGATAGAACTCAGCTCCATGACAAAAGGGGGTGACGAGAAAAATGGATAACGAAAACATTGCGATATCAAACGAAAATCTTTTGTATAGTCAAGTTATTGAAGATACAGAAACTCTTGAGGCAAAATTAATTATCTGTTCTTTTGATCCAAATGGCAATGATGTTACATTGAATAGAAAAACCATAAGTAACTGGATAGACACGCTGGTTAATCAGCCTTTATTGGGCAAAATTGGAGTTTCTGATGCAGGGGACTGCGATTTTGAAGGACATAATTTTTATGTAGTACAGCGTGTTTCTGAAAATGGGAACTTATATCAAGATAGTAGGTTTGATACTTCTGCTATGGGTGTTTTCACTGACGTAGCTATAGAAAATATCAGAGGAAAAGATTACATCATAGCAACTGCAAAATTATGGAAGAGATTCCCTGAATTTTGTGCAGTCGTAAAAAGAAGGCTTGCTGAAGGATCACTTTCTACTTCTTGGGAAATTGCTGTTAAAAAGTCACACACAGAAATGATCAATGGCCGCAAAATAAAAGTAATTGACGAAGGGTGTTTTATTGGACACACTCTGCTTGGACAAAAAATAACCCCCGCCTATAAAGAAAGCCAAGTTTTAGAGGTAGCAAGTAACAACGAAGACAATATCCAAGATTTGATTGTTGCTATAAATAATGATATTGCAAATATTAAACCCGAAAAGGAGGAAGAAATTTTGAATAAACCTACTCAAACTGAAGTTACAGAACCCGTGATAGAAGCTACGGTTGTTTCTCAAGAAGGCAAACCTACTGAATCTGCGGCACTTACAGAATTCGATTTAAGAGTGGCTCTTAGACAAGCAATTGCTGAAAAATTAAATAAAGATAGATGGGATATTTGTATTACATATCATTTTCCTGTTGAAAAAATAGTTTGGGTGCAATTGTGGGATGCAGAAAGTGAGTTAGATGTTATTACCTTCACCTATTCTGTTGAAAATGATGTAGTTACAGTTAGTGAACCAGTTGAATCTAAATTAACTGTTTCTGTAGCTCAAATCAATTCCACTATTGAGGAATTACAAACCAAACTTAATGTACAAAACGAAGCTTTGATTCAATCCAGCGTTGCTATTGAAGGTATGAAAACTCAGCTTTCTGATCTTGCCCCTTTTAAAGAAAAATTTGAAAAATCGGAACAAGATCGTATTGAAAAAGAACTTTCCGAACAAAGAGAAACTTTAAAATCTTACGCACTTAAAAGTGGATACATTTCTGAGGAAGATATTTTGTCTTCTGAAACAATTAAAAATTTGATTGAAAATGTAGACGAAGCTGGTATTAAAACTATTATTGCTGAAAAATTCATGGAATCTTTAGAGGTTACAACTACCGAAGTTTCATCTCAAACCACAGAAACGCAAGAAACAGAAGTTGCGCAAATTAAAGCCAACATTTCTAATACGGAAGAAACTTCTGTTGACTATTTGGCAGCTATGAAAAGCTTTTTAAATAAGTAAAAGAAAAAGGAGAGAAAAATAATGCTTAGAGAAATACAAACTGTTAATGGTAAAAATGCTGATGCAACTTATGTTGCTGATGTTGCTCTCGTAAGAGGTATGGGTGTTCAAAAAAATAATGGGGAAGCCGTTCTTCCTGCTGCTACAACTTGCGAAAATATTTTCTTGGCAACAAAAGAAAGTATTCCTACTGGTCTTTTGAGTGTCCAAGGTGAAATTTCTGATTATAACACCGCTTATGAAAATATTGCAATTGGCGAAGGTGTAGTTCTTATCGCACCTGTAGCTGGCGAAAAATACGCAACTGATCAAACCACAGGTGAATTGGCCGCTGGCGATTATCTTGGCGTGGCTACTTCTGGTAAATTTATAAAAGTAACTATCGGCGTTTCTAAATTCGTTTGCCGTGGGACATATACAGATGGTACTCGCACTTTGACCAAAATCGAAGTCATTGATGCTCACACTGTAGCTTAATTAAAATAATAACAAGGAGGAATAAAAATGTCTGTTAAATTTGAAATCGCAGAATTAATGAACAAAGAAGGCCAAATGTATGATTGGGCTTCCAAAGTTACATATAATAGAAGTCTTACCACTGAAGAAACTGAAATTTCCAGCGTTGTTGACGCATGGGCAAAAGAAATTGGTACAAAAGGTTCTGATCCCAATTTGGAAATTGCAGGTTATATTACTAAAATTATCGCTCCCGAAGTATATGATAAACCAGATGCTTTGTTGGACGCTATGTTTGAACGTGGCTCTATTGGTGAGTTTGATGACTACGTACTTAATGAAACCCCTAAAAACACACTAGTTGCTTATGATGCTGCTAAAGGTGGCAATGTTGATAAAAGTTATATTGACAATGCTGTGTTTACCCCTACTTGGAAACACAAACAAGTTGAAACTTCCGTACCTTATGCCGCATTGCGTCAAAATGGTTTTAAATCCATTGCAAATCTCACTATGTTTGCAGAAGAAACCCTCCACAACTCCATGATTGCCGATGTATTCTCTATTCTTGATACAGCCATTTCTGGCGGTACTCAAGTATTTGGTATTACTGGTAGCACATTGGATCAAACTTCTATTGATAAACTTTCTTTATACGTTATTGATAGAGTAATGAGTGGCGACGAACCCTTCACTTTTTCTCTTTCTAAATATGCACAACAAATTGCCAAAATTAGTGGCTACACTGCATTTATGAGTGATAGTATGAAAGAAGATTACAACAAATATGGTCTTGTTAATTTCTATGGTGGCATGAAAATCGCTGGCATTTCTGAAGCTAAAAGGGCTGCCGATAATTCTTTACTTGTCCCTGACAAAGTAATTTTTGGTGTAGCTGGTAAAATTGGTACTTTGGATATGCGTGGAGAAATTCGTGTTCTTGAAACTATGGATAATAATAAAGAAAAAGTTGATTTAAAAATCACTGGCTTTGAATTTGGAACTGCTATTAGCAGACCTGAAAAAGTTGGTAAAATTACCTTCACTGCTTAATTTTAAAAATAACTTTATTCTATATTTGAGATGACTCAGTTTTTAAGGGGTCTTTTTTTATTGGAATAACTACAAAAAATAAATTAGTTGGAGCTGGTAGAAATATCAGTTCCAACTTTTATGAAAAAGGAGAATTAATTAATGGCATTATCTGATACCTCGGCCATTACCGTACTTAATTATAACGAGTTTACTCTTATGATACCCACGCCTCACAGAACCCACGTTTTAGACCCCTCAGATGACGGTGTACCCACAAGAGCTACTCTTTCTTATTCTGATGTTGAATTTGTTAATAGCCAATCCAACGCCTTTAGAACTGGTCTTTTATTTTTTAAACCAGAACAACAAGAAGAAATATATAACGCTCTGGGTATTTTTGAATGGAAAGGAATATTATCCAACACCGATATCCAAGATATGCTTTTAAAACCATCTGTAGAAAAGTTAAATAAATTACTTGGAATTAAAGACAACATGACGTTTGGTAGGATTAGAGGAATGATGATCAAACTCAAAAATTCCGGCAGATATGATCTTTCTTATAAAGTGATTAATCTCATTGAGTCACGGCATAAAGAACTTCAACGAAATATTTACAATACCGAAATTAAATTACGCCCAATGGATGTGGCTATGGACAGTATTGATTCCGAAGAAGTTATTTCTTTAAAAGAAAAAAATGAGGTTATGGAAAATCAACTCAAAGAAATGCAAAAAACGATTGATCAGCTTGCAAAATCACAAAAAGTTAAAGAAGATGCGGCTAAGGATACATCTGCACCGAAGACCAAGGTTGCAAGCAAATCACCAAAAGCGAAATAGCGTAATGGGGGTGAAATATGTCGACTTCATTTGAATTGCCTTATATTGTATTTTTTAAAAAGATAGAACAAGATCCCGATTTTTTTAATTATTTCAACTTGTCTTCAGATGAGGCGTTAGGCCTCGCCAAAGAAAGAGCCTGTGGGTATTTAAAGGATTCTATTAGTAAGTTGACGTTAAGTTGCACCCCAGACGTGAGTTTCTATGATTTTGATGACACTTTGGCAGAATTTAATTTTGACTTAACTTCTTCTGAAATAACGTTATTGGGAAGTCTGATGTTTGAGTTTTATCTTGAACGAGATATTGCAAAGTTGAGGGTGTATAGAGAAAATTTAACCGCACAGGATTTAAAGCAAATCCATTCCCCCGCCAATGAAAGAAAAACATTTGTTGATATGTTTACAAAAGTCCAGACAGACAACGATAAAAAAATAAGGGCATATGCATCTCGTAACCGGCTTACTGGGGCACGAAAAAAAATCATTCACTCCTTATATCAGGAGAGTGATGTATGAGTTTAGATATTCTTTCGTATGTAAAGAAAATAAATAATGCGTATGATTCATCTGGGCAAAAAGAAACAGAGTTGTTTGAAATTCGGCGGGTAATCGAAAGAGAGTTTAGCAATCCCTTGGATTATGAAGCAAACGCTCTTGTTAATGGATCTATACAAGGATTGCTAGTTTTAAAAGATAAAGAAGATGGAAGAAAAAAAATATTTGCACGTCCGAGCGAAACTTTTTCTCTTGGCGATGTTGTTGATTGCTATGGTATAAAATGGCTTATTACTGAAATAGACGCTAACACCCAAATAAGATATGGTGGGAAAATGGATCGGTGTAATTATAACCTCTCTTTTCTTGACTCCACGGGACAGCCTACTTCTCGCCCCTGCATCGTTGAAAGTTCAGCGGTTGGTGTAACCACAACAGGTACGACCAACCAAATGACGCTTGGTGATGGGCAGCTATCTATAAAACTATCATTTGACACAGAAACTTCTTTGTTTGACAAAACTTACCCAGATGGCAAAAATCAAAGATTGTTATTGGATTATGGGACATCTAACCCAAAGGCGTATGAAATAATCAAC
>Ga0172378_10004938_pt1 | contig 12466 bp, 8 predicted proteins | sample GrowelOW332metaG_FD_119755 | JGI IMG/M metagenome (GOLD analysis project Ga0172378, IMG submission 119755) | Groundwater microbial communities from an aquifer near a municipal landfill in Southern Ontario, Canada - Pumphouse #3_1 metaG | ecosystem: Environmental > Aquatic > Deep subsurface >...
GTGACTAGTTTTGATTTTAACACCTTATTTTCAATTGTGAACAATTTAGAGCATGTTGCTTATAAAAAAGATAGATAATGATAGAAAATGTAATTTTCAATCATCTTCAATCACTTTCAATCATAATTATTGGACCACTAAAAATGTATTCAGAAAAGAATTATAATCGGTTATAGAATATTAGATTAACCAAAAGGCCTTTTAAATAAGGACTTTATACCAAAAATGAGATCTTATAATGACTGATTAATCAAATTTTAAGTATTAAAAGTTTTGTTTGATTATTTTGTTTCTTTTGTGATTGATTTGTCAGTTTAAAATGAAAGAGTATCAATCTTTTAATCAAATGTGATAAAAAATGGACAAATTAGAAACACCTATGCTATAAAAGTCATAGCCGAAGCTGTTATGCGCTTTCATCTTCATTACTCTTACGACATAATTGATTGATTGGTTATTGGGGAACGAACAATCAAAATGCCTAACGCTAAAACAATCAAGGAGGAAAAATGATGTTTAGCAAAAAGAGACTGCCGTTATGGCGTGGACTATCTGGAATATCCCTGTCTGCATTAGCTTTGTTAACAATGGGTTATGGGATTGCTGATACTTGGAGATCAACAGTTGATTCTGCTTTAGGTACTAAAAGTTATGTAACTGATTCTTCTAATAGTAAATATACTTCTGTTTATTCGACTGGCGATGAAGTCATGGAAGCTAGCAAAGCCTATGCGGTTGAACAAGGCGCTGAAGGCACAGTCATCATGAAGAATGACAACAATGTCTTCCCGCTTGCTAAGACTTCTAAAATCGCTTTAATGGGAACTGCCGCCTATCATTCTTATTATGATGCTGCCGGCAATTCGGATCAGGTCACTTTAAAAGCCGCTTTAACAGCAGCTGGTATGACAGTCGATCCGACATTGGATAGCATCTATACCGAATTAGCCACTCATAACACCACCGTTACTGGTATGTGGGGTCAGACCTCGACTACTTATGATTACGGCCCGAATTTCACTACCGGTGATTATGATTCCACCGGTTTCCAAATCAAGGAAGCTGATCCTTATACTGACTTTGTCACTGCTGGTGGAGCCACTAGTAGCTGGAAGAGCTCAGTCGATGCTGATGTTGCCGTAGTCGTGTTCTGCCGTCCTGGCGGAGAAGGAACTACTTACTATCCCGGTATTGCTAAAGACACTGATGGTAAAACTTTGAATCAGAATCCATTAGCCTTCTCACCTGATGAATTAAACGTTGTCAAAGCTGCTAAGGAAGTAGCCAGCAAGGTTATTGTTCTATTAAACACTTCCTGCACTTTAGAAGTCGGGCCTTTGATGAGCGGAGAGTATGCTGTCGATGGTATTGCCTACATTGGTATTCCTAATGACTATCAGTTTACTGGTATTGTTCAGGCTCTTGATGGTGATGTCAACCCTACAGGTGCCTTAGCTGATACTTATGCTTATAGCTCTACTAATTCCCCGGCCATGGTTAATTTTGGCGGTGACTATTATTCTGATTATGAATCACTTGCCTCTGATTTAACTAATTACACTGATCCTCGCTGGCCGACTACTGCTGTCAGCAATGACAAACAAGGATCATTCGGTGGCAGTGCTTCCTACAATGGCGGTACTTATATTGCTGAGGCGGAAGATATCTATACTGGCTATAATTACTATGAAACCAGATATTACGATACTGTCTTGAATCAAGGAAATGCTTCTTCTACTACTGGTTCAATTGATGGTAATAATTGGACCTACAGCAATGAAGTCTGTTATCCTTTCGGTTATGGTCTTTCTTATCTTGATTATACTGAGACCTTACAAAGTGTCTCCGTAGAAACCAGGGCTGGCGGAAATATAACTGCAACCATCAATATCACCAACAATGGCTCTAAGAGCGGAAAGTTCTTAGGACAGCTTTACGTAGCTACTCCTTATACGGCTTATGATAAAGCCAACAAGGTTGAGAAATCAGCCATTCAATTCTTAAGTTCCGGAAAAGTTGAAGTAGCTGCTGGAGCCACTGAATCCGTTAACATCACCATCCCAACTAAGTATTTAGCCAGTTATGATTACACCACAGCTAAAACCTATATCTTGGATGGCGGCACCTATTACTTTGCAACTGGCAACGGTTCTCATGAAGCCTTAAATAACGTCTTAGCTGCTCAAGGACATCAAGGAGACAAAACCGGAGACACCAATTGCGTCAAATCCTGGAGCTCTGGCAATGAAAATGATACTGACACTACTACTTTCTCAGTCTCTGATTCCGGCGCTAAGATCACTAACGAAATGGCTGAAGCTGATTTGAATTACTATCTTCCTGATACAGTCACTTATCTTTCCAGAAACGACTGGAAGAATACTTATCCTATTAATTACAACACTGTCAATAGTGGCAAAGGCGTAACTGTCTCTTCTTCAACCAAGAAGGATGAATGGACAACTGAATTACGTAATCAGACTTACACTGTCAAGACTGATGATCCTGTCACTAACATGAACGGTGAAAACAATAATGTTACCTTCAGTGACATCACCTACGATGCTCAGACAAACATCAAAGATGAATTCTGGGATAAGTTAGTTGAAGAAATCCCTGCTGATGAATCCCTAGGAGCTATTGCTCATGGTGGATCGCAGTCAGATACTCTTTCTAACATCAAGAATCCAATAGTCAAACAGTATGATGGTCCTAAAGGATTCAACAGTACGATGCTATCCAACAACAATGGAGAAAAGGGAACTGACCCTTATTATGTTGATCCCGATACGACAGCCGGAAAGTTCATGACTAACGTCAATTCCGTGTCTTTGATGGGCTCCACCTTTGATCCTGTCTTAGCTGAAAAATGGGGCGAGTTGCTTGGAAATGACGGTCTTTGGTTAGGCGCTTATCAGATTTGGGCAGCAGCTTTGAACTCTCATCGTACTCCTTATAATGGAAGAAACACTGAATATCCATCCGAAGATGCTATGCTATCTAATATCTTAGGTAAAGCCATGATTGTCGGAAGCAAAAAGTTTGGTATCATTGTTGGTCCTAAACACATTGGCTTCAATGACCAGGAGCATAACCGTGCTGGAATCTCCGTCTATATGAATGAGCAGAAATTCCGTGAAACCGATTTAAGAGGATTCCAGGGAGCTGTCGAAGATGCCGGTTCCTTAGGTCTGATGGTTGCTTTCAACCGTTTAGGTGCGACTAACGCTTCTCATGATGTCAGTTTCCTTAAAGGCATTATCCGTACTGAATGGAACTTCAATGGTCTTATCTCTACTGATTTCATGAGCAACGCTTATTACTTCAATCCGGAATCCTGCACTATGGCTACTATTACTCAAATGGCTGATTTTGCTGGCAATAACTCAACTTTAAGCGGCGGCACTAATGGTGTTGATGCTACTTGGTCTTATCTCTCTGATAAAGCCATTCAAAACGATAATGCCTTAGTAGAAGCCTCCAGACAATGTATGAAGTATCAGCTCTATGCCTTTGCTAACAGTGCTGTCTTAAACATCTCAACTACTCGTGTCACTCCTTCCTGGGAAATGGCTTTGAAGGTTGGCATTGGTTGCTCAATTGCTTTGTCAGTCGTCTTTGTCGGCTTCTGGGTAACTACCGAAGTCATTGGTGATAAGAATAAGAAAGGAGCTAAGTAGTTATGAATAACCTTTTAAAGAAACAAAAGGTCGGTGCTTACTTGTATTTAGCAGTCTTTGTCTTAACCTTGATTGGCTTCATCATCTATCTTGCTAACGGTGCTAACAAAGGTTACTTCCAAGGAACTACTGCAAGTGTTGTCGTCTTACTTTCAATCCTTGGATTATTGTTCACACTCGCCGTTATAATTATTCCTCAGTTCACCTTCACTGGTGTATTAGCTAAGATTATGAATATCTTAGTTGAAGCAATCAGAATCGTAATCCCGTTAGTCTTAATGTCTGCTTTCATCATCTTCACCGGATCCAGACTGGAAGGCTTAAGCTACATCTTCTTCTCTGATGCTAATACCTTAGCCGAAATCCAGACGGCCGCTAATATGTCTTCAGCCTATGGCGCAATAACTGGTATGATCTTCTATCTAATCACTCAGATTACCTCAGTGGTTGCTACCTTCTTCCCTATCATCAAATCACCGGAAGAATTGCAGCCTGCTGTCAGCAAGTAACTAAGTAAAAAGCCTTTGCAGAAGTTGCAAAGGCTTTTTGTATGGTTATAAAGTTGGTTCTAGTTTATTTATTGAAGATTCTAATACCAGCCTGCTTATAAGGAAGAATAGTATTATCATCAGCATTGGTATAGATTTCATCATATGAGGTCAGTTTTTCGGTTCGATAAGGGAAACTATTGCTGAACTTGTTCTTATCAACCAAAAGAATATGCTTATCGCTTCTTTCAAAAGCTTTCTTTTTGATTTCCATAGTCTCAATTGATGGCTCATAAGAGCCATCTAATCTAATACCAGCACAGGAAGAAAGCATCACGTCAGCTTTGAAATAATCTAAAAGACTGCTAGTAAGTTCACCACTTGTGGAATAAGTACTGTATTGAACAGTACCACCTAATAAAATGACTTTGACATCCTTCTTACTAGCTAACTTCATAGCTAATTGGAGACCGTTAGTGATGACTGTCTTATAAGTGAAATCCATTCTTTCAGCATAGCCTAGGCAGGTAGAAGAATTATCAATAAAGATTGAGGAGAAAGAAGGAAGCTTGTTTAAAGCCAGGGTAGCCGTCTTTTCCTTATCCGCTGAATTCTTTTCAATACGAACAAAAATAGATACTTCATCAGAAGCATCAAGCAAGACTGCTCCACCATGCGTTCTCTGAATAAGGCCCAGCTTCTGCATTTCTGAAAGATCTCTTCTGACTGTAGCAGCAGAGACATATAAAACATGTGCAAGTTCTTCAACCGTAGCTCGATTATGTTCCTTCAAATACTGAGAAATAAGTTTGAATCTTTCCGAAGAAAACATTTCTTTCTTTTCATTTTCCATATTTAGTAAGCCCCTATCTAGTTTATTATGAGCAAAAGAAAGCAATAGTGCAAACAAATAATCAGGAAATACCTAGTTTTTCAAACAAGCTAAGGGAATTACAAAAACACCATCAGGCCTTCTATAAGCGTTTTGAGTTGCCGTAATTACTGCTAGAAAGGTAGTCTTTTCATTTTGGATTCATCAATATTGCTAGCTAGTTTCAAAAGATTTTGGGCTCCCTCATCAATTTTGTCTTGGTCACCCAATTTAACTTCAAAAGCCGCCCAGCTGCCATTTCTAAGATGAATAACTGCGTCTGCTTCCAAACCTGATTTATCACGGAAATGATAGACTTGTCCATCATTTGCTTCTGCGTAAATTTTCAAATCTCTTACAACCAATGATTCAAACAAGAACCTAAATGTCCGTAAATCATTAGGTCATAACCCTAAACTTGAACAAGCAATTGATGGATCGACAAAATGTCTGGTTGGTGAAGTCCTGATTGCAATCTTGCTTCTCAAGTTCGGATTCCAAGCTGGTATATCTTCAATAACATAGATATTTCTTAACCAATTCAAATAAGAAGAAACAGTAATATCACTTATACTCTGGCTGTCCTGCTGATAAGAATCAGAAACAATTGTTTGAATAGAACATTTAGTGGCCGTGTTTCTAGTATAGGAACGTAATACTGATTTCATTTTATCAGAATTCTTTTTGCTTTCTTCCAAGCCATAGAAATCATTATTGATCAAACTATCATAATAATTATTAGCAATATCAAGAGCTATCTCTTTTCTTTGGCCAACTGATTTTGGCCAACCGCGGCGGCAAGTTAAGAAAGAATAATCTTCTATGTTTTTAGTTGAAATAGCGCCTTGTGAAAAAGTACCATTGAAAAGACCTTTGATTGAATATTCTCCCGTGCTATCCAAAGATTCAAAAAGAGACATTGGTCTCATGACAATAGTGCTAATTCTACCAGTCCCACTATGTAAGATTTCTTCTTTAGAAACAGGAGTAGCACTATCGGTCAGAATAAATTGCCCGAAATTTCCTCGATGATCTACTTTGAAACAAATAGCATCCCAAATAAAAGGAATAATCTGCCATTCATCGATGAGTCTTGGCGTGGAGCCTTGAAGAAAACCTCTGGGGCATTTTTGGCAAGAGCAATATTTTGTTCACGTGATTTAGGATCTTGAAGATAGACAACACTCTTGGCGATTTGCTCGGCAGTAGTAGATTTACCACACCATTTGGGACCTTTAATTATTACACAGCCACTGCTTGCTAATTTTCTTTTTTTGCTATTTGGCACCTTTTTGCTTTGCTATTTGGTAATAAAAAGGTCTTCCCATAGCAGGAAGACCAAGTGTTTCATTAATGAGGCTGATAGCGGCACATACTTACGGCAGCTAATACTGCAACAAAAGTCGGACCAGAGCGAAGAGTTAATTACTACTACGTCAATGACTATCAGTGTGAAAAAGTATAGTCGGGTTGAAGTCTAATGTCAAGCTTTTTACTTTCTCTTTACGATCGGAATCCAGACCTCACAAGGCCATTTGCCATCATCATTAGCTCTAGGAGGATAGAATTCCAATTCGGGTGAATCAGCGTGCACATAGCCAGAATCCGGCAACCATTCAGCAAAGATCTTCTTAGTAGTATCCTGCAGGTCTTTAACTCCTAGGCAGGAAAACTTAGCGTAGGTCTGAGGTTTAATCTTGATTTCTTCATAGTCTTTGCTTTGACCTTTAACAGCAATCATATATCTAAATGCCGTGCAATCATTGGAGAAAGCATAACAGACTCCAAAAACACCAGTGTCTTTAGTGGTCTTGGTCAGCTTCTCTAATTCACCGTCAGTACCAGCTTTAGCCCACATATTAGGAATCTGAACAAAGTTCTCACCATTCTTATTAGTAAAGTCCTGAGCTATTCCATGAAGCGTAAAAGCATCGTCTTTTTCAATTCGGAATTTCATATCATTTGATCCTTTCATCTGTATTTGAAAAGAAAGAGGAGAAAAGCTACTAAGTTCTTTGCCTTCTTTGATGGCATCATTAGGATTGATGCCTTCAATCTGCTTGAAGGCTCTAGCAAAAGAGGAAGAAGAATCATAGCCGTATTTCAGGCTGACATCTAAGACACTCATATTCTTGATAAGTAAGTCTTTTGTCGCCTCGGACATGATTCTTTTTCGAATGTAGTAAGCTAAAGACAAACCAGTGATGAATGAAAACAGACGCTGAAAATTATATTCTGAGCAGCATGCTTGCTCAGCAATTTTCTTTGCTTCAAGATTAATCGAAAGATGGTCTTCTATGTAGTTGAGCGCGTCATTCATCTGTTGTGGCCAATCCATGTCTTCTTTTCCTTTCGCTAATAGTCTAAAGGATCAGGAAATAAATATCTCCTCTTTACTTGCACAATTTTGTTTAGAATTCAAAAGAAGAAACTAATAGGCATTATAATAGAAAGTAAGATTCTTAGTAAATTTCATTCCTTCCTTGAAGTCATTCTTGATATCATCCTTGGATAAAGGAAAAAACGGAACAGCTATGATAACCACTTGAAGAAACCGATGAAGGATACATGACACTGACTTGATTAGTGACTTTGGTCACTTCTGCTGCTATAACAATATGTCCATAGCTAAAAGAATAAGTGGCTCCATATACTAAGTCTCCGGATAGCATTTCAAACTTGGCTGTCTTATCATCGTCAGTCACTTCATGACAATACTGAAAAACTAGCAAGCAGCAATCCTAACAAAGCCTTTTGTTTCATTCTAATCACCTCACCCATTAATATAGAGATATATTCATTTTCGTAAAGCAGTTTCGGCGGGTATAACGTATGAGATAGCCTTGTATGATCTAATTAATAGTGTTTTTTAATTAATAATGCAATTGTTTTATCAAAGACAACTTTATTAAATACAATAGTTTTGCTAATATAGCAATCTAAAATTAGTTTACTTTCTTTCCTTTATATACCTTATTGTAGACAATCAATGAACTATCATAGGTATTCTCAATGGTATTTCTGGTAACAATCGATAAGGGATAAATCAGCAGGTAACAGAGCAAGATATTAAAAGGTATCTCCAAAGCGCCTGACAGTAACTGAGATAAGTAACTTAATCCATAATCCAAACCATAAAGACGATTAATCCATAAGGAGGCTAAGAAGGGAGTTATTATCAAATCCCGGATAGCATAAACAACAAAGAGATCCAATACTGTGAATTCTCTTTTCTCTTTCTTACTAAGCAAATAACAAATAGCTAAAGCCACTAAGGCACAGACAATGAATAGAAGCGGAATCAAGACTCTCCACATGAGAGTCAATTCCATCTTGAAGTTACCTACTTTGATTTTATTAAGAAAAGGAAGAGTTATATATAATCCAGCTGCCGAGATGGCAATAATTCCAATACCGGTTATTCCTTCCTTGATTCTTTGATTCTTAAGTACTTTCAGTACCAATGCCGGTATTAAGCCAAGCAGGGCGGCATCAATGGTAAAACCGGGATAATAAGCGCCACCAGTTGGAAAAGCCAGTGCTCCTATTAAATCAGCTCCCGCACTGCTAACCATGCCATAGAAAGGTCCGTTGATCAGTAAACAGATAACTAACGGTAATGAACCTAAACCCACTTTAACTGAATTAACCCCACCGATAGGAATATAAAAAGAGAGTCCCGCAATACGCGAGAGGATAATGGACAGAGCCATTAATACGGCCGACGATGATAACTTAATTAGATCCTCATTCCTTCTTTTCATTTCTTTTTTTACAATTAACTAAGATTATAAGCTATACCTCTCAAAAATTGCTTCTTTAAATGAAGAATCTGAAAGATAACGCTTAAATTCAATAAAAAAGCTCTCTTTGGGTTTAAACAAAGAGAGCTAATGGTTAATCAATTGTAGAAGGATCGACTTCGTAGAAGATATAGTTCTTCTTCAGCTTGAATGCTGACTCCAATTTCCCGTTGATACGGAAGATCGGATCAGGATTGCTTTTTTTCATCAAGTTATGAGGGTCAATCACGACATCTGATCCTAGAACATGATCAATCAAGACCTTGCCAGAAGAGACTACTTGACTGAAAGAATAAGAAGCTGAATGATTATCATAGGAATAGAAGGTTGAAGAGGAGGTCAAATCATTGTCATAGTAGTTATCAAGACGGTAATTATAGTTAGCATGATCAACATACTTCGTATTACCGATGTTGCTAGTTGGGTTATCAGTGAAGATTTCGGTAAAGACACCCCTGATATAAGCACCTGATAATTTAATGGATGATGGCAAACCGTTTTCATAAGTGACTTTGATTCTAAAGCGGTAAACACCAGGATTGATGACTTCAAAAACATTAAGATTCTGAGGGTTAGATAAGTCAGTCGGATGAATGTTTCCTCTCAGGATATTCTGAGTATAGAAGACTTTTTGTTTGCTTGGGTTGACGTATTGCGTCGTTGAATCAGGCATATAGCAAATGTCATCTTTTCCTGATCCATCGGCACTAGTATCAATGGTTACTGAATTGTTAGTTTGATTAGAGCCATAGTTGACACCGAATCTGATGTAAGAGGAGCTAGGAAGAATGATTTCATTGGTATAGAAGTCATTGATATTGGAATCATTGGTAATATCATTAGTGAAAGGCAGAACCGTTCCGTTACCAGCTGAATAATCTAAGGAAGTTGTGATATCACCCACAAACTTGTAATCATAGACTCGTTCAATATAGACCTTCATGTAAGTGGTGCAGTGACTAGTGTTCTTGTTTTGGAGTATCAGTTGATTACCAGTGTTATAAGTTGTTTTATCGGAAGTATCTTTGGTATAGGTCTTATTAGCATCGGAAGCATAGATGAGGTTCTTCTCTTTTAAAGCAGAATCAACGGAAGTGTTCAGCATCTCATCTGCATCATAGGTGGATTCATCATACCAATAAGAATCGATATCCTGATCCGCAATCTGGTCATAGTAGACATAGAAGTTATAGGTGCAGCCACTATCCAATTTTTCATTGATCAAATTAGAGAGGTTGATATTGAAGTCACCGGAATCATAGCCAGTTGAGTTCCAGCCATCCCAGACCGAATCATAGTTGCCTGAGAAATTTGAAGTGCTGCTAAGTCTTAATCTAGAGGTCTGAAGACGATAAGTCCGATCCAGATAGTAGACGTTAGTAAGAGGAACACTGTCAGTCGGTTTATTGCTGATCACCTGAATGTTCTTTAAAGCATAGTAGAAAGGAATCTGATCTCGGTTTTCTGACAATGACCAAGAAGAGGAAGTAGAAGGCAGCATTGTCCATTGAAAACCACCAGGAACGTTAACAAAGTCTTCGTTGACTAAATGAACTGCTGGCAATTTATTGCTGCTCTTATAGTCCTTGCCATTAGTGTAGATAGCATATAAATAGATGTTTCTATCACCATCCGAATCATATTTGGAAAGATTTTCGGATAAATCAAACAAATCAACCTGCAAAATATCACTTGTCTTGGAATCGTTGTTTTTAGCAACAGCAGTATCACAGGTAAAGCCAGCAAAGTAGTTATACCAATTACTGTTATCAGTCTTATCTGAGAAACAGTTACCAAGACTGGCATACTGACTCGAGCTAAGACGCTTATAAACGTTTGTGAACTTCTTATAGCCAAACATCGTGCCATCATTGGTATCTTTGTCTTTCTGATCAGTTGGATAACGGGTTCCAGTACGGTTAGAACCATCGGCACCGGTTCTGGTGCCCCAATATCCTAAACGAACATTGTGATAAGAGAAAGCGTTCTTCTTGGTTTCATTATCGTATTCTTTAACTGGAGTGTTGGAAGAAGTTTCATAGGTAGCGGCTCTAGGCTGAGAAAAGAAATAAACATTGTAGTAGTTGGATTCCTTAGTATCAGAAGCAAAATAATAGTTCTCAGCAATATCATCAATTTTGATGTTGCTATCACCATCATTATCAAAACCAATCTCAGTCGAAGCAGTCTTATCCGTATTGAAAAGCCATAACCCATAACAGGTTCCGCCAACTAAGCTAGCCGCAACTGCACCGATTAAAGCCGGTAATATATATTTGAATTTCATAAGGTGTACCTGGAATTAAAGTGATCGGGCATCTAAGACACTAGCCGTAATAGTAATCTTAGAAGGATTAGTTTCATCCTTGATATCAGTAATCATTTGCGTAAAAGACTTCTGATCAGTCGGAAAATGGCCGCTGATCCAATTGAAGTCGACTGAATACTTAACGGAATCATTCTTAGAGAAGGAATCATTTCCATCTTGATCGCTGTTATCCTAATTTTTCGTATATATAAAAGTCTGCTTCTCAGCTGAAGCCTTCTCAGTCAGTTCCTGACTATTAGAAGCAAGCTTAACATCCTTGACTTCAATGTACTTACCAATGTTGCCTTCAAAGGAGAAGACTAACTGATAATCAACGGCAATTTTAATTAAATCCGTAACAGAAGAATACTGATAAGAGGAAATCTGATATTTACCAATCATTCCTCTTTGAAAATCAATATAGGATGAGACAGAGACATCGACATTCATATCAGTGCTGTTCTCATCCAGAATGATTTCCTTATTATTAGAATCCAGGACAGCAGTCAAAGAATTGACTGAAGCTGCCGAGGTAACTGTGTAATTGGCATGGGTAGTCTCGCCGGAGGCATTGGTTGAGTTAAAAACCCAAACACCAAAGCCGGTTCCGGTGAGTGCTAAACAAGATAAGATAGGAAGAAAGAAAGATACTAGATTGTTACCCATAATCCACCTGCCTTTTTAATGCTGGAAAATTATAGTACTTGCTTTTTAAAAAGGATAATTATTGGACAAGCAGCCAATTAAAAGTTCAAATTTAATAGTAACTTTAGTTAATAGAAGTGAGCTTATAAAAGCCAAAGAATTATTGAAAAGCATCTAAATTAATTAAATTGCAGCCACTATTTGCGTAAATATTGATAAAAACTGATAAAAACAAATTTTGCTTTTTGATTACATTTCCATATATATGTGGAATATGGGTTAGCCTAACACTTTAAGGCTTTTGTTCTTCCATAAATACGCATTATTTTTGCTCATTTTACGTGATATCTAGAATAAATTTATTTACTTATGCCTGTTTTGCTGATTTTGAGTTTAAAAATCAGCTTAGAAAAGCAAATATAATTTAAGAAGCTCTTCCTTTGCTTTTACAAATTCAAAAAAAGACTGCCAAGAAAACATAGTTTCCTAGCAGTCATTAATTCATTTAATCAGAAGAAGCTTAGAATTCCCACTTTCCCTTCATGGCCTTAGCCACATTTCTCGTGTCATCACGTTCCTTAATGGTTTCACGCTTATCATAGTTCTTCTTACCTTTAGCTAAGGCAATCTGAACTTTGGCATAGCCATGTTTGATATACACACGAGTAGGA
>Ga0172378_10004941_pt1 | contig 12463 bp, 8 predicted proteins | sample GrowelOW332metaG_FD_119755 | JGI IMG/M metagenome (GOLD analysis project Ga0172378, IMG submission 119755) | Groundwater microbial communities from an aquifer near a municipal landfill in Southern Ontario, Canada - Pumphouse #3_1 metaG | ecosystem: Environmental > Aquatic > Deep subsurface >...
GCGTCAATACATATCCGAGCGTTAGCACGGCAAACGCCATAGAGAGTTTTATGTGTTTTTTCATTCTTATCATCCTGTGTTGTACGAAGTAAGGCGGATGCGGCGGACAACGGTGGGATTTGACAGAAAACACAGCTCCGGATGTTTCTGATCTTGGCAACCGATAGGACTGTTTTCCGACTCGACATCACTATCGCAAACGCAATAGCCATGCCTGATTGTGTTTTAAGACTATATTTTTATATAAATTCAACATAATCAAATAGTTGGTAATGATTTGCTGGTGGGTTTATTAGTAAATATTGGGTGCTTGGCAGCTGCTAGTCGATTTTTTCGATAAGTCAACTTAACGGTGGTAGGTAAACTGGGGGAAATGCCCTATGAGTAAGTCATATCCCGCAGTTTTTAAGATTTTCGCGATTTAGCCTCGGCAAATATCTGTGCGATTATCGTTTTGAGATGCTTTGCCGAAGCATCAGGCATGCTGGTTAACGTCAGGGCAGAGACGGCGGGTTGCGGGGGCTTAGTTTTCGTAACCAAACTCGCCGATAAAGGCTTGCAAATAGTCTGCGACTACAGGGTATTGTGATTGATAGCGCCGCCAGCGGCCGACGGACGAGGAATACAGCGGTTGGGCCACTTGGTTAAAGCTCGGGCTGGCGATGTATTTGCCCGCCGCATGTTTATGAAATTCGGTTACCGCCGGGTCCCAGCGTAGATTAAGAAAATCGAACACCTTGCGAAAAGCCTGTTCGAAATCGAAAACCGCGTCTTCATAACGGAACTCGATAAAGTCCATGGTCAATTGCGGTTTTACCGTCAGCCACCAATCCATGACTTGTGCATAAAACCGTGCCGTTCCGTCCCAGCTTAACAACTGTACCGTCGATGGCGTAGGCGTCATGGTCTGCATGAAGCAACTCAAACAGACGTCGCGAGGGTCGCGCAGCAGAAACACCAATTTGGCATCCGGAAACAGGCAATTGATCAAGCCCAGATCAATAGTGTTCATCGTGGTTTTGTCCAGCAGCAAGCGCTTGCCGATTTTTTCGCCAAACAATGCGCGGGCGCGATGCCAATAAAATCGGCGTAAATGCAGCACGCCGGCTAAATCGAGCTGACGCAGTTGCTCGGCGAGACTACCCTGGCCGTTCGAGAGGCGGTTCAATTCCTTGACAACCGAAGCAATCAGATCGGTCTCATCAGCGACGAAAATATTCGGATGGGCGGCCAGCACTTCCTGGGTCAATGTGGTGCCGGTGCGCATAAAACCCAGCAAGAACACCGGCGCGGGTTGGTCGTCCGGAAAACAGGTGTTCGACCAGCGCCCGAGTAGTTCACGGTCGAATTCGCGGCGGTGGCTTGCCAGCATGTTCGGTACTAAATCCGGGTCTTGGCGTTTTACTTCCGGCAAGCGCGGCGCGATCTCGGCCGCGGCATGCAGATGGGCAAACACCTGATCGTAATCGCCAAGTTTATCCAGGATGCGCGCCAGTTCCTTATGCGCCCGAAATTGCTCTTCGATCGTTAATAAGGGATTTTGCAAAACCTTTTCCAGGCGTTGCTTAGCCTCCAGATTCAGGCCGTCCGCAGCTTCCAGCGTGGCCAACAAAATGGCCAGCATGGCGCTATTGGGCACCAGCTTTAATGCCTGTCTGCCTGCCGCCAAAGCGGATTTTTTTTGGTTCAGGCGCGAGTGAGTCAAGGCCAGCAATTGATAGCCTCGAACCGCTCCGGGATTAATTTGGACGGCTTGCCGACATACTTCGAGTGAGCCGGGAAAATCGCTCCAGTATTGCAACTGGTCGGCCAAATCCAATGCCAAGCCGATGTCGCGGCTTTTGCGGGCTTTTTTCAATAATAGCTGCCCGGACTGACGTAAATGCGCCAGACCTTCATTTTTCTTGCCTAGCCAGCATAAGGACTGCCCTAGGCAAGCCTTGATTTGCGGGTCCTTGGGATTGTCGGCCGCCGCTTTGGCAAACCACTCCACGGCAGATCCGAAATCCTTATTTTGAACGGCGGCTTGGCCGAGTTGCATGAACGGGTTCATCGTGTTAATCGTTTTTTATTTCAAAATGTAACAGTCTATCGTTGCTGGGGGGCGCCATCAAAAAACCCGTTCGGCCCTTAAGGCCGAACGGGTCGATAGTGCCGACCTTGGCTACAAGCTTACGCGAGTGTGCGTTTACGACGCCGTAAGCCGATGAAGCCGGTCAGCGCGCTACCAAACAGCCATACTGCGCCCGGAATCGGAACCGGTGCGGCCGTGATGGTCAATTGGTAATCGTTGCGGGTTTCGATCCAATCGCCGCCTTGATAGCCGCCAAGCAAGATGGTGTATATCTTGCCGGCTTCGGCAGTAAAGGTGGCGCTGTTGCCAAACACGTCGTCGAGAATTAACGTCGTCAGGCCGCTGCCGCCAAAAGGGTTGGGATCGGTGATCTGGGTGTCGTTATTGCCGACCGCGTCCGCGCTGGTTGGATCTATGGTATGCCAGGCGCCATGGTGGGTATAATTGGTAGTACCGGTGTTTTTGCCTTCAAATACGGTAAAGCCGTAATCCGGGGTTTCGTTTAAGGCGCCATTGCCGAGCAGGCTGGAGATGGACAATGTCACGGTCTGAGTCACATTCGATTTGAATAAACCGATGTCGGTATCGTGTTTCCAGCCATCGCTGGTACCGTCGTGCCAAGCACCTTTCGCGGTATCGATATCGGCGTAGTTAAAGGTGGTGCCGTCCGCCAGCACGGTGCCGCCGTAACGAGTATTGGAATCCAGTCTCGATACTGTGGCGGTTTCGTCGGCGCCGATTACCGCCGTCCAGTTCAATGTTTGGGTGCCGGCATAGTTGAAGTTGGCATCGGTGCGGGCGTCGTTGCCAACCCAGGCTACGGCACCATTGCCGGCCGCAACGACTTTGGTCGGGTTGTTACTGGTGGCAGGGCCGGCTCCGCAACTGCTGCCGGCAGAACCGCAAGCATTGGCCGCGGTTCTCATCCAGCCGTCCGTGCCGTTGCCACCCGATACCAAGGCGTTGGGAGCGGAGCGGTCATGGTTGAACGCGTTGTAAGATACGGTCGCAGCCGCGGCGGTTGAACTGGAAATTGCCGTCATCGTGACGCTGGTAAGGGCAAGCGCCACTGCCTGAGATAACTTGGTTTTTAGCATGTATTTGCCTCGCAAGCTTGGTTATCGGCCGGTTCGTAATTAGGGGCGGGATCGCCGGCCTGGATTAAGTCAGGAAGAGGCGGCTTGACAGTCTTGAGGCAAGATTTCAAGCTTTCCGAACCCGCTTTACAACGAGTGTGGCTTTAACTCTTCTGTGGAACGTGCAGGCTCTTCGGCCTGGCACATATTGCTAAAAGCATTTTTTGGGCCATAAATAACTCATTGAATTTTAATGATTTAATGGCTTTTAATAGCAAATATACGGGATATGCCATATTGGCTGTGTGGAATCCCTTGATTCTCGGCGGCTATAACAGTCTGCCATTCGCTTTCAGGCGCATTTAAAAGCCGAAACTCCAGGTGGCATTTAGCGTGCCTTCCCGTTCGAGTTGGTGGCCGTTAAAGTCATCCGCGACTGGTTGTACCCATTCAACGCTGAGATGGTGTCCGGCAAGCGGTCCGGCGGGGAGGACCGCATTTAGTCCGAAGCCGACATCCCAGAAGCGGCCGCCGTAATTACCGGCGTAGTCGACGCTCGATGTCAGCGAGTGTGCTCGATTAAACTGGCCTTTGATGGCACCTTGTTCGGTATAGATGCCGCGAACGGAAGCGGACAGGCCATTGATAATATTGAAGCTGCCCCATGCGGTAGACGTAAACGCGTCGCCCAATGCATAGCCGACGCGATTTTGATTTTGCATGCGTTTAACGCCGCTCAATTGCGCGCCCCATGACCAGTCTTCGAACTGGCCGGTATAGGTCAGACTGGGTCTGAAATCCCAAGTGCCGCTGCCAAGCTGCATGCCGTAATCCTGTAATTCGCTGGTCGGCGTGTCCTGCCCGTCAACCGTCACTTCGGTGCTGCCGGTCGGTGCGCTGACGCCCAAGCCTAAATGCAGATGATGGCCAGGTACGTCGAACACTTTGATCATGGCCGCCATCAGGGTATCGCCCAAGCCGCCGCTACTGTGGCCGCCGCCGTGGCTGTTGGCGGCTGTGGCGCCGGGAACCTCCGACAGCGACATTTTCATGTCCATGATTTGCGGCATCAGCATCAAATTCAGCCAATCGGTGGGGGCGTACATGAGGTCGAGCATGTGCATGTTCATGCTCATTTCGCTAGGTCGCGTCGCGCATTGGTAGCCGCCACAGGCGGTGTTCAGCAGCGAGGCGTCGCTGACTGCGTGGCCTCCCGATTGCATAGCGCCGGTCTGGTTGGTGTAAGCGTATCGGTAACCGACCATCAACTCGCCGGGGTTGTGCATCATGTGGCCGAACATCACGCCGGCCGGTAAGGGTGGGCCTTGGTGATGGTGCATGTGCTGTGCATGCCGGTCGTCGGCTTGGGATGCCAGCGCGGACAGATTGACATTCAGGTTGGCGTGAACCATGTAATAGCTGTAATCGGCATAACTGTTATCGCTGCCGCCGCCCAGTTTCAAGTCGCTTTGCCGGGTGTAATACTCAAAGCCGGCATCGAGTGCGACGCCCTTATTGAATTGTTTTTTGAAGTTAATTCCGCCGCTGAAGGCGCCAAAATCGGCCAGCCGAAAATCGCTGGAATAATGGCCATCGGCGCGCGGCGCTAAGAAATACGGTGCGAAAAAATCGGCTTGAGATTGCGAGTAATACCTAAAACTCGGGGTGATGGTAAAACCCAGTGGCAGCGACTGATACCATTTCAGCTCGAAGGTATGCGAATTGATGCCCCAGTCGTCGCTATAAAAACGGTAATCGAAATGCAGCGAGGCATCCAGCGCGGGAATGTGCTGATTGAGGCGATTGGAAAAAGACCATTGCTGACGTTGATCCGGCCTGACCTCGCGGAACAACTCCAGGCCGACCATTTCCAGTTTGGTGATGGCGTTCCAGTCGATAGCGGCGCCCGAAGAGGCTTGTTCTATTGTGTAATATTCTTCCGGCGTGACTTCCCCACGAACGTAGACGTATTTATAGGGGTTGCTTAAGTAGCCGGTTTGATTGGTGTAGCCGGCGGTCGATTGAAATAGTGTGTTCTTGCCCAGTACTTGCGCTAGGCCGAGGTTAACGCCATGCGATGTGCTGCTCGCGTTCAAGGCCGAATAATTGGGCGAATTATCGTTTAGTCCGTGAACGTGGCCGCCGTCCGCGCTATGGATATTGTCGGTGCTGCGGGTGATTCGGTTGCTGGCGGTGTTATAGCCGATAGACAAAGTCGTCAGCTTATTATTGAATTCGCGGCTGAAATTGACCGAGCCGAAATCGGAAAGAAAGTCGGGTTCTTCGGATTTGCCGCCGGAAAAGGCCAAAGTGCTATTGTCGAAGTAATATTTGCCGCTGAATGTCGGCATAGTGCGGGTTTCTAGCGGTTGTTCCTGATATTTCTGCACGACAGACGACATCGAGGGCGTGGCGCGGTTAAGAACCGCTCGGTAGGCGGCGATGGTCAGTTGTTTGGTCAATTCGGCTTGCAGCTGGGTAAAGCTGGCGTTCAAATCGCTTTCCAGCGTGGATCGATAGGCGTCGAACGCCGTTTGCCAGGCTGCCGCGCCGGGATTGCCGGATATCACTTCTTGGTAGACGATTAAATTGACGTCGTCCATCCGCATTTTGTACGGAAATCCAGGCGTGATGAATGAATCCGGCTCGCCGACAAAATGTATCCAAAACGCCTTGATATCGTTGTTTTGAAAACTGCTATTCAGGGTTAATGTGCCGTTTTGAACATCCGTGCCAACATTGCCGACACCAATATTATTCACGAGTTGGTAAGCGATTTTAGTGCCGTAGTTAGTCCCGTCGCCGCCGGACAGATTGGGGTTATCGGCTTGACTAAAGCCCAGGATTTCCCAGGCGCCTTGCCGCCGGTTGCCAGCCGCGATTCCCCAAGGCGCGGAAAAATTCATGTCCGCCAATTTGAACGCCGCGCCGTCGGTACGGCGAATATAGATGCCCGAAGAATCGTTGTGGTAGGCCACTTCATACAATGGCGTCACGCCATCCGCGGCAAGGGCATTAAGCTCCTGATGCAGATGGTTGGTCGGATTAGCGTCGCTGACCACACCCATCACAAAACCGGACTCCGCATAACAGTCTGCGCACGATCCGTTCGCGGCGATATTGGCATGCCCACCGTAGGCCGCCTGAGTCATGCCGTCGAAGTTGATCGTGACGTTTTCTGGGGTAATCGTCGTGAGGCTGCCGGGCGGTTGCGGATTTTGCGCGGTGTAATCGTTTAGCGACGCTGTCAAGGCCGACGATTTTTGTTCGGCAATACCGGCATCCAGTGCCGTCTTGCCGGGATCGTAAATATCCCGAAATTCCTCGAAGGTGTTGAGCCCGCCTAAAATAGTCAGCCCGCCAGCGCTGATGCCTTGCGAAGCAGCCGAGACAATATCGACGGAACCCAACCGCCCGTCGTTATAGTTGGGCTGGTTGATCATGCTGGTCGGCACGCTAAACGCCGGCGTCGCGCCGCTGTAGGTATCGCGATCGATACTGAAAGACAGTTCCAGTCGGTCGGCAAACGGGACCGTCACATCGGCATGATAAACGTCGACGCGCATGCGGTCGTCGCTTTCCTGGTAATGGCCGTATTGAACATTGGCTTCGGCTTGGGCGATGGGTGTCGCTGCGTGAGCGGTAATGCCGGAAAGGCCGAGTGCGGCCGATGTCAAAGCCGCTAAAGCCGCACTGCTTTCGGATTTAGTTGCAACCACAACCGCCTCCGCTGCCGCTGTGTCCACCTTGCGAAGCCTCCTTGCTGGTAAAGATATGATCGCGGAAATGCGTCAAATTCGGGTTTGGGGTGATGGCCATTTCTTGTTTGGCTAAATTGCCCCGTTCCCACGGCGACACGTCCGCGCACCCCTGGATGGCAAGGGCGGCGCAACACATTGAAAACATAAGCATCCCTTTAAACTGGTGCATCGAAACTCCCTGGGTCTTACTCGCCAAGCAAGGTTATGATTTGCGCTCTTAATCGGGCTTGGTCGTCTTCCCGAAAGCCGAGATGTATTTTTCGGATCGTGCCGGATTTATCCAGCAAATAAGATGAAGGCATCGCTTTGACCTGATAGATTTTTGGACATTCGCCCTGAGGGTCGAACGCGATCGGGTAATCAACCGGGTGCTGGCTTAAAAACTGAGTCACGCTGTCGCTGTCTTCGTCCAGATTGATTGCCACCACTTCAAAACCTTCTTTCAGAAACTCCTGGCGTAAGTCATTGAAAAAAGGCATCGACTTAATGCACGGCGGGCACCAGGTGGCCCAAAAATCCAACAAGACGACCTTGCCTTTGTAAGCGTTGGGATCAATCGACTTTTTGGTTTCCGAGAGCATGGCCGGGCAGGCGGGGGCGGTTTGACCTTCTTCGGCGGCGTTTGCCGGAACATTGCCGAGCAGTAAAAAAAATGCAAGAAGCGATGGATTATTCATGATGTAGAAAGCTAAGGCCTTGGAATTGGATGACTTCAGCAAGCACGAATTATGCCCAGCGTAACTTTTGGCTAGGATGACGTTTTGGCAGGGAAGAATGGCACGGGCAAGCAGCATGACGATCGGCTTGTCGGTTGCAACGAGCGGCCGGCTGACAGACGCGAGGCATATCCGCTATTTGCGGGCCGGTAAATAACACAGTTAAATTAATCCGCTTAGTTTTCGAGTTAGTTTTGCTGGTTCAAGCTGGGCATCATTATGATTGATAAAGGATTAAATATTATGGTCCGTATATTGCTTTATTTGAATGGCGCAAAGTGAGTTGCGTAACCTGGGGGTAGGCGACAGCTGAATGGTCAATTGCCTGGTGATTCTTTGGTATTGATTAACCAGGGAATTGATGGCGAAACATATCTTTTTGAATGAATTAACCCAAGTAAGGAGTATGGATAAATGAAACAATTAACAACAATCAGCGCGCTGCTGATTGCCGGCATGGCGTCGGTTTCTGGCGCGGCATCCGCTGCGATAACCACCACGACTATCAATTTCGATGGCTTGAATCAAGCAGCCTATGGCGGGCATTCCAATATTGCCGCAACCGGCGTGTGCGCGGACTGTTACGCAGAGTCCGGTTTTGTGCTGGGCGTGGTTAGCGACGCCAATCCCACCAACCATCTGCATCAGGAGCTTAACGACATTGCGGCGGATGGCGTAACGCCGCTGTATGAAGTGGCTTATCACAATGACTCGTCCGGGATTTATATGCGCGCGGTCGATGGCAGCGCATTCTCGTTACAACAAATGAGTTTTTCGGCGCCATGGGGCGTGAGTGCCGGCAATGCGCGCGGCGGGTCCTGGGAGATTCTGGGTTTTAGCCAGGCGGATAACGCGAATTTATCCAGCGGCGACGGTACCAACTATGCCACCCGTGTGGCGTATCAGACTGTCGCGAACAACGCCACGAACAATTTTAGCGGCACGCTGGCGTTGAATAGCGGTTTTCAAAACATCAGCGCATTCTGGATTCATTTTATCGGCGAGCCGGATTCTTTCGTGACATCTGGGCTGCCTTACAAAATGCGGCTCGACAATGTCGTGATTCAACAAACTTCCGCTGTTCCGGTGCCCGCGGCGGTGTGGATGTTTGGCAGCGGCTTGCTGGGACTGTTGTCTTTCGGAAGAAAGAAAAATCTGTCTTTAGCGGCCTAGTTTTACAACACAATTATTGTTGCGTCAGCGGGGTGGGAGCCGGTCGGTTCCCGCCCCGTTTTTTTTGCGCACGAGGTGCGACAGCGTTTTATCGGGCTGTTTTAGGTCTGAATGTGCGGGATTTGCATGCCCATTTAATACGGGTGTGGCAAATGGCGTATTAACTCTAGGGTTTAACTGGAAAGATCAGCCTCGGATTTTCTATAAGTATCTGTTTTTTATTTTTATTGTGGAAATGGTTTGTTTATTGCTGAAGCGATACAGGTTTCGATTGTTGAAACCAATAGGTTTGAATTTTGACGAGGTAATTATGCGAATGATGATGAAGATTGGCTGGATCGTGGCGGGCTGCTTGCTTGGTTTGCCATGGGCTGTGGCCCACGGCCCGCAGCCCATGCCGTTACAAAACGTTCCTATCCCGCATGTGGCTGGAACCTTGGGTGACGTGCCGGTTAACTTTTTAGCGACGGACGGCTCGGATCCTATCGTCATCGATAAGCAAAAAGCCATCGCTTTGGGTAAGGCTTTGTTTTGGGATGTCAATGTCGGTAGCGACGGCATGGCCTGCGGCTCCTGCCATTTCCATGCCGGCGCGGACAATCGGGTGAAAAATCAAATCAATCCAGGCTTGAAAGGCAGCACGGCTACTGCGGAATCGTTCGAACGCCTGCCTTCCAGCGTCGATAGCGGCGGCCCGAATTACACCTTAAAAGCCAGCGATTTTCCGACTTTCCGCTTTAACGATCCATTGAACAAGGCCAGCGGCGTGGCTTTTTCGACCGATGACGTGGTGTCTTCGGCCGGCACCTTTAGCGGCGACTTTAGCGGCGTTTCGAAATTTAGCGGCGAGCAGGATCAGTGCGCACGTAGTGCCGACCCGATATTTCATATCGACGGCACCGGCACGCGGCGGGTTGAGCCGAGAAACGCGCCGACAGTCGTCAATTCTATTTTCAATTACCGGAATTTTTGGGATGGCCGCGCCAACAATATTTATAACGGTAGCAATCCCTGGGGCGCGCGCGATGCCGATGCCGGCGTCTGGGTCAAAATCGGCTCCAGAACGGCGGCTAAAAAGAAGCTGAGATTGGAAAATGCGGCATTGGCGTCTTTGGCAATGGGCCCGGCGTTAAGCGATCTGGAAATGTCTTGCCGCAGCAGGCAATGGCCCGACATCGGTCGAAAGCTGTTGTCGCGCCAGCCCTTGCAAAATCAGCGAGTGCATCACCAAGACAGCGTGTTGGGCGCCTTGAGCTTCAGCACGCAGGGTAATCTTAAACCGGGTTTGAATACCACTTATAAAAACCTGATCATGGGGGCATTCAATCCCAAGTTCTGGTCGTTTAGTTCAACGGGGCCGTTTGGGACGGCGCTGGATCACGAGCCTTACAATCAGATGGAGGCCAATTTTTCGATGTTCTTCGGTATCGCGCTGCAACTGTATCAAGGCACGCTGGTATCGGATCAGGCGCCGATCGATTTGACCCCGCGCGACCCCATCACGCATATGCCGACCTGGGAGGGCATGGGCAAAAGCGCTGCCGAAATCACTTCCTTGAACAACGGTTTGGCAACATTTACGAATAATCACTGTAACTTGTGTCACTCGGGGCCGGTGTTGACGACCGCAGCGATCGCATTGAACAGTGCGCTAGTCACCGAAACGCCCAATGCGTTCTACGGTCCCGATTTGGCTATACCATTCGGCCCCGACGCCTTGGGGCCGGACGCCGGCGCGTATGCGTCCGGCATTAGTCCGCATGTCAGTGTGGTCACGCGCAATACCACGGTGGGCGGGATCAAACTGATGGATCTTGGCTTTGCCAATACCGGGGTGGCTGATCCGGTTGCCGATCCGGGCTTGGGTGGTCTGGACGACTTCGGTAATCCTTTGTCCTACTCGGATCAATACGTTCAGTACTTGTTGGGCAATTATTCAAACATTAAGGATACGGCGGTCAAAACCGTGCGTAGCTGCGATTTTCTGGTCGAGATCGCGAAAAACGTCACAACCACTAATCTGGTCATCTTCACGGCACCCAACGGCATTCAGCCGGATGGCTCCAGGGAAAATGTCTTGAGAGACCAGGATTGTATTAACGATTTCGCGCTCAAGGGCAATATTCCGACAATTGCCGCTGCTAATGACGCGCTGAGTTCGGCGCCGTTGAAACTGGGTGTTGCTAAAACAGCGGCATTTAAAATTCCAAGCTTGCGCAATATCGAGCTCACCGGTCCTTATATGCATAACGGCAGTATGGCGACCTTAGAACAGGTCATTGAATTTTATGCCCGCAAAGGCAATAACGATAACGTCGACAGACACACCCTGGTTTCCAATATTGCCTTGGCAAATGCACCTGAGCAGCGTGCCGATTTAATTGCGCTGTTAAAGACCTTTACCGATGAAAGAGTGCGTTATGAAAAAGCGCCTTTCGATCATCCGGAAATCAAGGTGCCCAATGGCCATGCCGGAGATCATCTCCAGGTCACGGCAGGCCATCCATTAAACGCCGAATTGGCTCGCGAAGATTTTCTGCTGATCCCGGCGGTGGGTGCTAATGGTGCGCAAAGCCCGATTCTGCCGTTCGAAAATTATTTGCAGGCCCCTTAACTTAATCAATTATGCCAGCCATCGCCAAGCCGGCAAACCTGCCGGCCTGGCGATGGCATGGTGACGCTAGGATTTAGATATGAAAAAAAACAGTAACAATCATGCAAGGCTGATCGGTTTGGCGGCATTAATTTGGCTGGCGGTTGGCGGGCATGCGCAGGCGAGCAGTTCGTTCAATAGCCAGGCCACCATTTCGTTCAGCCTCGGCAGCGCGGCAAATGCTGTCACGGTCGCAAGCGCATACGCGCCGGCCGATCCCGGCTATTCCTATATCTTTCAAGCCCCCGGCAGTATCGGCGAGATATTACCGGCTCCGGATAATGCGATAGCGATTCCCGCTCTTGGTCTGGATGCCGCGCATACATTTGCGGTGAGTGGTTATGCGACGGCGGGCAGTTTCAGTTCACAGCATATCGGTTGGTATCAACTGGATTTTTTAAATCAAAGTTCCCAAGATCAACAAGTAGCATTAACGCTTAGTTACACGATGCAAACGCTTATCCAAGGCGAGGCCGATAGCGATGTGGTCATTGATTTTTCGGATGGCGACACTTTATTGGCCAATGCGTTTTTTAACAACAGTTTGTTAAATGTCGAGGCTTACGATCCCGCCATTGCGATCGCTAGCGATAAAAGCGCTATTACTTACAATTTTGTGCTCGCGCAAGGGGAGGCGAGAACCTTTTATACCGATGTGACGATTAACGCTGCCTTGCAGCCCGCTCCGGTGCCATTGCCGGCTGCCGCATGGTCGTTTTTGATCGGCTTGATGGGCTTGCTTGGCGTAAAAAAACGCAAGTCGGCGAATTCTGCGTTAGCTTAAAGTCACTCGCTACGAATCGACGTGTTTGCTTCGTAGCGGGATTTTTCTCCATTAAACCACGCGGTCGGGTAACGCTTGGCCGTTAAAAAAAGCCGCCAGATTTTCGAGTACTTTTTCACCCATCGCGGTACGCGTCGCAATCGTGGCGCTGCCTAGGTGCGGCAGCAGAGAGACATTGTCCAGCGTCAAAAAGCCGGGATCGATGTTGGGTTCGCCTTCATACACA
>Ga0172378_10004942_pt1 | contig 12463 bp, 9 predicted proteins | sample GrowelOW332metaG_FD_119755 | JGI IMG/M metagenome (GOLD analysis project Ga0172378, IMG submission 119755) | Groundwater microbial communities from an aquifer near a municipal landfill in Southern Ontario, Canada - Pumphouse #3_1 metaG | ecosystem: Environmental > Aquatic > Deep subsurface >...
AAAAGATGAAAAACTTTAATAAATATACAAAGAAAATATCTGGAATACTTATTTTTTCTATACTTTTTATTAATTTGAATTTCTTGCTTATTCCAAAGGAGACAAAAGCTCAATATTCGGTCAATGTTAACTCAATAATAGACCCTGGCGCAGTAGCTTTTTTTACAGATCAACTTACTCTGTCTACTTTTACATTAGAACAATATGCTGAGGCTACAATAGCAAGGGTAAGAGAAGCCTCTATTCCTTCCGTTTGGGATATGGCTAGAAAAATGGCTTGGGAACCTCTCATGCAAGCTTTAGCAAAAATAGTTGCTAAAGCAATCATACAAAATATAGTTGAAGCAACAGTAGCTTGGATAAATAGTGGTTTCCAAGGTAATCCAGCTTATGTTTCTGACCCTGCCAAATTCCTCTTAAATACAGGAGACCAAGTTGTCGGTGAAATGCTTTTTAATGATCCTGCTTTAAATTTCCTCTGTGAACCATTCCAACTTCAAGTTAAAATAGCTTTAGGACTTGGTGTTAGCCAACCTTTTTATAGAAAAATTAAATGTACTCTAACAGGAGCAATTAGAAACACAGAAAATGCAGTAGAAGGATTAGTAAATGACCTAGAGTCTGGTAATTTTATAGAGTTAGGCGGGTGGACAAATTGGATGCAATCTTCACAGCCACAAAACAATCCTATAGGTGCTTACCTTATGGCAAAAAGTGAGCTTGATGCGAGAACTCAAATTAAAAAAGCTTCAGTTACAGCACAACTAAATTGGGGAAGTGGTGCTTTGGATTTCCAAAAATGTAAAGATACAACATACAATGTAAACTATGACGAAAATGGTGAAATGTATGAAGAGCCAGCTGGCGAAAGAGAGTATTTCGGTTCACCAACTCATGGTTTAGATGCTGATGGTAATCCATCAACAAGAATTACAGGATCTGGTTCTGGTATTACTGGTGAACAAAGAATAGAAACTTCTTGTGAGACCAAAACTCCTGGAGCAATCGTAACAGACATGCTTGGTTTTAAAGCAACAAGTGATTCTAGAACTCTTGAATTACAATCAGCCCTATCAAACGGTATAGATCAGATACTTAATGCATTGGCAAGTCAACTTCTTAAAATGGCAATGAACCAGCTTGCGGAAGGAGTCTTAGGTATGAATGATGAAGATGGAAGTTATAAAAATTCTCTTTCAGAACAATTAGCACAGGCACAGGCAAATTACAATACACAAATAAACGCAATAAACACAAGTGCAACTTCAACCGATGGTCAGAGTGCCACACTCTCATCATACAATGATTTATTAGGTACTAATTACAGCCAAGGATTTACAACACTTGATTATAGTAGTGTTGCATATACATCAAGTACAACACAAACAACTGTAGATATGAGTGATCCAGTAGAAAAAGCACGCGCAAATGCAATTTCAAAGATAAATTCTTATGGTAATTCAGAAATAATTTATCAAAATACTCTAATAGATGCAAAAAATATTCTTTTAGATGCACAAGATATCTTCATCTCAGCAAGAAGTTGTAATATACAAATTGATAATTCTACAACAGTATTGAGAGCTTATCTTATAGATTCAAATGTTATTACAAATATCGATGGATTAGATAGCCTAAATAGAAACCTTAGACAGATACCTTGGAGTTTAAAGAGAATAAACGGCTTAATGGATATATCTAATGAAAATATAGATATATTGGATGAAGCAAGAACTGATGTAAATTCAGCGACAAGTGTAAGTCTAATTACAAAAGCTATGAAAGAAGTAAAATCAACAGATTTTAATACTGATCCAAAAACAAGAATCTTAGATGATAATAAGGAATGGTTAGAAGAGGTTAGTGATATTTATAACACAAGTCAGTGTCCGACAAGTCTTGATCAAATTTTTTAATTTTTAAAATATAAATACGATAATATAAATTATTTATAAAATATAAAAAGTTTATAAAAAGTATTTCGTATTTTATTTTATGATGGTATAATTCATATAACAAATGAAAAGGGTTTTTACAAAACTAGTTGCATGTACCTTATTAGCTTTTTTGCTATGTGGTTTTTTTGATATTACTCCAACAAATGCACAAGGCTATACTCAAGAGCAAGCTACTAAAATAGAGGAAGTGGCTCGCCAACAAGAAGAGGCTCGCCAACAACGAGAAATAGAAGCCCTTGAAAATAAAATAACTCCCCCAGCATGGTTACAAAAAGAAATAGATGCTGTTAAGGAAGCTAGAAAAGGAGATGAACCTTCATCCGACAGTTTAAACTACTTTGGATTAACTAGCGAAGAAACAGATTCCATGCTGAACGCTTTTTCAGAGGAAGAAGCTAGAAGTTATGTAGAATATCAATCAAATAAATTTGATATAGAAAAGCAAATAGATCTTATAAAAGGAAAAAAAGAAGCAGTAGATGCCGGTGTAATATGTCGATTTGCTGATTTTGGTTGTTATTTCGTAAAAGCAATGAACGGATATGGAATAGATGTTAGTGGTTTTGGAGGTTTTCTCATAAGTATTTTTAACTGGATATTGTATGCTATTGTTTCTGTATTGTCTGTTTTTTTAGGCTTTTCAGCTACTTTTCTTGATGTTTTTCTTCAAATAACCCTTAATATAGGGACTCTTGTAAAAAGTATCCCTAGTATAAATACAGTCTGGGCGTTAATACGAGACACTTTTAATATTACTTTTATTTTTATAATGCTCTATATAGCGATAGGGACCATAATAAGATCCAAAAAGGTAGTATATAAACAGATGATCATAAGTGTTATAATTTCTGCACTTCTAATAAACTTTAGTCTTTTTATAACAAAAGTTGTCATAGATGCAAGTAACTTAGTGACAATGGCTTTTTACAGTAGAATTACACTTAAATCAGCAACTTATAATATAACAGATACAACATCAATATCAGAACAAACCATCTCAAAAACTACAAAAGCTACCTTATCAGCCACCGTTATGAGTGGTCTAAACTTAGATTCCTTAATATCAATTTCTAGCCCTAAAAATATTTCCGCAAAGGATGGATCTCTACCTGTTGGATTAAACCTAACGGCACTACTTGTTATACAAATAATATTATATGGTCTTTTAATATGGGCTTTTATTGTTGCTGGATTTCTTTTACTCGCCAGAACGCTTGCTTTTGTTTTTTTACTTGCAACTTCTCCTGTTGGGTTTATTGGTGATGTAATACCAAAAATATCTAAATATACAAAACAGTGGCACGAAACACTCGTAAACCAATGTCTTGTCGCTCCGATTTTTTTGTTTTTTATGTTTCTACTATCAAGATTAATAGGTAGTGGTTTAGGTAATTTTGTAGGTGACCAGTCAACAAAAGTAGAATTAATGGGCGGTTTAAACCTCAGTGCTTTTGTAAACTTTGCAATAATAATAGGTTTTATTATTGGTTCTGTTAAAATTACAAAAGAAACTAGCGGGAAGATAGGTAGTATGATTACAGATTATGCAAAATCTGGTTTAGGACTTATGGCTGGTCTCGCTACTGGTGGTGTAGCACTTGCTGGAAGAAAAATTATTGGTGCTGGTGCCGCTTCTCTTGCAAGTAGTAAAGCAGGAGCCTCACTTACAGAAAGTGCTTTGAATGGAAGTGCTGGAGCAAGACTTGCACTAAAAGCAATAAATGGGGCACAAAGTTCAACTTTTGACCTACGAAACAACAAAATGGCTAATAGCTGGGCAAAAAAGACTGGCGTAGACATAGGTGCTGGAACTAAAAAAACATATGAAAGCGTTCTGGGTGAAGAAACCAAAAAGGATGAGGCGTTTATAAAATTAACAGAAAAATACAAAAAAGAAAATAAACACTTCCAAGAAGCCTTAACAGTAGACGCTTTCAATAAAAACAATGAGGAAACAAAAAGGAAAGAAGAAGACCACACAAAGAAAACTGCCGAAGAACAAGCCGAATTAGATAAAATAAAAGCAGAAAAACAAGCAGGACTTGCTAGTATTACTGATCCTATAAAGAAGGAAAGGGATGAAGCAGAAAAAAACAAGAAAGACATGGAAGCCAAAATGGCAGAAATAGATAAACGAAAAAATTCTCCGATAACTGCAAATGAATCTAAACAACTAGATGAAGAGAAAAAAATATTAGAACAACAAATAAATCAAACAACTGAAAAAATAAAAGAAAGCCAAAATAAAATTAATACAGAAGAAAAGAAAGTAAACGAAGAGATTAATAAAAAAGAAAGAGAAATAGACCAAATAAGAAAAAACAGAGAAAAGGCAATCGACGAAGCAAAGAACTTATTCGTAGTAGGAGGAGTTGATCAAAAGACAAGAGACGAAAGAAAGAAAAAAATTGATGAATTAGAAAAGAAAGTTTATGAGGATAGGGTTAATAGTTATGCTACTATTATAGAAGCACCGGTAAAAGTCTTTGGTATAAAAGTACCTAAAAAAGTATTCGGCTATGAAACACCGATAACTATGACAAAGAAAGCCCGTGCAAAAGCAATAAGAGGTAAAATAAAAGGAAAAACAAAACAACAAGAACTAGAAGATGCTGTCCTAGCCAGAGAAAAGGAAAGAAAGGAGGAAGAAGAAAGGAATGGTGGAAGGAGTCCAGCACCAGCAGCACCAACACCTACTCCAACTCCTACTCCTACTCCAACGAGAACTTAAACAAAAATAAAAATATGGATGAAGAAACAAAACAATTAATAGCAGAACAAATGCAAGTGATTCCTGAAGATCTCAGGAAGGCTATTACTTCTGTCGATTATCCTAAAAAATTACAAACGATTTTTACAAAAAATAAACTTTTAATCGACCAGGCTAGTAACTTAGAAACAGAAACGACACTAACACTTTTAGGATTAGAACCCTTAACAGACTATATCGATAATCTAGCTAGAGAATTAAGTATAGATAGGAATAGGGCAGTAGAAATCGCTAGTGATGTAGATGAGCTTATATTTCAAAACGTAAGAGAATCTCTAAAGAAAATAAGCGAAGAAACACCAGAAGATGAAAGCGACCAAGAAGAGCCTAACAGAGACGAAATAATGTCTGGAATAGAAGAACCAAGCACAATTAAAGAAAACTCAGTTTCTGTTAGCTCTCTAAAATCAAATAGTGGAGAAGAAGATCACGTAGAAACTTTTTCAAAGGGCGTAGAAGTAAAAAAAGAAATAAGTTCTGAAATACCAAAAACATCTATTCTTCCACCAAAGCCATTAATCAAACTAGAAAACAAACCACTTCACGAAAATACATCTCCAATAGAAAATATAGTAGAAATAAAAACAAAAGAAGAAGTAGTAATACCAAAAGAAACAGTAATCGTAGAAGAAAAAACCAAATTACCTGAAAAAGAAAAACCTTCAGGAGACCCATATAGAGAACCAATAATTTAATTATTATGAGATTTCAAGTTCCACAATTTATAGAAATAGAAGATAAAATATTTGGACAACTAACCTTTAAACAATTTATATATCTTGCTGGAGGGGTAGGAGGGTCTATAGTTTTATATATATACATACCTTTCAAAATAATATCTATAATACTGATTATACCTCTTTTAGCATTATCAGGAGCCCTAGCTTTCTATAAAGTAAATGGTAAATCTTTTATAGACGTAATCGAATCAAGTTTCTATTTCTATACGGGGAACAAATTATATCTTTGGAAAAAAGCAGAAAGAAAACCAAAATCAAAAATAGAAGACCAAATGGAACAAATGAGAAGTACAGTGTCTGTACCAAGACTATCAGACAGTAAACTCAAAGACCTAACATGGAGTCTAGATATAAAAGAGGCATTGAACCCGGTGACAAGAGAAGAAAAATAATAAACATTTAGTTTTACTATTTTATAATGTATAATATTGATAAATGGTAATATCAAAGGCTACACAAGATTTTGTACCCATAAAAGAAATCCGAGATGGTATAGTAATACTCAAAGATGAATCAATGAGAGCCATTTTGATGGTGTCTTCTGTAAACTTTGCACTTAAATCGCCAGATGAGCAACAAGCTATAATCTTTCAGTTTCAAAATTTCTTAAACTCATTAGATTTTTCTACACAAATATCAATTCAATCTAGAGAGCTAGATATAAGACCATACTTAGCAACCTTAGAAGAAAGATATAAAAACGAGCTAGGGGATTTGATGAAAATACAGATCAAAGAATATATACAATTCATCAAGAAATTCGTTGAGCAAACCAGCATCATGACAAAGACATTCTTTGTGGTTATACCTTTTACACCAACAATAATAAACTTACAAACAAACCCACTAGAGAAAATAACAAACAGACAACAAAACGGCGGTGTTTCAAAAAATAAATTACAAAATTTTGAAGAAAACAGAACACAACTAGAACAAAGAGTAGGCTCTGTATCACAAGGGCTTACAAGGTGCGGAATAAGAAGCATACAGCTAGGAACAGAAGAGATTGTTGAGTTGTTTTATAAGATTTTTAATCCTGGCGATATGGAAAAGCCAATAATACCACAATAATTATGGGAATTTTTGATTTTTTAAAAAAGAAAGAAAGTAAAGATGAACAATTAACATCTTTTCTTCCACAAGAAATATATGAGTCCGGTATTTTAGAGTTACAGGATATTATAGCTCCATCTGCTCTTAAAATAACACCCAACGAATTAAATCTTGGTGAAAAAATAGCCAAAACATTCTTTGTTATATCTTATCCTAGATTTTTATCTGACAACTGGTTTTCTCCAATAATAAACCTAGACAAGGTTTTTAATATTTCCATTTTTATTCATCCTATAGATACCGCAAAAATTCTCAGACAGTTTCAAAAAAAGGTTGCCGAAGTTCAAAGCCAGATAAATGCTAGAGAAAGTAGAGGGTTGGTAAGAGACCCTATGCTTGATACCGCATATCAAGACTTAGAATCACTAAGAGACAACCTACAACAAGCTCAAGAAAAGATTTTTGATGTTGGTTTATATATAAGTATTTATGCAAATACAGAAAATGAATTAAATAAACTAGAAGCAGAAATAAAGTCTATACTAGAATCAAAATTAATTTACATTAAACCAGCTTTGTTTCAACAAGAACAAGGCTATAAGAGCATATTACCTATTGCTACAGACCTTTTGGGTGTTTATTCAAAACTAAATTCTTCACCATTATCAAGCTTATTTCCTTTTATTTCTTTTGACCTCACTTCAGATAAAGGAATATTGTATGGTATAAACAGACATAATGCTAGTTTAGTGCTTTTTGATAGATTCTCTTTAGAAAACTACAACTCTGTAACGTTTGCTAAATCTGGTGCTGGTAAATCTTACTGCACCAAACTTGAAATATTAAGAAGTCTTATGTTTGATACTGATGTTATTGTTATAGACCCAGAAAAAGAATACCAATTTCTAGCAGAAGCAACTGGAGGAAAATCATTTGATATATCTTTAAATTCCAACAGCCACATAAACCCATTCGATCTACCTGCACCAGGAGAAGATGAATCCCCAGCGGATATTTTAAGAAGCAATATTATAAACCTAGTGGGGCTCTTTAGAATTATGCTCGGGGGGCTTACTCCGGAAGAAGATTCAATAGTTGATAGAGCGATAGCAGAAACATATGCTCTAAAAGATATAACTCCAGACTCTGATTTTGCAAATGTTGAACCACCATTACTTTCAGACTTTGAACTCGTACTATCTGGTATGGAAGGATCTGAATCAATTATTCAAAGACTTTCAAAATATACGAGAGGTACATGGTCTGGTTTCTTAAACAAGCCAACAAACATAGATATAAACCACAAATTTATAGTTTTCTCTATAAGAGATATGGAAGATGAACTTAAAACAGTTGCTATGTATATCATAACTCACTATATCTGGAATGCTATTAAGAGAAACAAAAAGAAAAGATTACTAGTTGTAGATGAAGCTTGGATAATGATGAAATCTGACGATGCCGCTTCATTCTTGTTTTCTATGGCAAAGAGAGGTAGAAAATATTGGCTAGGTATAGCAACAATAACACAAGATGTTGATGACTTCTTAAATTCACCTTATGGACAACCGATAGTTACCAACTCATCAATGCAAATACTTCTTAAACAATCACCAACGGCAGTAGACCATCTTCAAAAAATCTTCAACCTTACAGACGAAGAAAAATTCTTACTGCTTGAGTCAGATGTAGGGGAGGGAATATTCTTCGTCGGGCTTAAACATGTTGCTATAAAAATAATAGCATCATACACAGAAGACCAAATAATCACATCAGACCCTTCACAACTCTTAACTATCAAAAGAGCCAAAGACGAATTAAAAATGTCACAAAACGGATAATTTATGAACGTATATAAAACTATTTTTAAAAAATAATTGTGATATAATTTAAAACAAGATGTTTAATTTTATTAAAAAATTATCTATTTTTATTTTATTTTTTGCTATTCTATTAGGAGCAAGGGTTTCTTTTTCTCAAGAAATGACATCATACGGCTCTCAACAAAACCCAATATTAATAAACTCATCTATTTCAAATCCACGAGCAGGAGATATTATTAAACTAACAGTTTCTAGTTATTCAATAAATTTAGATTCATCAAAAATAACTTGGTATGTCGATAAAGAAATTAAAAAAGATGAAACTGGTGCAAAAGAATTAACAATAAATACACAAAACACCTCTGAATCTATTACTATCAAAGTCACTGTAATAACTCCAGATGGGTTAAAAAGTGAAGCCACAAAGACTCTATCGCTCGCAGGAGTAGACCTTATTGTAGAAGCAACCTCATATGTGTCTCCAATGTATAGAGGTAAGGCTTCTTTTACAAATCAAGGTATTGCTAAAGTTGTTGCTATACCAGACATAAAAATCAATGGAAAAAAAATCTTACCTAGAAATCTTGTTTTTAGATGGAAAAAAGACAACATAGCGTTAAGTGGTTCTTCTGGAATAGGAAAAGATTCTTTAATGATAACCGGAAGTGTTCCAATTAAAGATATTAATGTCTCTGTAGAAATTATGGATTCTTCAGGAAAAACACTAGCAAGTCGTTCTATTAATATATCACCAAAAGATCCAAAAATAATTTTCTATGAAGATAGTCCTCTTTATGGAGTTCTTTTTAATAAAGCAATAAATGGTACTTTTAATATGGGAGATAGAGAAGAATTAAAGATAGTCGCAAAACCTTTTTTCTTTAATATTGATAGTGATTCGGGTAGTGACTCTAAATATAAATGGTCTGTAAATAATAAAAGCGTATCTACTAAAGGAAAGACAAATCAAATTTTACTAAGACAAACAAACAAAGAAGTTTCTGGAACAACTTCTATTGAGTTAGAAATAAATAACCTAAAAAGAATTTTTCAATTTACGAACAATAGTTTTAATATAACCTTTGGTCAATAATCTTATGTCAAAAAAATACAAAAAAAATTTATTCTTAGTAATATTGTGTTTTATTTTTATTTTTTCAACAAATATTGTCTTAGTTGTTTCTGCTGCTACTGCTCCTACTGATAATGGAATATTAGGAGATTATGTGCCATTAGAAGAAAATGCATTTCCAGGGGTCAGCACAGACGGAAATAAAGGAGATTTAGGTGCATTCGTAGGACAAATTTTTAACTTCGGTATTGCAATAGCAGTAGTATTAGCACTAATAGAAATAATCTGGGGTGGAGTACAATATATGACAACTGATTCATGGTATACAAAAAGCGATGGAAAAGATAGAATTCAAAATGCTTTTTTAGGTCTAGCAATAGCCCTTTTATCATATTTATTATTATATACAATAAATCCAGAACTAGTTGATTTTAGTGACAATAGACTGTTTACTGAAAAAACACAAAAATAATATAAAATAAAATGTCAAAGAAAAATTCCATAATATTAATACTTTTAATTTTTATTGTCGTAATGACACTCTTGCTTTTTTCTTATTTTTCAGATAATGATACCAGCACAAACAATATTAATATTGAAAATCAAACCTTACCATTTGGAAACTCATCCGACGACGTAACAACAGATATTCAAATTGACACAAACACGACAACAGATAATTTTGTTGAAAAAAGAGAAAAATTAACACAGATATATTCTAAACCAACATCAGGTACACTATCTTTTACAAAAGACAAAAAAATAGATATAAGATTCGTAGATAGAACTAATGGAAATGTTTATGATTATTTACCAGAAGAAAAAGAAAACAACTTAATAAGAACAACAAATACGACAATACCCAAAATACAAGAAGTGGTTTGGTCAAACACTGGTAAAAATGCTATCTTTAGATATCTAGAAGATAATAGTGACAACATAATTAGTTTTCTAGGAAAAATTCAACCAGCATCAACGAGTACAACAGAAGAAAAAATGGAACAGGTAGCGGGAAGTTTTCTTACTCCTAATATTAAACAAATATTAATAAACCCTGATGGTGATAGTACTTTTGAATTATTAAACAAAAAAGATAACAGTGGTTCTTATGGTGTATTGTCTTCAATAGAAAATAAAAATAAAAAACAAATTTTTGAATCCTCTTTATCTATATGGAATATTCTTTGGCCAAAAGATAACATAATAACTTTTACAACTAGACCTTCTTATAAAGATTACGGCTATATGTTTTTCTTTAATACACAAGATCTATCATTCAAAAGAATTTTGGGTGATATATTAGGCCTTAGCACCTTAACAAACAAAGACACATCTCTCGTGGCTTATTCAAAAATAAAAAGTGGTTATTTTTATTTGAATGTATATAATGTTAGTAAAAAAGAGAGTAGGGAACTAGGAATACAGACACTGGCAGACAAATGTGTTTGGAGTAAAAATAATTCTTTTGTTTTGTATTGTGCTGTTCCACAATTTATATACTCTGGATTATATCCGGATACATGGTATCAAGGACTAACATCATTTAATGATAACTTCTGGATGATAGATACAGAAAAAGGAACAACTAAAGTCTTGTATATAACAGGAGAAATTGAAAACGCAAGAATAGACGCAATCGACCTAAAAATAAGTGATAATGATAAATACTTAACCTTCACAAATAAAAATGATCTAAGTCTTTGGATGTTAGATTTAAAAGAAGAAGAATCTACAAAAAAATAATTCAAACAATAAAAAACAACTCACATAACGAGCTGTTTTTTATTGTTTAAATTATCCTATATATTTAATAACGATTCTTCTATTTATTCCTTCCCCAGTAGATTCAGTTTTTATATTTGGTTCATCGGTAAGAATGCCGTGAATAATAAGTCTTTCATAAGACGACATTGGGTCCATTTCTATATCTGCTTTCATATCTCTTGCTCTATTTGCCAAAATTTTTGCCTTAAGTTTAAGCCTTTCAACCATACTCTCCCTATAATTATTTACATCTATTGAAAAATCAGCTTTTTCTTCAGTACCTTTTGTAGCCATCCTTCTTATTAAATGAGAAAGGGCATTAAAATTTTCACCATCATCACCAATCAACAAACCGGAGTCAGGACTTTTGATCACAAATATTTTCTTTAAAGTTATTGGCTCTTCTTTTATCTCAATAAGATCAAATCTTATTCCCATACTTTTTAGAAGTTCTTCTATTAAGTTTTTAATATTTTTTTCATCCATATTTTTGTTTATTTATCTAACTAAATCCTTTACTCTTAGAAATTTTTTAGTTTAGAATTATGACTGGTAATTAAAACTTTTGTTCTTCTTACATAAAATTCTTGTCCTATTGCAAACAAACTGCCTGTTATCAAATATAAAGATACTACAACAGGGAAGCTTTTGGCAATAAAGAAAATAACTATTGGCATAATGTATTTCATCTGTATATTCATACTTTTTGCCAATTCATCTTTAAAATCTGGTGTTTTGGGATCTTTATTTACATCATTTTTCTTGCTTTTAGATAAAGTAATCTGCATTTGTATGAACTGAGAGAATGCAGCTAAGAAGGCAAAAATAATGCTTTTTTCAGCTATATTTATACCTAAAAGATTCATATTTACCAAATCAGGAATTTTTATAAAAGAATAGATTAAATTTAAATCTATATTTGGTAATCCACCCTTTAAAAAAATCTGATATAGAGCAATAAGTACAGGTAACTGTATTAACATTAAAAAAATACCAGAAAAAGGATTTATTCCTTTTTCTTTATATAAAAGCATTGTTTTTTCGGCCTGTATTTGTTTGTTGTCCTTATATTTTAACTTGATTTCGTTTAACTCAGGTTCTATAAGTTTCATTTTAAACTGCGTTTTTACAGATTTTTGAGAAAGAGGAAATAATATAACTTTTATAAATATAGTAAACAAAACAACAGCAAGTCCGACATTATGCCATGGAACAACTCTTATAAAGACCACAAGGCCGTTGTAGAGGGGTTCATAGAAGAATGTGCTATATAAGTAATGCAT
>Ga0172378_10004944_pt1 | contig 12462 bp, 9 predicted proteins | sample GrowelOW332metaG_FD_119755 | JGI IMG/M metagenome (GOLD analysis project Ga0172378, IMG submission 119755) | Groundwater microbial communities from an aquifer near a municipal landfill in Southern Ontario, Canada - Pumphouse #3_1 metaG | ecosystem: Environmental > Aquatic > Deep subsurface >...
AACGTCAACTCGCTTACGCCCAGTTTTTCAAACCCGTCGCTACCCTTCACGATGGACATGACGGTGACGACCCAGGAGGAAACAGGAGCAAGGATGCACACAGGAGCGGCGGTACTGTCAAGGATATAGGCAAGTTCGGCCCGGGGCACTTTGTTCTTGTCGGTGATGGGACGCATCACCGTCCCGACCGCAAGACTATTGAAATAATCGTCGATGAAGATGATGATCCCGAAGAACCACGCCATAAGAAGCGAAGAACGCTTGCTATGAAGCTTCTTGGCGGCCCAACGTCCGAACGCCCGGGCGCTTCCGGTACGGGACAGCATTCCGACCAAACCGCCGAGCAACGCGCAGAACAGGAAAATCCTGATATTCCATCCGTCATTGAGAGAACCGGCAAGCAGATCCGTAAGGTTGACCACCGCAGCGAACGGATTGCCACCTGCGACGATCAGCGCACCGCTGAAGATTCCCAAAAACAACGAAACAATGACATCTTTGGTCACAAAAGCCAACGTAATCGTAAGGATTGGAGGCAACAGCCCCCAAGCGCCGAAAGTTTCCATACCCACCTCTTATGTGATTTCCGTCGGTCACTATACCACGATGCTGGGATGGAGTACAGATTTTTTTGATGAAATCCAAAACATTTTGTTATCTTGATAACAAGGTTGATACAATCCGTCCCTACCGGAAAACGCCTCCTTCCCAAGGATCGGTCGCCGTAAAACAAAACGATCCGCACACATTTCGTGATGCGGAAGAAACGGAACGGAAAAACATCGACGCCCGTTGTGCTTCCGCTGCACGGCGTCTCCCCGTAAAATGGTATGAGTCAGCAATTCAAGCCCGCCCTCCAAGAAAAACCGGGAGCACAGGAGAATACATAGCGACGATCCAGAAAAGACCACAGCGGATACCTGAGGAAAACCAGTAAGAAACCAAGAGATACGCCTTCCGAAAAAATATGCAGGCAAAAGCCTGCATTCCAAAGCTACGTACCGATACGATCGCATGCGTTACCGCAACGTTCCCAATGTGCCTTTTTCGAGTGCGTCCTCCACTTCCGCCGCATACGGGATGGAGGGGAAGGCACCGGGACGGCCGATGCAGATGCTGCTCGCCGCCGTGGCGAACCGCAGGCTCCTCTCCACCTCCCACCCCTTGCTGACGCCGGCAAGGAAGAACCCGACGAACGTGTCGCCCGCCGCCGTCGTGTCCACCACAGGGGCGTCCGCATAGGTGCCCATCCGGACCGTCCGCCGCGGATCCCCGTACAGCAGCCCGCGCTTCCCCAGCGTCAGGACGACGGCCGTCGCGGGGTACTCACGCCTCAGCCCGGCCAGGATCCCCGGGTACCCCTCCTCCCCGCTCAGCGCCGCGCCCTCCACCTCGTTGACGAACAGCCACGTCACCAGCGACAGCGGGTATCCCCTCACCCCGTCGTCCATCGGGGCCGCGTTGAACGCGATCCGCATCCCTTTCCGGTGGGCGGCCTCCATGGCGTACCCCACCAGGTTCACCTCGTTCTGCAGCAGCAGGACGTCATCGCCCCCGCATGCCGAAAGGGCCGCGTCGATGTATTCCTTCGTCAGCGCCTTGTTCGAGCCCCCGTACAGCAGGATGCAGTTCTGCCCGTGCCTGTCCACCTCGATGACCGTGTGCCCGCACATGCCGGCATACGGCCGCATCAGCGAGACGTCCACGCCGCTGCCCTCCAGCGCCTCCCTCAGCATCCCGGACCCCTCACCGAAGTACCCCGCGTGCAGCACCTCGCACCCCGCCTTCGCGGCCGCAACGCTCTGGTTGAGCCCCTTGCCCCCGCAGAACACCCCAAGCCCCAGCGAGGATTTCGTCTCCCCGGGCTTGGGAAACTCCTCAACCCTATACGTATTGTCTACGTTCAGCGAACCTATATCCAGTATCTTCATGGCATGAGTGTATCATAAAACACGTTCCGTCGGGACTTCTTTCCTCCACATTCCAAAACAATCACGTCTTCTTCGTTTCATCCCGAAACACATGCTGACGATGCCACGTAAGATATTTCTGATGCAGCCGTTCCACTTTCCTAAGCTTCAGGTTCGGATCGACGGAAAGTGCTTTTCGTTCCTCTTCCCCCAAATTCGGACTGATTCTCATCCCGCCGTCTTTTTCGAAAGTGATGTACCCCGCTTCGAACAGTTTCGCGTACCGGGCTTCCAGAAGGAAACCGTTATGATTATCCATTTTCTCAGCCGCCGACACGCAATTCTTCGGATCCTTGGCGAATGTGGCGACCAACATAAGCCGATCATCGAGACCGGTAAGCGCGCAACGGTTTTTCCAGAACAGAAAAAGATTGCGGGAATGGACCTCTCTGGCAATCATCTCCTTCGCTTGCCGATAGGTTTCTTCCTCCGACTGCCTGTCGACACCATCCGCCGCCATCTTGTACTGTTCGACGGGGTTTTCCCCCAGTTTGAGAGAAAGGAAAACCGCGGAACGCAATACCTGCGGCAAAGCGTAACCGATATCAAGATTGTCAAACGCCATCCCGCCGAACTGCGCTTTCAGCGCAGCTCCGACGACGGGCGACGAAATCGAGAACCCAACGGTATTTTCACTCATCGGTGTGACGACGCAGGTAATGGAAGATTTCGAAGCGCAAGACAGAACCACTCCTTTCTCATCCGTGGAGACAACGTTCCATCCGCAACTTCCCGCTACCGTTTGTATCTGTTCGTTCAGGGAAGCGCTCACTTGGAAAATACCTTTATCCTCTGATCCACCGGCAAGCTGTCCTTGGGCTCGGGCTTCTCAAGCACCTTGCCAAAGGGCATCTGGCTGATCAACTTCCACGAAGAAGGAAGATTCCACGTCTTCTTCACTTCGTCGTCAATCAACGGATTGTAGTGCTGCAGCGATGCCCCGATCCCCACATCGGCCAACGAAACCCAAATGGCATATTGGAGCATACCGTTCGCCTGTTCGGCCCATACGGGGAAATTGTCCTTGTACGAAGTAAATTTTTCCATGAACGCCCCGGTCGTTTCCGTATCATCGAAATACAGGATGGTGCCATGTCCGGCTTTGAAACCGTTAATTTTCTCCTCCGTCTGGCCGAAATGATCGGCGGGTACGACTTTTCTCAGCGTCTCCATCACGATGTCCCATAGTTTCGCGTGGGCTTGTCCGAACAGCAGGACGACGCGTGCGCTCTGTCCGTTAAACGCCGAAGGCACCTGAACGAGTGCGTGCTCGACGAGCGTACGGATTTCGGTATCGGATACGGACACGTCCTTCCCTATCGCATAGACGGAACGCCGTGCCTCCATTGCATTGTCGAATGTATGATTCGCCATTGTTATCTCCTCATTCGTTTCCAAAATACCACACCATCGTTCCATCGTCCATCAATCGGCGGGACTCGCCATCCGTCCCAAACGCATCGAGGATCGGGAAAACAACTCGGTGAATTCCTGAACAATGTTGGAAACGGTCTGAAACGTGAAGGCGACGTCATTCTCCTTGCTTGGTTTGGTACCCAGATATTGTTGATGAATATGGTCGATCATATCAAAAAGGGTTCCCGAATACGGTCGAATCTCCGGAGGCGTGGGATTCTGATGCAGGAACCGGATAAAATACCATTTGAGGCGCTTTTCGTAGCGCATATGTTCTCTGATGGTCCCCGTGAAAGTGATGTTGTGAGGATACGTGAAGGCATCGGTGGTATAATGGCACAATTTCCCGAGATAGTAGAATGTCTTCACGTCACTGTCGCCGGTATACAGGAGATTGAACGTCAGATGCTCGATCGTACCACAGACATTGCGATAGTTGTGCCCCCGAAAATGCTCGATTGTCTTGAACCCCCGCAAATACGTCACCGGATTGAAATCTGGCTCGACAGAACCAAGCTTGAAGAAAAAACGAAGCAAAGGGGATTGGTCGCGCATAAACCACGATGCGAGATATCTGCCGAGAACCCAATGACAAAGCGATTTCATCGTTGTGCCCCTTTCATCTATTTATATCGGAAACGATGGAAACGTGTAAACACGTTCTCTATCTCGCATGACGTGCATTCTTTTGTGATTAATCCCTCGTTTTATTAAAAATTCCTTCTTCACAAAACAGGAAAAGGTTCTCTAAAATAAATCATCAGACGGGATTGGTATGAAACGTTGCTTCATCGTGTCGCTATGCATCCTTCTCTCAGCCACGATCTTCGCGGGAAATACCACGAGGAAACCGGATAATGCAATCCATTACATCAGAGTTTCTCTTTCCTCACAAAAAAGTCTGGTCGAATTCACATCCGCATCAGGAACGACGACAACTCACCAATCCCAATTTCACTTTACGGGAGTAATCCACGCAATCCTTCCCCACACTGGTCGGATTACGGAAGAAAAAGCGCGTTTCCGCCACACTATAGCGTTGGCAAAGGATCATACGCTGTACATGCAGGCGGGTGGATCGATACGTTCCCCCACACAAAAAGTTTCCTGACACTCCAGCCGTCTTGAAAGGATACGCATACCCATATCCATCATTTTTTTCGGAAAGATTAAGGAAACAATTATCATGCAAGCATCAAGAAAATCTCGGTTCTCCAGATGGTTGATCAACAACCATCTAGTAGTGGATACCATACATCATCAGGGAAAAGAACTTTTCCCCGAATGGCTCAGGATGATCAACCGTTGGGCACATAAAATTATGTTGTATATTGCGGAGATTGCCTTGGCTACGATGGTGTTTATCGTTTTTATGACCGTCGTACTCCGCTATTGCTTCAACACTGGCATCGGATGGGCCGAAGAGGTTCCCCGCCTGTTGGTCACGTTGTTCGCGTTCCTCGCCATGGCATTCGGCGTACGGGATCACATTCACATCTCCGTCAACATCGTGTACAACCGATGCGGTCCCGTCGGGAAATGGTGGTTCGACAAGGTCTCGGATAGCGCCGTTCTCTTGTGTGGTCTGTATATGTTCCTGTACGGCGGTGAAAGATTGCTGAAGATGGCGACCCTGCCAGGCACGCTTCCCATGACAGGATGGCCTATCTGGGTACAGTACCTGCCTATTCCGCTCTGCGGGTTCCTTATTACGTTCGACTCACTGCTATTCATCACCGGCATCCTGAAAAAGGATGACCTCTTGTATAGCGAAAAAGAGACAGACTATGTGGCGGTGGTAAAGCAACAGGAGGCAGCAAAATGACTACGGCAGGATTTTCTGCATTGATACTGATGGGAGGGTTCTTCATCCTGATGTTCCTCCACATCCCTGTCACATTCGCCATGCTGATCGCAACGGTCACCGCAGCGGCAATCAGCGGTCTGAACATCGCCACGCTTCTCTCCCCGATGCTTGACGGCGTGAGCAATTTCTCACTCCTAGCCATTCCGTTTTTCATCCTCATGGGTGAAATCATGGGGGCGGGGAAAATCTCCGATCGCATCGTCGACCTAGCAAACCTGATCGTCGGACGTTTCCGCGGAGGACTGGCCTATGTCAACGTGCTTGACTCTACTTTCTTCGGCGGCATTTCCGGTTCTGCAGTCGCCGACGTCTCATCCCTCGGTTCGGTCGTCATCCCCCTGATGGTCAAACAAGGATACAACCCCGAATTCACAGTTGGACTCACCGTCACCACTGCCTGTCAAGGCGTGTTGATTCCTCCAAGCCATAACATGGTTATCTATGCGTTGGCAGCCGGTGGTGGCGTCTCCATCGCCCACATGTTCATGGGAGGCATTCTCCCGGGCCTCTGGCTTGGATTTTGCTTCATGGTTTATTGTTACTTCGCCGGAAAAAAATATAATTTTCCCAAGGGAGAGTCAATCGGCACAAAAGATCCGGTGAAATGGATAAGTTTCAGGAAAACCTCTGGAGGGACAAGATGGTCAAACAAGCAAGATCCTGCCACATGGAGGATTATCTCAAATCCGTCGTTCACCTGTATTCTGGGAAAACGAATGGGAATCGTGATTAACTCAGTGCTTCCAATGCTGATCATGGTGATTATTCTCGTCGGGGTAGGAGCCGGCATCTTCACAGCAACGGAATCAGCCGCGGTTGCATGCGTCTACGCATTCATTCTTACGTATTTCATCCTTCGTTCGGACAGGTTGTCCGATTTTCCCAACGTCCTGAAGAATTCCCTAAAGACATTGGCCACTGTGCTCTCGTTGATCGCCTCGGCGAAAGCATTCGCCTACATGATGACTGATCTGAGGATTCCAGAAATGATCACCAACGGATTACTCACGATCAGTGACAATCGCGTAGTGTTGTTGCTCATCATCAACCTGATGCTCCTGATTCTGGGTTGCTTTATGGATATGGCTCCACTTATCATGATCATGACACCGATCCTCCTGCCGGTAGTCACGGGACCGATCATCCATATGAACCCGGTGCATTTCGGGATCATGCTGATCTTTAATCTGGCCATCGGATTATGCACCCCGCCAGTTGGAACCGCACTTTTTGTAGGATGTGCTGTCGGACACACCAGTCTGGAAAAAACCAGCAAGGCGACGCTGGGGTTGTTCGGAACGATGGTGTTCGCCCTGATGGTCGTCACGTTCGTCCCTGGATTTACTACGTGGATCCCGATGGAACTTTTTGGTTCTGTATGAAGAGGAGGCCGTATGCAATTTTTGTTTGAAGGACTGAAAGCCACAACCTGCGGACAAGTCATCATGTACGCAGTGGGGATCATCCTCATCGTTCTTGCCATCAAAAGAAACGTGGAACCCGCATTGCTTCTTCCTATGGGATTCGGGGCGATCCTCGTCAACATTCCGTTCTCGGGCGCCATCACACAGGTGGTATCCGGACTCGGACCGGTCGAGGGGATTCTCGACTGGTTGTTCAAGGTGGGTATCCATGCGTCCGAAGCGATGCCGCTTTTGCTGTTCATCGGCATCGGGGCGATGATCGATTTCGGTCCGTTGCTTTCCAATTCCCAATTGGTTCTCTTCGGGGCGGCCGCCCAGTTCGGAATTTTCGCCACCATCACTTGCGCCACCTTGATGGGTTTCTCCCTACAGGACGCTGCGTCCATCGGCATCATCGGCGCGGCTGACGGCCCAACGGCAATCTTGGTCAGTCAGGTGCTGAAGAGCACTTACGTCGGCCCTATCACCGTCGCCGCCTATTCCTACATGGCGCTGGTTCCGATCATCCAGCCGTTTGCCATCAAACTGGTCACGACAAAGAAAGAACGACTCATCAGGATGCCGTACAACCCACAGACGGTTACCAAGACGTCACGGATCCTCTTTCCTATCATCGTTACGATGATCGCCGGATACGTCGCGCCGTCATCGATCAGTCTGGTAGGGATGCTGATGTTCGGAAACCTACTCAGGGAGTGCGGAGTGCTTGATTCTCTCTCCGACACAGCCCAGCATGCATTTTCCAATATCATCACGCTCCTGCTTGGCTTGACCATCGCCAGCACGATGCGAGCCGAGTCGTTTGTCAACAAGGAAACGGTGATGATCCTTGCTCTCGGACTTCTTGCCTTCGTATTCGACACAATGGCCGGATGCCTGTTCGCCAAATTTCTCAACCTGTTCACCAAGAACAAGATCAACCCGATGGTTGGGGCGGCGGGAATCTCTGCTTTTCCCATGTCGGCGCGGGTCATCCAGAAAATGGGCTTGAAGGAAGATCCCCAGAACCATCTGCTGATGCACGCTGTCGCGGCGAATGTCGCTGGACAGATCGGTTCGGTCGTCGCAGGCGGAGTGATTCTCTCTCTGATACCAAAACTTCTGTAGGAGAAACATATGAATGCAGTACATGCGTCTTTGATTTTGATGGGAAAGGGCATGACGGCAATCTTTGTCGTAATGCTTCTTATTTTCGTCTCGATCAAGGTGATGGGTCGCAAACGCAAAAAGTAATCCAGTCCCCTAAGGGGTTTTTCACCTGAAATAGTCGTATGCGCCGGCGAACAACGAAAAATCCGGTGTGTACGGCGTGTTCCGGTACAGGAAATGACCGCATCGTTCGCTGTGCGCCATTCTGCCGAATACTCTCCCGTCAGCGCTGGTAATCCCCTCGATCGCCCAAGCCGATCCGTTGGGATTGTCCGAACATTTCATCGTCGCCGATCCGTTCTCATCCACATACTGCGTTGCGATCTGCCCGGCCGCACGAAGACGTGCAAGTACATCCTCCGAAGCGACGAACCGTCCCTCCCCGTGGCTGACCGGAAGCATGTCCACATCCCCGATCCGCTTACGGGACAGCCACGGAGAGAGCACGGAGCACACTCTGGTACGTACCAGCATCGACTGATGCCGCCCGATCGTATTGAACGTCAACGTCGGACTGTCCGCAGAAAGATCGCAAATCTTTCCGTACGGAAGCAATCCGAGTTTGATCAGCGCCTGAAAACCGTTGCAGATACCGCCGATGAGTCCTTTGCGGTCATCGAGAAGCCTCGTCACCTCCATGGCGATTTCCGGATTCCGAAGGAAAGCTGCGATGAATTTTCCGGATCCGTCCGGTTCGTCGCCCCCGGAAAACCCTCCGGGGATAAACAATACCTGACATTCGCGAAGCGCCTTGGAGAACGACCGTACGCTTTCGGTCACCGCCTCCTTGTCCCTGTTTCTGATAACCATAACCCGCGGAACGAAATTGGAATCGGCAAGTGCCTTGGAAAGGTCGAATTCGCAATTCGTCCCGGGAAACACCGGAATCAGAACGGACGGTCGGGCATAAGAACCGAGAGCGTGGGAAACTGCGGGCTTTTCACAAAGGGAAAGCGTTTTTGCCTCTCCTTCTTCCGCCGCGAGCCGGGGATACACACCTTCCAAGGTTCCTTCCCATGCGGCAAGTCCTTTGCGAAGATCGAGGGCGAACCCCATACCGGAAAGGAAAAAGGCCCGTTGAGTGCGTCCGATGAGCGAAAACCCTTCGATTTCTTCCTCCGTCTCCAATATGATCGCCCCGTACCGCTTTCGGAACAAATCCTTGCCCGAACATACGTCCACTCCGATTTCGTTGCCGAACGCCATTTTGCAGAGCGCCTCGACGATTCCTCCGTATCCCACGGCATACGCCGAACGTACGAGTCCCCGTCCCATCATGGCATGGATTCTGTCATAGAGCGAAGGAAGATCGTCGTCGTCGCACAAATACAAAAAATCCCCACTCTTCTGAAAATGGTCGGGTATCACTTTTCCCACCGTGTGCGCGGCCACGGCGAAACTGACCAGCGTCGGAGGAACATCGAGCTTTCCGAACGTCCCGCTCATCGAATCCTTGCCGCCGATCGCCCCGACGCCGAACTGAAGTTGCGCCCTCAGCGCCCCAAGCAACGCCGAGCAGACGATCCCCCATTTCCCGGGATCAACGGGCTTGCCGAAAAACTCCTGAAGGCTCAGCCAGGCCCCCTTTACGTCGCATCCGCACGCCACAAGCTTTGCAATGCTGTGAACGACCGCGCGATATCCGCCTTCAAAGGGATTTTTCTCCAGCAACATCGGGTCACACCCATAGGCCATCACCGAACAGGCGCCGTCGCAATCATCCGATGGCAACAATGCGCACATCACCTGGCTCGGGCTCTTCTGCTTCCTTCCACCGAACGGCATGAGGACAGTCCCGGCTCCGACGGTCGAGTCGAAGCGTTCGGAAAGCCCCTGTTTCGAGCAGACGTTCAAATCAGAAAGCAAGGAAAGCACCGCCTGATCGCTGTTTTTTATGCGACTCTCCGTTTTCGTCCCCATCCGGGGTATTTGCATAGAGGCGTGCTTCACCGCTCCGTTGCTATCCAAGAACGACCGCTTTACATCCACGACCGAAGTCCCTTGGAAGCGCATGACAAGGCGCCCCGTATCCGTCACTTGGGCGACCACCGTCGCTTCGAGATTCTCCTCGTCGGCCAATCGGATGAACCGCGCCGCATCCGCCGCATCCAGCACTACGGCCATACGTTCCTGACTTTCGCTGATGGACAGTTCCGTCCCGCAAAGCCCCTGATACTTGACGGGAATCTTGTCCAAATCGATATCCAGCCCCTCGGCGAGTTCTCCGATCGCCACCGACACACCGCCCGCCCCGAAATCGTTGCATCGCTTGATCATCCGCGATGCTTCGACGTTACGGAACAACCGCTGCAATTTGCGCTCTTCTGGGGCGTTTCCCTTCTGCACCTCCGCCCCGCAGGTTTCCAGCGACGAGCCGTCGTGACTCTTCGACGATCCCGTCGCCCCACCGCACCCGTCGCGTCCCGTTCTTCCGCCGACAAGCACGACGACATCCCCGGGCAACGGTTCCCTCCGTACCACATGATCGGCGGGAACGGCGGCGATGACCGCGCCGAGTTCCATATGCTTCGCCCGGTACCGTTCGTGGTACAGCTCGTCCACCAAACCGGTGGCAAGCCCGATCTGGTTGCCGTACGAACTGTAGCCTTGGGCGGAACACACGGCGATCTTCTTTTGGGGAAGTCGGCCGGCAAGCGTCCTTTCCACCGGCATACGGGGATCGGCGCATCCCGTAAGCCGCATCGCCTGATAGACATAGGCACGTCCTGACAGGGGATCCCTGATGGCGCCGCCGAGGCAGGTCGCCGCTCCTCCGAACGGCTCGATCTCCGTCGGATGGTTGTGCGTCTCGTTCTTGAACAGCAACAGCCATGGCGTCCCACCGACGGTAATCCGCACCGTACACGCGTTGATCTCCGGACTCTCGTCCACCGTAGTGAGGATCCCACGCTTTTTCAATACCTTCGCTCCTATGGTCGCGATATCCATCAATGTGGCGGGCTTCGTCCGTCCCAGTTCCTTTCGGCAGGCAAGGTACTCGTCCCACGCCCCTTTCACCTCGGGATCATCGATCGTCACCTCGTCAAGATGGGTGCCGAATGTCGTATGCCTGCAATGGTCCGACCAATAGGTATCGATCACCCGGAGTTCCGTGAGGCTCGGGTTGCGCCCCTCGTCGTGGAAATACGACTGTACCGTCGACAGGTCGTCCACATCCATCGCCAAGGCATATCGCCTCTTCAGTCCCGCCAAGTCATCATTTCCGACAAACCCGTCGAGAATCGGTTCCTGGCGCACGATATTGCGCTTTTGCGTCAAACTCTCCGGCTTTTCCAAATCCGCTTCCCTGCTGTCCACCGGGTTGATCACGTACGTCTTGGCCTTGATTACATCGTCCTCGGAAAGGTCGCCGTACAGATAGTACAACAAGGCGCTTCGAACCAGAGGACGCTCCCCCTGACTCATCAACTGAATGCACGAAGCGGCGGAATCGGAACGTTGATCGAACTGTCCGGGAAGCGACTCGACGGCGAACAGGACGGCATCTTGAGGATCGGGCATCTCTGGATACCAGTCGTCCACCACCACTTCGCACAGCACGGTACGCACCGCCTGCGAGAATATCGCAAAAGAGACTCCTTGCACATCGTACCGCTTCACCAAACGGACTTTCCTCAGTCCCTTCACCCCGACGAACTGCGTGAACTCGTCGCACAGATTCTTCTCCATAACGCGATATTCCGGCTTTTTTTCCACAAATACGCGACAAACCATTTCACGCTCCCGTCAGTGCGCGGCGTCCGATGTCGCGCCGCATGTACATTTTCTCGAAGGAAATCTCATCCACGGCTCCGTATGCCCTCCCGATCGCTTCCCGAAGCGTCGGCGCAACGGACACCACATCAAGCACGCGTCCCCCGTTCGTCACGAGAAGTCCATCGCGAATCGCCGTCCCCGCATGATAGACGACGGCGTCGGGATGCCCGATGAAAATCCGCTTCCCTTTCTCGTAGGCAAGCGGATATCCGCCGCTTGCAAGCACAATGCAACAGGAAGACGCGTCCCGGAAACAGACATCGGATTCTTCCAGACACCCGTCCCGTACATGCCGCATGATGGTCAGAAGATCGCTCTCCAGAAGCGGAAGCACCGCCTCCGCCTCCGGATCCCCGAACCGACAATTGTATTCGATGACCTTGGGCCCTTCGCGGGTAAGCATCAATCCAAAATACAGGCATCCCTTGAAGGGACGGCCTTCGGAACGCATCGCGTCCACCGTCGGACGGAAAATCCGTTCCATACATTCCTTCGCAATCTCCGGCGTGTACCAAGGATTGGGTGCCACCGCCCCCATCCCCCCGGTATTTGGTCCGCGATCTCCATCAAACGCCCGCTTATGGTCCATTGAGGAGACCATCGGCACGATCGTTTTCCCGTCGGTGAACGAGAGAACGGAAACTTCAGGTCCGGTGAGGAATTCCTCGACGACCACCGTATTCCCACTCTTCCCAAACGCATGATCCGCCATGGCATGTCTGAGCGCTTCCTTGGCATCGTTCCTCGTCGCAGCGACGACCACTCCTTTGCCCAAGGCAAGTCCGTCCGCCTTGACCACCACCGGGAGCGGGCAACTCTCCACAAAGGAATTGGCGGAAACGATGTCGGAGAACACCCG
>Ga0172378_10004945_pt1 | contig 12460 bp, 10 predicted proteins | sample GrowelOW332metaG_FD_119755 | JGI IMG/M metagenome (GOLD analysis project Ga0172378, IMG submission 119755) | Groundwater microbial communities from an aquifer near a municipal landfill in Southern Ontario, Canada - Pumphouse #3_1 metaG | ecosystem: Environmental > Aquatic > Deep subsurface >...
CAACCAAAAAGGGACATTTATCGATGGGACCAAAATATCTGACACAACACTTGATCAATTTAATTTACAATATAAAAGTAGAATTTGTATCACTTTTTCAGTACCAGAAGATGCTGAACATGTGGGAGGTCTTACGCTCTATGGTAAATCGTTTGGAAATTATAGACAGGATATCAACGTACAAATTCACTATCGATCAATCGAATAGGCTAGAATAAAATAAGAACTACCGGAAAAGGTAGTTCTCACGTTTAAAAGTGTAAAGAGAAACAAGCGCTCAAGAGAAAACCTCTTAAAGCAAAACAATACGTGTATATGCTTATCTCTGAAAAAACAGAAAAACATATATTTTACCATCCAAAATCTACTACTTTGTAGTCTCAGTTTTTTCAGGTGCTTCTAATCCAACATTAGCAGCAATTTTTAAAATTAAAGCCTCGAGTGTTGCTTGTTCTTCATCGGTAAAGTTTTTCGTTAAACGATTCTTCTCTGCATCAAAGAAATCAAGTAGTGTGTTTTTCAGCATCTTACTTGTTCCTGTAGGGAACACATACTTCACTCGAGCATCTTCACTACTCGCACGTCTATTGATGTAATGTTTTTCCTCAAGTCGTGTAACAATACCTGAAACAGTTGGGTTTGAAAGATGGAGAGCCCCTTCAATCATTCTTTGGTTAACAGCAATTCCTTTTTCATCGCTACGTAATACATAACCTAAAACCCTAATTTGAGAATGTGACAAATTAAACTTTACCAACCAATTGTCGATATGTTTGTCCTGTTCTAGAACAATTTTCTTTAGCATTGTCCCAACATTTAAATTTGATTCACTCACTCTATACCTCCCGCATAAAAAATTATGAAAATTCTCATGACTTATTAAGCCCCTATTTAAAATTAACAATTAAATGTTAATTAGCCTTATAACTTAGGTTAATACTAAAAATTGTTTTATGCCACATATTTTTATAATTAATTAAAACTAAGTTGACTCTAGTGTATCATATATGATGTATACAATACAGTTTTTATTATTTCTTTTTCAAGTAAGAGTTAATTAATTACCGCAAAATAATCGTCTTATTCTTAAAATTTCGAATACCTGTAGTATTATTTAATCGCAAAGGTTCAGCAAGTTACCTAATTATATCAAATTTTAAGAGGAATGCAACTATTTATTTATCCCCTATATGCTCTGATTATCACAAGATATATAATTTAAGCATAAATTGTATTATGCTACATACACGAGGCTATGATATGGAAATCAAAGATAGAATAGAAAAACTCATGTCCTACTTAAATGAAGGACTCGTCGAAAGAAAAGAAGCTGTTGCACTCTCTCTTTTGAGTGCCCTTGCTGGTGAAAGTATTTTTTTCTATGGACCTCCAGGAACAGCAAAGAGTATGATTAGTAGAAGAATTAACACCATCTTTAGTGAAGAAGGAAACTACTTTGAGTATCTGATGAACCAATTTAGTACGCCAGAAGATCTCTTTGGCCCCATATCACTCAAGGGACTCGAAGAAGATGTGTACAAACGATTAACCAAAGGATACTTACCCTGTGCAACGGTAGCCTTTCTCGATGAAATTTGGAAAGCAGGCCCTGCTATTCAAAACACTCTACTCTCAATCATCAATGAAAAAAGATACAATAATGGCAATGAAGTGGAGAAAGTTCCTCTTATTTTTCTCATTGCAGCATCAAATGAACTTCCCAAAGAAGGCAAAGGGCTTGAAGCTCTTTGGGACCGTTTTCTCGTCAGAGTCTTGGTATCTCCTATTGAAGATGAAGAAGGTTTCTTTTCTCTTATCACCCAAACGGAAGGTGAAACCCATTTAGATACCAACAGTATTAAAGACTACAAACTCGATGCAACAGAACTGAAAGAATTGAAAAGACAATCAGAGACCATTACACTTTCAAAAACCATCAAAGACACCATTAGTGATATACGACACCAACTCATTGTACAAAGTGCAAAAGATATTGAGACCACCGATAGCTATGTATCAGACAGAAGATGGAAAAAGATTATACACCTTCTGCGAATGAGTGCCCTCCTCAATCAAAGAGATCATGTGGCACCGATGGATTGCTTTTTGATACAATACTGTATTTGGTCCACACAAGAACAACAGCAGAATGCATTTGCTCTTGTTGCCACATGTATTCAACATTCTCTTATCGAAAAAACCGATTTTAAGACAATCATCCAAGACTACGAAACACAGGTATCAGAGACTTTCTTTGGAGACCTACGCTTTGATCCTCTGCTCAAGAGAATAGGCAATGATGATTGTTATATACTGCTCAATCAAAAGACAGAGCCCAAAATTATGAGAAAAGTCACATACATCTCGCAAAGCACTGCCTATGATAAGAAGGGAAATCGAATCAGCTATGCAACCTACGGTATTCGCAATTATCTCGATGTGCATAGTCTCACCTATGATGCAACACAGAAAAAAATCCATGTAACTTTTATTGAAGGTGAAAAGATACTCCCTCCTCTCGAATTTTCGATTGAAACAAAAGAAGCCTATCATAAAGATGTGAGAAAAAAAGTCTTATACGAAGATGCAAAAAAATTGCATAAAGTAAGAGCAAATTTTGATACAAGGTACTATTTCCCTTTGCGAGAAAAGCTTAATCTTGCCAATCAAAAGTATACCAATACACCCCTAGAAGAGAGCATTTTTGCTTCTCAAAAGGAGTATAATTTTATGCATCAAAGTTTCCAAACAAACAAGAACGAAATTGAGATGATGAGTCTCCACGTTGAACAGATAAGAGCACGGTATGTCGACTAAAAGATCACTACTTCTTCGCATATATAGCACACTCACAGAAGACCAATCTTGGGAAGAAATAGAGGCATTACTGCGTCAACAGGAAAGACATTCCCTTGATAAAAAATATCAACTATTTCTCTCAAATCTGCACAAAGAGATAGAAAAAAGAAACAAAGAACAAGTATGCTCCTTTATTCAAAGAGCACTGCATTCCTGTTACTCAGAAAAAGAAACTCTTCGCGCTTTCGAAAAAAATGATGCACTCTTAACGATTACCACACGGTTTCAACTCATAGAAGCAATGATAGATCAATTACAAGGGAAAAAAGATCCTCTGCCATATCCAAAAGACAGCTTATCTGAGTGTTGCCATTATGTACTCACTCAACTCAATAATGACCTAAAAAAAGAGAAATACGACACTGAAAGACAGACAGATGGGAAAATAGACACTCTTTTAGATACAATTCTTGAGTGGATTACCAAAACAAATACTGATAATCTTTTTGAAAAAGAGCGCATATTTGTGCACCAAACGTGCAGTGAAGAACCTCAATATTTACTCCAACACCTTGCAGAAAAACAACAATATTATGATACGCTTCCCTCAAATACCAGTGAAAAAATACCTCATGGATGTGTTGATTTTTCCTTCTATACGACAATGCTTCAGCAAGGAATGGTGAGTAATAATACCCTTGCAAAAAGTATCAAGGATCAATTAAAGAGTGAGTTCTTACACAGAAAAGAAGCGTATGATACCAAGCGATTTCAAGAAAGTCGAAACATACTCTACGATAATCTCAACCAAGTGCACAAAAAGAAAAAATCACGCCATAACAAATTTCTCAAAAGTTTTTATGATAAGCGAAACGTGAAACTCAAACAAAAAGATCAAGACTTGATTGACTCCTACAAAAAAATCTGGGAACAAGACCCAAGTATCAAGCAACTTGCAGAAAGCTTAGGAAAAAGAAGTAAAGCCTCGGTAAGCTATGAGAAAAAAATCATTCAACAAGAAATTACAGAAAAGATACCCATTGAAAGACCAACGAGCAAAGGGCAAATAAGTGGTATTGGTCAATCAAATGATCTCACCTCTTTAATTCCTACAGAGCTTCTGTATCGTTGCAATCCACGAACAAAGAAACTCTTTGATAAACGCTTTATCGAAAAACAACTGCTCTCTTTTCAATATGAAAACACCCTCTTTGTAGAAAGAAAGAAACTAGTAAAAAAAGAAGTCAGCATTGCAAAAATTGCACAAAGAGGTCCCATTATGCTCCTTGTCGATACAAGTGGAAGTATGATTGGAGCAGGCGAAAAAATCAGCAAAACCATCACAATGGCACTCTCTCATCTTGCCCTGCAAGAAGGAAGAAAATGTTTTTTACTCTTCTATTCCGTCGATTTCACACAACTTGAAATAGATCACTATGATCAAGAAAAACTCGCATCTTTTCTCCGTCTCACCTTCGAAGGTGGAACAGACCTCAATCCAGCCATTGAAAAAGTTACAGATAAAATGAAAGAAGAAAAATGGAAAGATGCCGATATTCTTGTTATTTCTGATTTCATTATGGAAAACTTAGTTCCTCGAATTCAGACAAAAATGGCGCTATTGCAAAAAAAAGGAACGCATTTTTATTCTCTCAGTATTGGAGAAGATTATAACACTTCAGTCTTATCACTCTTTGATTACAATTGGGCCTATGATCCTCAAGAAAAAACCATTCGAGAAATGGAAACTCTCAAAAAATCAGAAGCCAAACAAAAAGAAGAAAAAAGAACCTTCAAAAGAGAAAGTGCTTCAGCATTGTATAAAGTATAGAATACCAATCCAATTTTTACCTTATCGCAAAAAAAGAGACACACAGTCTCTGCATAGGTCAATAATCAAAGAATAAAGGCGAGAAACAAAAGTTTAATAAACTATTTTTACGAATGTAAATTACTTGACACCCGTACCTCCATTTGATTATAGTTTTTGTGATTCCCGGGGTGTCGAAAGACTGAGATCAAAATGTAAAACCCGTTAAACCTGAACAAAGTAATTTTTGCGTAGGGAGTGATGACAAGACCTATCAAGTGCCTACTTGATAGGATATGTTTTATTATTTTTGTAAAACTCCTTTGAATACCATCAAAGGTTTTTTTTATACAAGCAAAGCATTTTCACGCGTGAAAATGAATCACTTCGCTGTATCATCTTCTCTTTTTCCCTCTTCGGTATTGCACATAACATTAAAAGAAATGTTATGGACATCGTACTATTTCTGGAGGAAATAATGAAAAAATTATGCATTGTATTACTTGTTCTCTCAACATTGATTCCCTGTCTCCTAGGCCAAGGTAATCAAGAAACACAGATGGATGAACACCACATCGAAAAGCTGAGGGTCTATTTTTTTCCCACACGAGAACCTGAGGAAATAATGACCATAACGGCACCATTAGAACACTTACTCAAAGATGCCCTGAAAGAAGAAGGATACACCGTAGACAACGTTGATATGAGCGTAGGTACTTCCTATGAAGCAGTAGGACTTGCTCTTGCCTCAGGTTCAACCGATATTGGATTCATTTCCGCAATAACCTACAGCCAATATTCAAAACTTGGAGCAGATGTGATTCTCACTGCTACACGAGGTGGTCTTAACAATGATAGTCTTAATCCACTTGACTGGAATCAGAATAAACCAACAGTTGGAGATTCAGAACATCAAGTGAGCTATTACCGATCGATCATACTTGCAGGTCCTTCAAAAAAAGGAAGAGAGCTTGCAGCAAAAGTCAACAATGGAGAAAAACTGAGTTGGGATGATCTCACCAGTGCAAATTGGGCAGTAATGAGTGCAACCTCAAGTTCTGGCTACGTGTACCCGACCATGTGGATTCAAAAGAATTATCACGGTAAAACTGTACTCGATTTATCCTCTGTCATTCAATGTGATTCATATGGCTCAGGCTTTGCTCGCCTTGCAAGTAAACAAGTAGATCTTCTTTGTTGTTTCTCTGATGCACGTCGTAATTACGAGGATAAATGGACAACCGTGTTTCAATCTCCCCATTCAATTTGGGATGATACTGATGTGATTGCAGTATCAGATAAAATTATGAATGACACCATTAGTGTCAGTGATAACAGTCCTTGTATGAGTGATGCCTTCAAGGCTGCCCTACAAAATGCATTCATCCATATTTCTCAAACAGATGAAGGAAAAAAGGTCATTGCAGTCTATTCGCATCAGGGATATGTCAAAGCACAAGACGCTGATTATGATAATGCAAGAAAAGCCGAAGCACTGATGAAGAGCATCTCACAGTAATATTCTTTATGAGTTTCTATCTTCAGCACGTGAGAAAATTACAGAATTACGTGCTGAAGAACAAGGATAAAGGATAAAATTTTCCTTGCTTTGGAGCACATCCTCAAGTACTATCAATATAAACAATTCATCATACGGCTTGATATTTAATACGCAGGAAACGCAAAGAAAAGAGGTAAAAAACTTCAAGCTTTTGAGCAAAAAAGCCTCCGCTTTTGTCCCTCTGCACAAATCGATTCATTTCTAAAAGCAAAAACTCTTGAGTCAATTTTCTGCGCATAAAAAAAGAGCATCATAAAGTATTGATGGTAGGTGCAACAAAAAGAGGAAAATAGTATGAAAACAATTGCATTAGAGGAAACAAAAGGACCATTCCCCCATACCTGGGAATACTGTGTTGGAGCTGGTAGAGCACAAGAAGGGCTCAGAGCTCAATGGCAAAAACAACTTGCATTTGTCAATCAAACCTGTGGTTTTCAAACAGTACGATTCCATGGACTCTTCCATGAAGACATGTTTGTGATAAGCAAAAGTGAACAGGACTTTACCTATAATTGGCAATACATTGATAGTCTCTTTGATGCAATAATGGACTGTCATATGAAACCTTTTGTTGAATTAGGCTTCTGTCCTGAGATTCTTGCAAGTGGAGATAAAACACAATTTTGGTGGAAAGCAAACATAACACCACCAAAAGACTTAGCCCAATGGGGTGCCCTTATATCAGAATTCATCTCCCATTTACTCCATCGCTTTGGCAAAGAAGAAATCGAAAGCTGGCATTTTGAAGTCTGGAATGAACCAAATCTCAAAGGATTTTGGAGTGGGACAAAAACGGAATATTTCAAATTATATCAAACAAGTGTGGAAGCCATAAAAAAGATTGATAGCAACATACCAGTCGGTGGACCAGCCACCAGTAACTTTGTTCCAGACCAACGATTCGCAGGAGAAAAAGAAGATATTACCCTGCAAGCAACCTTTTCCTTGGCAAATATTGATAAAGCTGTATGGAAGCCCGTTTGGGTAGAAGATTTCCTCCTCTGGTGCCATCAGCATAAACTCCCCGTTGACTTTATCTCATGCCATCCCTATCCAACCGATTTTGCGTTCGATGAAAATAACAAGAAAAAGGGTCTTTCGCGAAAAGTTTCAGCAACGGTTGATGATTTACAAGAGGTCGATGCCCTCTTGAAAAAAAGTCCCTATCCCAATGCTCAACGATATTTTACTGAGTGGTCATCAAGTCCAAGCAGTAGAGATTGTTCGCATGATTATATGCCAGCAGCTGTCTACGTCATGAAAACCCTTCTTGAATCAGCTAATCTCTATGATTGCCTTTCCTATTGGACCTTTACTGATGTCTTTGAAGAAATGGGAGCAGGCAATTCTGCTTTCCATGGTGGTTTAGGTATGATTAATTTCCAAGGTATTGTGAAACCTGTATGGCATGCATTCCGATTCCTGCATAACCTTGGTACAACATTACTCTGTAATGAAGAAGGTCTTATTGCAACAACGACGGAAGAGAAGAAACTCTCGGCAATAGTGTACCATTATCCTCACAGTTTTCAACAAACCGTCCCTATTCATTACTATCCTGATTTTGATGGCGCTCAAGCAATAGAAGAAACAGGAAGTCCTCTGACCAAAGACATTCTCTTCACAGGACTGAAGCCACATGCAACAATTATTCTCGAATATGTTGATGCACAACATGGATCAGCAATGCCTTTATACAAACAAATGGGACGGCCTTCTTCTCCTTCAAGAAAAGAGATTGCGGCGCTCAAGGCAGCAGCACGTGCAACGACGATAAAAAAAGCTGGAGCCGATGAAAAAGGAAGATATCACTTGAGTCAAACCATCAAAGCATGGTCTTTTGTCTCAATCAGAGAACAATAAAAAATCGTTTTTTCCCATGCGCTTAGAAAAGTACCCAGGATTGGTCCTCCCATCCTGGGACTTTTCGTACCAAAAGATATTTTTTATCAGATTACTCCCCTCAAACCTCTTATCAACAACATTCTTGTTACTTGCACAAAACAAATTTTTACCGCTTCCATCCCCTCATTTCAGGATAATTCACCGCTTTTATCATCCTTCCAAAACAAATAAATGCAATATTTACTCAGCTTTTTGGTTCATCGAAGTCAAAACCTGAAATAAGAGCCAATTAATTTATGAAATATTTCACAGATTTTTAGGAACCAATTAACAAATTTGATAAATAAATAACATATAAAATAAACAAATTTGATATTTAATAGTAATTACTTAACATAAATTAAGACTTTTGATTATTATTTTTCCTAATTGTTAATAATTTGTGAAAAATTTCAGAAAATACTTGAAATAAATTTCGAACCTCTACTATGATAGATGAAGTACTCACAAGGTGGAGGATTAATTATGGCAACGATGAAAGATATCGCAGAGAAAGCAGCTGTCTCAACCGCAACTGTGTCTCGCGTACTCAACAACGACTCAAGCGTAAGAGTCCGAGCTGACATCAGAAATAAAGTCCTTCTTGCTGCCGATAAACTTGGATATAGAATTCAAAAAACCAATAAAGAAAGTAAAAATACCACCTTTATTATCGCTATTGCAGACTTCCACTTGGTCCCTCAAAATAGTTTTCACCCCAATTACGATTTTCTCTATGAAATAGTGAAAGATATGAAAATCGATAAACGAGTCGTTTTTAGACGAATTGGTGAAGAACTCAATGCAATGGTCGATGCCGTTATTGCCTTTGGCCCTATTACAAAAACGGAAGAAGAAAAACTTGCAAAAATTGCGCCAGTCGTTCTCTATATTGACCACAGTACACACTCCTATGCAAACGATACAATCATTGTTGACTACAAGAATGGCATGCAAGAAGTATATGCCTATCTTTCTTCATGTAAAAAAATTGGGTATATCGGAGGAATAGGAACCAATGGCAAACATACCATTGGCAAACAAAGAATTGATACGTTCAAAGAAATACTCCTCTCTCATAAAAGACTTGATGAAACAAATTTTTTAATCAGAGATATCGATCACAATAGTGGATGGCAACTCATCGAACAAGCACTCAGAGATGACAATCTCTGTGATGGATATCTTATTGGACAAGAATTTGTGGCAATGGGAGCTATCGAAGCACTCAAACAATACAAAAAATATGATGATGTTAAAATTGTTGTATACCGTGATATCCCGTACCTACAAGGCAAAGCCTATCCCAAGGTATTAAATATGTTCTCCTCAACTGTATGGAAATCAGCAATTCATATGATTATGGAAAAACTTATAGACAAACGAATTGAATCACTTGTGGTGTATGCTCCGCCACGTTTGGAAAGCTAGATAGCAACTTTTGTGGTTGTTACAGATATTAATAGTTTCACATTTTCTGGAGGAAAACATGAAAAAGGCATTAACTATTTTGCTCGCCAGCCTATTGGCAGCAACGTCTCTCTTCGCACAGGGAAATTCTGAAGCACCAAAAGCTTCAGACAGCAAGCACATTGATACGTTAAAAGTATACTTTGTTCCATCACGAGAACCTGATGAAATCATTACGCAAACAGCTCCTCTTTCAGGCCTTTTAAAGGAAAAGCTCGCTGATGAAGGATATACGGTTGATAAAGTTGATATCGCTGTTGGTACTTCGTATGAAGCTGTTGGTGTTGCTCTTACAGCTGGGACTATTGATGTTGGTTTTATCCCAGCAAGTACGTATATTCAGTACTCTCCAATGGGTGCAGATGTTCTCTTAACCGCAACAAGAGCGGGATTGAACAACGACAGTGAAAATCCTGTTGACTGGAATAACAATAAACCAACAACGGGAGACAGCAGTAACCAAGTTGGTTACTATCGCTCCTTAATTATTGCAGGTCCTTCCGCTGAAGGAAGAGCACTCGCAGCTAAAATTAATGCAGGTGAAGAACTTTCTTGGGATGATTTAAATGGTGCAAAATGGGGCCTCATGAGTCCAACATCCTCAGCTGGTTATGTGTATCCAACAATCTGGTTACAAAATAAGTTTGGCCAAGATAAAACCGTTCTTGATCTTGCAACAGCAGTTCAGTGTGATTCATATGGTTCAGGATTTGCAAGACTTGCAAGTCAGCAGATTGATGTTCTTTGTATCTATGCTGATGCACGAAGAGACTATGTTTCCAAGTGGACTTCAAGCTTAGGAAGAACCAACTCAATTTGGGATGAAACTGATGTAATCGGTGTTACCGCTCCAATTGTTAATGATACTATTTCTGTAAGTGATAACAGTCCTATCATGAGCGAAGGTTTCAAGGCCGCACTGCAAGATGCATTCATTTCAATTGCTCAGACGGAAGAAGGCAAAAAGATTATTGCAATCTATTCTCATCAAGGTTACATAAAAGCTCAAGATGCCGATTATGATAACACACGAAAAGCAAATGAACTTATGAAGAGTATGTCTAAATAAGTAGAATTTTTAGTAGTAAACTCAATTATTTGCAGCTGCACTATTTGCAGCTGCAATATTCAAGGAGAAACAACAATTGATCAAATTTGACCATGTCACAAAGGTATACCCAAACGGTGTTGTAGGCCTCAAAGATGTCAACCTCGAAATCGAACAAGGTGAATTCATCGGAATTATCGGTTTAAGCGGAGCTGGTAAATCAACGCTCATCAGAGCTATTAACAAGATGCATGACATCAATGAAGGATCATTGAATGTTGACGGCCTTGAAGTAAAAGATTTAAAAGGAAGTAAATTACGTGCGTATCGAACAGAAATTGGTATGATTTTCCAATCATTCAATCTCGTCACTCGTACCACTGTTATTAAAAATGTCTTAACATCTTTCGTACCAAAATTGAAAGGATGGAGAAAAATCACTGGAACTTTCTCAAAAGAAAATGAGATAGCTGCCCTTGATGCCCTCGATAAAGTCGGAATTCTCGATAAAGCCTATACAAGAGTTGACCAATTATCAGGTGGACAACAACAAAGAGTTGCACTTGCACGAACACTGGCTCAAAGCCCTAAAGTTATTTTAGCCGACGAACCCGTTGCTGCCTTAGACCCTATTACAGCAAATCAGGTAATGGATGACTTTAAACGCATTAATGATGACTTTAATATTACCGTTTTAATTAATATTCACCACGTTGACCTTGCCTTAAAATATGTCCATAGAATTATCGGTATCAAAGCTGGAGAAATTGTCTACGATGGTCCAAGCGAAAATATCAATGATGAAATTTTAGCCAATATTTATGACAATAAACTCCCAGGGGGAAGGGAAAAAGATGAAGAAACAAAATAGTTCAGGACATCTGATGGTACTACCTAACGGCAAAACAGTAATAAAGCCTCGTAGCAACGCGCTTCTGGTCACTGCAATTATCATCATCTTCTCTCTTATCTCAGTAAAAGTTACCGGATTTTCTTTTGCTGTTCTCGCCAAACGAGGTCACCAATTTTGGTTCTTAGTTGCTCAAATGTTCCCCATTAATACTCATTATCTTCCAAACATATGGGAACCATTATTTGATACCATTAAAATGAGTCTCCTTGGTTGTTCCATAGGTGCACTCTTAGCAATCCCATTTGCCATGATTGCAAGTAATAATTTGGTTCATTCAAAGATTGTTATATCGGTAACACGAGTAATCTTCTCTATTTTAAGAACCCTTCCAACCCTGGTTACTGCTTTAATTGCAACCTACATTTGGGGACTCGGTACTCTCGCAGGAACCATTGCTATCTTTGTATTCTCTTTTTCCTATTTAGGAAAATTATTATATGAAGAAATTGAAACCGTCGACATGGGACCCTATGAAGCAATGCAATCGTTAGGGTTGAATTGGATTGATTGTTTCCGTTATGCAATTCTTCCTGAAATTCTTCCGTATTTTATTTCAAACAGTCTGTACTGTTTCGAAGGAAATGTACGATATGCCGCAATTTTAGGTTACGTTGGCGCAGGTGGTCTTGGACTCATCATTAACGAAAAGATCAGTTATATGGAATGGGATAAAGTTGGTATGATTCTTGTCATGCTCTTCTTCACTGTAGCGATTATTGAATCGACAAGTCACTACATCAGAAAAAGAATTACTTAGTAGGAGCGTAAAAAAATGACTTCAGCAGAAATTTATGAAACAAAGCCAAGAAATTTAATCAGACAACTAATATATATAGCTATTGGAATTGCACTCCTTGCATGGTCTGCCTCGGCTACAAATAGCACGGGAACAAGTGAAAACAGTGGAACTGTTGCAATAAACATACTCCTCGGTATTGTACACCCAGATACAGGACTACTCTTTAGTATTACCAA